>Ga0208373_1002749_pt1 | contig 18655 bp, 18 predicted proteins | sample RifOxyC2_FD_184036 | JGI IMG/M metagenome (GOLD analysis project Ga0208373, IMG submission 184036) | Soil microbial communities from Rifle, Colorado - Rifle Oxygen_injection C2 (SPAdes) | ecosystem: Environmental > Terrestrial > Deep subsurface > Rock core/Sediment | place: Rifle, Colorado... | reverse complement strand
GGATGGGAAGAACGGTGCTCCCTTATCTGTCGAAAGACACATTGTTCTGAGGCGTTATGAATATACTCATTACCGGTCTCATCACCGGCAGCATGCTGGCCCTGCTGGCGATCAGCTTCTCGCTGATCTTCGGGGTCGCCCGCATCGTCAACATTGCCCACACCGCCTTCTACATGGTCGCCGCTTACTGCATCTTCAGCCTGACCGTTAAATTCGGTCTCAACCCCGTCGCGGGGATGCTGGTCGCGGTTGTGGTCGTCACCATTTTGGGCCTTCTGGCCTACAAGTTTCTGATCGACCCGATCCGCGAACACGAAGCCGCGGTTCTGATCGCGACGATCGCGCTGGCCATGATCTTTCAGGAAGCAGTCCTGCTGATCTATACCGGGGACTACCGGACCGTATCTGCCCTGATCGAGGGGTATTTTATCGTGACGGGGGTCAAGGTTTTCTATCAGCAGGTGCTGACCTTCGGCGTCGTCCTGGTGATCCTGGGCATGCTCTGGATCCTCCTGATGAAGACCAAACTGGGTCTCGCGATCCGCTCCACGGCCGAGGACCGGGAGGTGGCCAACCTCATGGGGATGAACGAAAGCCGGCTGGCGATGATTACGATGGGCATCTCGGTTGCGCTCGCCGGCTTCACCGGGGCGGTGATCGCGCCGCTGACCGTTCTGAGCCCTTTTATGTGGATGGAACCGCTGATCATGATGATGGCCGTCGTCGTCCTGGGGGGCCTGGGCAGCATCAAGGGAAGTTTCGTCGCGGCCTATATCCTGGGGTTCACCGAAGCCCTGGTGGTTTTTATGATCCCGAAGGGGGCTTTCCTGAAAGGATCGGTCGCGTTGACCATCATGATCCTGGTCCTGCTGCTTCGGCCCGAGGGCCTTTTCGGCGTTTATTTTGAGGAGGAGCGGTAATGCGTAACGGCTTCGGAAAAAGTCCATATGCTGCGTTGTGCTTCACCCCTCCCCGGCTTTCGCCGGGGCAGGCTTGTTGCGGCGTACGAAAAAGTACGCCTCACTTCTCATGGTTCGCACGCCTTGCCTCTGGAGCTTTTTGCGAAGCCGCTCAGATTAGACATATGCAATTTGTGAGGGAAGCGAAGGCATGATTTCGTTAGGAGTACAGTTGAAGCGGTTTGCCACGATCGTTCGCGGAGAGGTGCTGGTTCTCCCCAGCAGGATCATCGTAGCCCTGTTCTTCATTGTTCTATTGGGGATGCCGCTCGTAAGCCGGAATCCTTATCTGATACGGGTGATCATTCTGACCAGCATCTTCGCCATCCTGGCCGCGAGCTGGGACCTCCTGTCCGGCTTCACCGGCCAGATGAATTTTGGCCACGCCCTTTTCTTCGGCGTCGGGGCTTACGCATCCGCCATGCTGAATGTCCATCTGCAGATCCCCCCCTGGGTGAGTGTGCCTCTGGGCGCCGTGGCCGCGGTCCTGACCGGCCTTCTTGTCGGGATTCCCTGTCTCCGGCTGAAGCACACCTACCTGGCCCTGACCACCATGGCCTTTCCGATCATTCTCATGGGGATCGTTTTTGCCCTGCCCGATTTGACCGGCGGCGAGCTGGGAATTTCCGGGTTGCAACGCATCTCCAGCTCGCTTGTCGGCAATTACTACATTTACATCGTGACCATGCTCGTTCTGTGCACGATCATGTGGAAGATAACCGACTCCCATACGGGTATCATTTTTCATGCGATCCGCGAGGATGAACTGGCGGTGAAGTCCTCCGGCATCAACACCACCCGCTACAAGCTGATGGCCTTTTGCCTGAGCGGTTTTTTCGCCGGCATCGCCGGTGGTCTCTACGCTCACTACATGAGGATTGCGGGACCCTCCACGCTGGAGGTCTCCATGTCGTTCACCGTGGTGATCTGGGCGGTTTTCGGCGGGATCGCGACGATCTACGGTCCCATCGCAGCGGTATTCATCCTTTTCCCGCTTTTGGAATTCGTCCGCTTCTGGCCCGAGTATCGCATGCTGATCTTTGCCGTCGTCGTCCTTCTCATCCTGCTGTACATGCCGGAAGGCCTGATACCCTGGGTGAGGGACAAGATCGAAAAGGAGTGCCCCCGCTGCAAGATCAGGAATGTCGCGACACGAAAAACATGTCGGGTATGCACCGCAGTTCTGGATTGAAAGGATGTGATTATGAACCCGAAAGACATCTATTTGTCCAAACCCTGGTTGAAATTCTACTCGGAAGGCGTGCCGGCCGAGGTCGATATCCTCGACATCTCCGTGCCGGAACTCTTTGACCGGGTGGTGGAGAAATACGGAAGCAAGGCCGCCCTGATCTTTTACGGCAAAACCATAACCTATCGGGAGCTCAAGGGGCTGGTCGATCGCCTGGCTGCGGCCCTGGCCGCGATGGGGGTGAAAAAAGGGGATACCGTTGCCCTCTATCTGTTGAACAGCCCCCAGTATGTGATCGCCTATTTCGCCACCCTCCGGCTGGGCGCCAAGGTGACACCGATCAGTCCGGTCTATACCAGCATCGAGGTCAAACACCAGATCACCGACAGCGAGGCCAAAACCGTTATCTGCCAGGACATCCTCTATGACAACCTGGAAAAGGCCGGGGTCCACCCGGAGCGGGTGGTATTGACCAGTATCGACGAATACCTTCCCGCATTGAAAAAATGGTTCGGCAAGACCGCCAAGGCGAAGGCTTACGGCGGGAGACCAGCCCTTTCCCCCGAAGAGATCAAAGCGAAGGGGCTTTATTCCTTCCAGGATCTGCTGAAGAAATATTCACCGACTCCGCCCGCTGTTGTCATCGATCCGTGGAAGGACCTTGCGGTTCTGCCCTACACCGGGGGTACAACCGGGCTCCCGAAGGCGGCCATGCTGACCCATCGCAATCTCGTCGCCCTCCAGGGTCAGGTAGTGGCCTTCTGGCCTATCTTCGAGGAGGGGAAAGAGGTGGTCATGGCCTTCCTCCCCTTTTTTCACATTTACGGCCAGGTGGTGGTCATGCTCGGCGGATTGGCCCAGGGGGCGACGCTGGTTCTGTTCACCACGCCGGACATCGACGAGATTCTGTCGGCTATGGAGCGCTACCAGGCCTCCGGATTCTACGGTGTTCCGACCCTTTATGAATATCTCAAAGAGTACGAGAAGACCGACCGGGTCAACTGGAAGCGGCTCAAGCTGATCGTCTGCGGGGCCGACACGCTGCACGAATCGACCATCGACGCCTGGGAAAAGCGCACCGGATCTGTAATCTATGAGGGTTACGGGATGACGGAAACCACGGCCGTCAGCCACAGCACCCCCCTTAACCGGCGCAAAAAGGGTTTTTTCGGCGTGCCCATTCCGAACGTCAAAGCCGCCATCATCGAGCCGGAGGGGACGGGATTTATCCCGGTGGGAGAGGTGGGTGAAATGATCCTGTCCGGACCCAACATGATGCAGGGCTACTGGAAGAGGCCGGACAGCACAAAGGAAGTGATGCTGGAGATCGACGGAGAGACCTGGATGCGAACCGGCGACCTGGTCAGTATGGACGAAGACGGGTACTTCCATTTCTTCGACCGCAAGCGCGACCTGATCAAATACAAGGGATATTCGGTCTTCGCCCGGCATGTGGAGGAAGTCCTCTACCAGCATCCGCAGATCAAGGCCGCCGGCGTGGTCGGCGTGCCGGACCCCTCGGTCGGCAATCTGATCAAGGCGTATGTGGTTCTGGAGTCCGAGGCCAGGGGAAAGATCTCCGAAGAGGAGATCATCTGTTTCTGCAAGGAGAAGCTGGCCCACTACAAGGTGCCCAAGGTCGTCGAATTCAGGGGCGAGCTCCCTAAGACCGATGTGGGCAAGGTTTCCCGGCGGGAACTGCGGGAAGAGTGCGAGGAAGCCTGACATGGCCGTACCATTTCTGGAAGTGGAATCTCTGACGAAGAGCTTCGGAGGGCTCAAAGCGGTCGACAACGTCCGGTTCCGCATGGAGCAAAAAGAGGTCCTTGGCCTTATCGGACCCAATGGGGCGGGAAAAACCACCTTGCTCCGTCTGCTCACCGGGATACTGAGGCCGGATTCCGGCAGCGTTCGCTTTAGAGGTACGCAGCTTGTCGGCATGAAGACCTGGGATATCGTCAATATGGGTGTGGCCTGCACGTTCCAGAACATGAGGCCCTTTCGCCGGCTGCCCATCATCGCCAATGTGATGGTCTCCTGCCTTTCCCCCCGGTCGATGAAGCGGGGAGAGTGGGTCAAGGTGGTCGAGGCCAAAGCCATGGACGCCCTGGAATTCGCCGGCATTTCCGATATGGCCCTGGAGAAGGCGTCCACACTGTCGCAGGGCGACTTGAAGCGGCTCGAGGTTGCCCGGGCCGTGGCCACCGACCCGGATCTGCTCCTGTTGGACGAGCCTTTCGGCGGACTGAGCCCCGCCGAGACTGAACTGATGGCCAAATCGATCCGGAGGCTTCATAAGGGCGGGCGCTTCGGACGCCTGCACAGCGAGGGGCCGGCGATGATCATCGTCGAACACAAGTTGCAGCAGTTGATGAAAATTGTGGATCGTATCATCGTCCTCAACTTCGGTACCCTTCTGGCCGAAGGGCCGCCCGAGGAGGTAGTGAAGAACCCCCAGGTCATCGAGGCCTATCTGGGTCAGGGAGGAGGCCAATAACCGTGCTTTTGGAAATCGCCCATTTAACCGTCCGTTATGAAAAGGCCGTCCTCATCAACGATCTGAGCTTGAGCGTGGACACCGGAGAGCTGGTCGCTCTGGTGGGCCCCAACGGGGCCGGGAAGTCCACAACCCTTCGGGCCATCAGCGGTCTGGTTGCCTGGGAAAGGGAGATCAAGCGCCGGTCTACCAGCGGCGATATCACCATGGAGGGGATGGTGACCTTCGACGGCGAGCGCATCGATTCGATTCCGGCCCATGAAATCGTCCGGAGGGGCCTTGTCCTTTGTCCCGAACGGAGAAGGCCTTTCCGGGAAATGACGGTGCTGGATAATTTGTTGGCCGGAGCCTATCTCCAGAAGGACAAAGAAAAGAGCCGGGAGACGCTGGGGAAGGTCTATAAAATGTTTCCCGTCCTGAAAGATCGCTCCCGTCAGATCTCGGGAACACTATCCGGAGGGGAGCAACAGATGCTGGCCATCGGCCGGGCGTTGATGTCCGAACCGAAACTGCTGTGCATCGACGAACCCTCCACGGGGTTGGCGCCTCTGATGCGCAAGGAGGTCTTTGAAAAAATCGTCGAGGTGAAAAATCTCGGGATTACCATTCTCCTGGTCGAACAGGAGGTCAGCACCGTATTCAAGCTGGCCTCGCGCAACTATGTCCTCTCTTCGGGCAAGCTGATCGCAGAAGGGACTGGAGACGACCTCCTGAAGGACGAAATCCTCCGCAAGACCTACCTGGGCTTGTAAATAAACGAAGGCCAGAGACCCATTCAGGGTAGGTCTCTGGTTACGTCGGGTGAGAATTGGACAGTGGTCAAGATTCTACGTGGTAAAAAACCTTGACAGGATCGTTTACAAGATTGTAGTTTCTACTGAAATGATAGACATAGTAGAGGCACGGATGACCTATCAACCAACTAAGGAGGGAATGATTATGGCAGAAGGTAAAAAAGAACAGGTGACTCAAAGCGGAATCGACCGGAGAACCTTCATCAAGACCACGGGCATCGTTACCGGTTCGGTGCTCCTGGGAGGGTTTCATTTTGTCCGTCTGTCTCAGGCGCAGGATACCGGCCCCATCAAGGTCGGTTTTCCTATTCCGCTGACCGGGCCGTACGGCACCGAAGCCAAGGACCAGCAGGCCGGGGCGGAATTGGCCATCGCCCAGATCAATGCCAAAGGAGGGATCCTGGGGCGCAAGGTGGAACTCCTGGTGCGGGACACCAAGCTCAATGCCGCTGAGGCCGCCAGACGGGCCAAGGAGCTTATCGAGAGCGAGCACGTACACATCATGTCCGGGGTGCTGTCCGCCGCCAACCAGCTGGCGGTCAACGAGCAGTGCAAGCTGCACGGGATCCCCTATGTGTCCGTCAGCCAGGCCAACGAGATCACCCAGCGCCCGGACAACAGCATTTACACCTATCACGAGGCGATGGATCCCCACATGACCACCCAGGCCGTGGGTGAATACGTGGCCAAGAAGTACGGCAAAAAGTGGTACTTCCTGACATCGGATTACGCCTACGGTTGGCAGATGACCGACGGCTTCATCCGCCGGGGAAAAGAGTACGGGGCCAAATCAGTCGGGGAAACCAAGCATCCCCTAGGCACCAGCGACTACTCCTCGTACATGCCCCGCATCCTGGCCGCTAAGCCCGACGTCCTGTTCCTGAACAACTTCGGCAAGGATCAGATCAACTCGGCCAAGCAGGCGACAGCCTTTGGCCTCAAGAAAAAGATGCAGATCGTCTGCCCCATTCTGCTCATGTCTTCCCGGCTGGGCGGCGGTGAGGAGCCCTTCGACGGGGTCATCGGCGGCACCTCCTTCTACTGGGAAATGAACCATCCCACGGCCAAGGAGTTCGTGGCCGCTTTTCAGAAAGCCAACGGCCGTCCGCCCATTGACTATGCCGGCTATGCCTACGGCGGAGTGAAAGAGATCCTCATGGGGGTAGAGAGGGCCGGCAGTCTGGATCCGACTAAACTGGCCGAAGCCATCGAGGGGCGAACCTACGATAATTACAAGGGCCCGCAGTGGTGGCGGCCGTGTGACCATCAGTCCCAGCAGGATGTGTTTATCATCAAGTCGAAAAAGGCCAAGGCCGAGTACGATGTGTTTCAGATCATCCAAACCGTATCGGGGAAAGGCGAGCGTCTGCTCCGGACCTGTATCGAAGTGGGTCAAAACCCGAGCAAGCCCATCCGCAGCGGCTTGATAGAAAAAAAATAACCTAACCGAGCAATCCCGCGCCCCTGCCGGGGCGCGGGAACCGAAACAATGAGGATATGCGTCGATGGAGTGGACCGCTATTGTCATGCAGCTGTTTACGGGCCTTTCCCTGGGGATGCTCTATGTGCTCCTGGCATTGGGGCTCTCGATTATCTTTGGGCTTCTGACGGTGGTAAATTTTGCCCACGGGGCCATGTACATGTGGGGCGCCTACGCCGGAGTGGCGACGGTGGCCATTACCGGCAATTTCTGGCTGGCCCTGCTTGTGGCCCCGCTGGTCGTCGGCGGATACGGTCTTTTGGTCGAAAGGACCCTTATCCGCCCCCTCTACGGCCGGGATATCAACTATCCCCTGCTGTTGACCTTCGGTCTCCAATTCATCATGATAGAAATTATCCGGATTTTCTGGGGGACCTCGGATTACCCGTTCCAGGCTCCGGAAGCCTTGAGCATGCCCCTTGAAATTTTCGGCATCTTCTATTTCCCGGCCTATCGGGTATTTGTCATCGGCCTCACCGTCGTCATTTGCTTCGTCCTGTGGTTCTTCCTGGAAAGAACCAACCTGGGCCTGATCATCAAAGCCGGGACGCGGGACTCGCTGATGGTCAAGGCGCTGGGCATCGACATGGGCCGCATCTGGTGGCTGGTCTTCGGCATCGGTTCCGCCTTGGCCGGTATCGCCGGGGTCCTGGCGGCGCCGATCCGCAGCGTTTTTCCGGAAATGGGCCTCGCCATGCTGGTCGAATGTTTCGTGGTGGTGGTGGTGGGCGGCATGGGCAGCCTCAAGGGCGCGATTCTCTCGGGGATTATCATGGGAGAGGCCATCGCCATAACCACCCTTTTCTATCCACAGATGGCGGATATTGTCATTTTCCTGGTCATGGCCGTGGTGCTGTTGATCCGCCCCAGCGGTCTGTTTGGAAGGGCCGGTCTCCTGGAGTAATCCGGAGGGGGCCGGACCGTTTAACCATTAACCGATTCTCCTGGCGGGAAAAAATGGAAGAACAAGTGCAGAAACAAAGCTGGTGGCCGAAACTGGTGAAGGTTGTCTCCGACCACCCCCTGGTCTTCATCATCCTTTTCTTTTTCATCATTCCCTTTATAATGCCTTATAAGGCCCTCGCCACGCAGATCATTATCTGGGGGCTATTCGCGCTCGGCTACAATGTGTGCCTGGGATACACGGGGATGCTGTCCTTCGGCCATGCTGCCTATTTCGGGGTCGGGTCCTATACCACGGGGATCGTACTCATCCGACTCTGGCCGAACATCTGGTTTGGAATTTTCTGCGGCATGCTCATGGGGGCGATCACGGCCTTCGTCCTGGGCTATCTTTGCATCAAGCGCCGGGGCATCTATTTCGCCATGCTGACCATGGCTTTTGCCCAACTGATCTATTTTCTCGCCTTCCAGTGGGTGGATCTGACCGGCGGCGACAACGGGTTGCGCAACATCCCGGCGACGCCCGTGACCCTCTTCGGCTACGACCTTCATATTTATGAACCCTTACGTTTTTACTTTTTTGTCCTCTTCTTTGTCATCCTGTCCCTACTGGCCTTGAACCGCATCCTGGAGTCCCCTTTCGGACAGGTGCTGCAGGCCGTCCGGGAAAACGAGCCCCGGGCGAAAAGCTGCGGTTATGAAACGACCAATGTCCGCTGGCTGGCTTTTGTGATTTCCGGGTCCATCTCCGGATTGGCGGGAGGACTCCACGCCATTTACCTGCATTTTGTCGGGATCGATTCGCTATACTGGACAACTTCGGGCCAAGTGGTCATGATGACTCTTCTGGGAGGTATGGGAAGTTTCATCGGACCCTTTATCGGGGCCGGGATTTTTCTTTACCTGGAGGATATGCTGAGCGCCCTGACCTCCAACTGGATGATCTTTTTGGGGGTCATCTTTGTCCTTTGCGTATTGTTTTTCCCCGCCGGGGTCTGGGGTACTATCAAAAACCTTTCCACTCGCAAAAAGGACTGAGGGAGGGAGTGGGTTCCATGGAAGCCTTGTTAAAGACAATCAACCTTACCAAGAATTTCGGCGGCCTTTCGGCGGTGAGCAACGTCAGTTTTTCTATCCGGAAAGGCGACCTGCAGACCATCATCGGTCCGAACGGGGCCGGCAAGAGTACCTTTTTCAAGCTGATTACCGGAGAAATCAAGCCTTCCAGCGGGCAGGTGCTTTTTTTAGACCAGGACATTACCTCACTGCCCCAGACCAAGGTTTCACACCTGGGGATTGCGGTGGCCTATCAGATCACCAACATTTTCCCCATGCTGACGGTGCTGGAAAATGTAAGGGTGGCGGCCCAATCAAGGAAAACGACCTTCAACCTCTGGTCGAAGGCACTGAACCATAAGGCGTTGGCCGAGGAAAGTCTGGCCATCCTGGAGCTGATCGGCCTGGCCGATTTCCAGGGGGACACAGCCGCCAACCTTTCCCACGGCGACCGGAAACGGCTGGAAATCGGCATCGCCCTGGCCACCAAGCCGAAACTGCTGCTCCTGGATGAACCGACCGCGGGCCTGTCCCCTCATGAAACCCGGCAGACCATCGAGCTCATTAAAAAGATTGCCGAGGGACTGACGATTGTCCTTGTGGAACACAAAATGAAGGTCGTCATGGAGGTTTCCAATACGATCACTGTTCTGCACTACGGCAAACTCCTGGCCCAGGGCACCCCGGACGACATCCGCAACAACGAAGAGGTGCGCCGGGTTTATCTGGGGGGAGTGAAATGTTAAGATCGGAGACATTATGTTGCTGACGCTGGAAAACATCAATACCTACTACGGCCTCAGTCATATCCTGCAAGGGGTTTCCCTCGAGGTGGACAGCCGGGAAATCGTAACCCTGGTAGGCCGGAACGGGGCGGGCAAGACCACCACGCTCAAAAGCATCCTGGGGATTGCGCCGATAAGTTCCGGCCGCATCCGCTTTCAAGACACCGACATCAGCGCTTTGCCTACCCACAGCATTATTCAAAAGGGCATCGCCTATGTCCCGGAGGACCGCCGCATCATTCCGGGTTTGACGGTCAGGGAAAATCTAAAGCTCGCCTTAATGAAAAGCAAGAACCGCGACCGGGAAGAGGAAATGATCGACCGGGTTGCCCAATATTTCCCCATATTGAAGGACCGATTAAAGCAGGAAGGAACAAGCCTCAGCGGCGGCGAGCAGCAAATGCTGGCCATCGCCCGGGCCCTGGTCACCGATCCGGAGATCATGCTGATCGATGAACCCACGGAAGGCCTGATGCCCCTGCTGGTAGAGACTATTGCCGAAATCATCCAGACCATTCACAGCAACGGCGTCACCGTGCTGCTGGTGGAGCAAAATATGGAAATGGCCCTGAGCATCTCGCACCGGGCCTATGTCATCGACGAGGGAAGGATTCAAACCTCGGGGGATGCCCGGGCTATCCTGAACGATGAAGAGATCGCCTGCAAATATCTGGCGGTTTAACGTGATGTAAACTTATTTAAAAAAAGGAGGAATGACGATGGGTATCGATGCGGTTCACACGAAGTATTCGACTTGGGACGGCGCGGCAAAGATGAAGGAATTCGCCGAGAAATTCAAACCGGCGAACACCCCAATGAAGTTTGAGTACCCGATGATTCCTGATTACAAGGCCTATCGGGGCGGCGGGACGCAGGCGGTGGATTTTGATAATCGGGTCGACTATGACCGTATGAGAAAATACCGCGTCGAGCGGACCCGGGAAGCCCTTAAGGCCAATAATGTCGGGGCGATTTTATCGATTCAGGAATGGAATACCCGATACATCACCGGCACCTGGACCCCGTCCTGGACCACCCCCTCTTCGGGACTTCGTTATTCCATGATGCCTGTCACCGCCAAGATGCCGATCGTCTACGAACAGGGGGAGATTGGCTATCACACCCGCCAGATGGCCCCCTGGCTGGATAAGGTAAAGGTGGCTATCACCGGTGGCGGCTGGAGCAGCGTCATCATGGGCCGTTCGGCCCACCAGGCCCAGCGGGACAAGCTGGTCACCCAGATCATCGATGATCTGAAAGAATACGGACTTGCCAAGGAAACCCTGGCCATGGATGTGTGGGATCCCGGCCTGATCGAAGGATTCCAGGCCAAAGGGATTAAGGTCGTTCCGGCCACCGAGCTGATGTTTGACGCCCGGAGCATCAAAAACCAGGACGAAGTGGAGTGCCTGCGGATCGCCTCGGCGATCGGCGACTCCCAGATGCAGACCGTCAAGGATATGCTCAAACCCGGGGTCAAAGAAAACGAGATCATGGGATCCATGCACAAGACGGCCTATGACCTGGGAGGGGAAGTCTATTCCGGGATGCTGGTAACCTCCGGACCGTTCAGCTGGCCCAATTCCCGGTACATGACCGACCGGATCATCCGGCCCCACGACATCGTCTACGTCGACGTCTACAACACCACCTACAACGGGTACCATATCTGTTATTACCGCACCTTCAGCGTCGGCAAGCCGCCCCAGCAACTGGTGGATGCCTACAAGACCGCCCTCGATTGGTTGTACAGGGCGATCAGCGTGATCAAGCCGGGAATAACCACCAAAGATATTGCCGATCAATGGCCTCCCTGCGAAAAGGACTGGAGCGATATCCTGGTCGCCTACGAGGATCAGACGGCGGGCAGCAACTGGGCCCATGGGATCGGGCTGTCGCTTTATGAGTATCCCTTGGTCTGGCGGGGCTGTTCGCTGGAGCACCCCATGCCGATCGAAAAGGGCATGACCTTCGCCATCGAAACGCAGCATGGTGTCCCGGGTATCGGCGGGATCCGTATCGAGGAGATGATCCACGTGGTCGACGGCGGGGTGGAAATCCTCAGCCAGTGGCCCATCGATGAGATCGTGGTGGTAGACAGGTAATCGTATTCAGCCCGAAGGTGGGAGGCCCGGGCAAGGGGCTTCCCGCCTTTTTCATTATAAAGTGAAAAACCAATGCACTCCTACCGGATCACTCCCTTGAAGACCGGGACCATCGTCGTCGATCAGGGGGCGTATGTCACCCGGGGCATCGGTTTGGGTATAGAGGTGGGGATACCGGGGACCGCCTGGTATGTCACCGACGGCCGGCGCAAAATCATGGTGGATGCGGGCATGTGTCCAACGGAACTTGCCGACTGGCATCATAAAGGGTCGCGGCAGGACCCCGGAGAGGCCGTCCACGAGCAGCTCCAGGCCCTGGGTGTGGATCCCTCTGAAATCGAACTGGTCATCCTGACCCATCTGCACTGGGACCACTGCCATAATCTGGACAAATTTTCCAGGGCCCGTTTTCTGGTCCATTCCCGGGAGCTGGCCTTTGCCCGGGACCCCATCCCGCCATATTATAAATCGTATGAACATCAGCGGCTGGGCTGCCTCCCGCCTTATGCCGAAATTCCCTTGGAGACGATAGCCGGTGAGGCGGAAATTTTACCGGGAATTACCATTTTCCCTACCCCCGGGCACTCTCCGGGGCATCAGTCGGTGGCCGTGGCCACGGAAGCGGGCGTCCATGTCATTGCCGGGGATGCGGTTTTTTCGTACGCCAACCTCGTTCCGGCCAGTGAGCACCTGCCCTTTACGGTAATGGGCAGGTTCAGCGACATTGTTGAGTCCTGGCGCAGCATGGAAGAGATCGTCCGGAGGGGAAAAGTGATACTCCCGGGTCACGATATGCGCGTCATGGACCACCCGGTTTATCCGACCGGTATAAAAATCTGAGAAGTGGATCGAGCAGGTCATCCGGTCCGGTCTACTGGAGGGGGTAAGGAGGGCAAGATGAAATATCAAGGTTTTGATCTGACAGGAAAATCCATTATGGTGACCGGGGCAGGCACCGGCATCGGCAAAGCCATTGCCATCGGGCTTGCCCAGGCGGGAGCGGACCTGACCCTGATAGGCCGGAGGTCCGACCCCTTGAAAGAAGTGGAAAAGGAGGTCCTGGATCAGGGCTGCAAAGCCCTTGTCCTGCCGGGAGATATTTCCGACCTGGGGTTTCAATCCGAAGCGGTCTCCCAAACGGTCAGGACCTTCGGGAAAATCGATGTCCTCATCAATAATGCCGCCGTACTCTTTAAAGGCCCGATCGAAGCCACAACCGAAGAAGTTTGGGATACCACTATAGATATCAACCTGAAAGGGAATTTTTTTCTCGCCCTGGCCGTGGGAAAAGAGATGATCAAAACGAAAAAAGGGAAGATCATCAACATCCTCTCCAATTGCAGCTTCGTGGCCGAGCACGGCATCGGGGCCTACTGCATCAGCAAGGGCGGCCTGCTGATGGTGACCCGCTGCCTGGCGACCGAGTGGGGCCCTTACGGCATCCATGTGAACGGGATCGGGCCGGCCTTCATACGCACCCCCATGAACGACCCGGTCCTGGCCGACCCCCATTTCGTAGAGTGGAGTTCCAACCGTATCCCCCTCCATCGGATGGGGCAGCCGGACGAGATGGTCGGCGCCGCCATCTACCTGTCGTCGGATTCTTCCAGCTTCGTCAATGGCACGGTGCTGATGATCGATGGCGGATTTACGGCCTGTTAGAACATGGACAGAAAAATTGAAGCTCTCCGCGGCGAGCCGCGGGGAATGCGTTCGCAACGGATGCAGGAGTGATCAATGTCAAAGACCGAAGAATTTTTAAAGGCGGCCTTCGCCGGAGAATCCCAGACTAACCGCCGGTACCTCGCCTTTGCCCGCAAGGCCGAAGAAGAAGGGCAGATGCAGGCGGCTCGACTGTTTAGGGCGGCGGCGGAAGCGGAAACGGTCCATGCCCTCAACTATCTGAAGGCTATCCGCGGGGTTCGCGGCACTCGGGAAAACCTGCAGGAAGCCATCTCGGTTGAAAGCCGGGCCTTCAAGTCCGTATATCCCGAGATGGTGGAGGCCGCCAAGGGGGAAGGGAATAGAGAAGCGGAAGATTTCTTTCGCTATGCCCTGGAATCGGAAAGGGTCCACGCCGAACTTTTTCAAAAGCTGGCCGATGCCCTCGGCAACCCCGGAGAAAATTATTCCTATTATGTCTGCCCGGTCTGCGGCCACACAGCAGAGAAGACCCCGCCCTCAACCTGCCCGATCTGCGGAATCAAGGACCTGGGATATAAAAAAATGGAGTGAGGCGATTCCGCCGCCCGTATCAAGGTGGAATCTCCCCCGGCGACGGTCCATACCGGAGGGAGCATATTTACTGTTCATCCGGTTTTAAGTGTACATGTCTAAAATGTCTTTCTTCCTCCGATGGGCACGAAGAAATTGAGATTCCCATCTTCAAATACAAATAATTCATACAAGTTTTGACAAATCATTCGTCTTGATATAAGTATAATCAGTAGGAAAATTGATTCCATGATCGATGACATCAGGCAGAAGGTCGCAACCGGAAAGTATGAATATTCAAAGCATGCGGTTGATCAGACCGTCAAGAGACGCATTGCCGTCCATGAGGTAGCCGAGGCCATCGCGTCACAAAGTCTGATCATTGAGGATTATCAGGATGACAAGTACGGCCCGAGCTGCTTGGTATTCGGCGTTACGGAAGCAGGTCGTCCGCTCCATATCCAGTGCAGCTATCCCGACCGGCCGCTTGTTAAAATCATAACGGCCTATGAGCCTGATAAAGACCTATGGATCGACTATAAGATCAGGAGGAAGTAAAGATGGGAAGTGCAATCAAGGAAACATACGGCGAGCAGTACGTGACGTATACGCTGGAAATGGATGGGAAATTCTACATCGTAGAGCATGTGCCGGCCAGGGTGTGCCTGGAGACGGGGGAACAGTATTTTGCCCCGGAGACGGTTGAAAAAATTCAGAAGATCATCTGGGGACAAAGAAAGCCGGTCAAGGTGATCGAAACCCCTGTTTATGAATTCGGGTTAGCCGTTACGGGTTCTTAAGTACGAATATCCCCTTTGGGATCATAAGCTGAAGCATAACACATACCCGATAAAAATACTCCGATGATCATAATAAAATTCCCTACGGCGAACCTTCCTTCAGAAGTTGATTGAATTTCCTGAAAAATTGTCCATCTGCCTTTCGCTTCATTATGGCATTCTTTTGTAAATCGTGATAATTAGGACTCTATATGCAATAATCGCGGCGCTACGTGTTGCCCTGTTTTGAATCTGAACTTTAGAAATAAAATGACTCTGAACGAAGCCGACACCGGAGCAAAACTCATCGACCCGGCGATTCACAAATGCGGCTGGACCGAGGACCTCATCCGGCGTGAAGAGACCGCGGGCACGGTCGAGATCATCAACGGCAAGGCACGGCGTCGATCGCGGGGCAAGATCGACTACGTCCTGCGGGTCAAGGTAAACGTCGATACCCAGCCCGTCGCCCTGGCCCTTATCGAGGCCAAGAAAGAAAACCTTCCACCCGGTCACGGCCTCGATCAAGCCAAAGGTTATGCCGAATGCAAGCGGCACAACGTCCGGTTCATCTTCTCGTCCAACGGCCATCAATACGTCGAGTTTGACTGTTTCTCGGGATTGACCTCCGCATCGAGGCCGATCGCGACTTTTCCTTCCCCCGCCGAGCTTCGCGCCCGGTATGAGCAAGGCATGGGCTATACGCTTGAATCCCCGGCCGCCAGGCCGCTCTTGCAGCGATACCACGGCGGCGAAGGGACTCGGCGCTACTACCAGGATGCGGCGATCCGCGCCGTCATGGAAAAGATCGCTAAATGCGAAGGCGCCGGGAAGCCCAGACGCGCCCTGCTTGCTCTGGCCACAGGCTCCGGCAAGACCTTTATCGCCGTCAATCTGCTCAAGAGAATCTCCGATGCCGGGCAGTTCACCCGCGCCTTGTTCGTCTGCGACCGCGACGAACTCCGCACCCAGGCCCTCAAAGCCTTCCAGAATGTCTTCGGCTCCGACGCCGCCGAAGTGTACCGCAAATCGGACGGCGCAAACAACGCCAAGAACGCCCGCATCCACATCGCCACGTACCAGACCCTCGGCATTGACAACGAGAACGGCGATGCCAACTTCCTGACCACTTACTACCCCGAAAATTACTTCACGCATATCGTCATCGACGAGTGCCACCGCTCGGCCTGGGGCAAATGGTCACAGGTGCTTACGCGGAACAGGAGCGCCGCGCAGATCGGCCTCACGGCAACTCCCCGGCGACTGGTGGAAAGCCTCAAGCGGCAGACAGAGGAACGCAAAGCAGCTTCCCCGGAGGAATTGCCGCTCGCCGCCGAAAAAGGCGCCATCATCAAGCCCATAAGGTCTATCGATCCCCGCATGCCCTATGGCGCCGCGAAGGAAGTTTTGGCCGATGTGGAGATCACCGCCAACAACCTCGCCTACTTCGGCGAACCGGCTTATGAGTACGATATTGCCCAGGCCATCGAGGACGGCTACCTGGCCGCCTGCGAAATCCAGAAGGGCCGTGTCAACCTCGACGACACCGGTATCACCAAAGAAGAGATCATCGCCCACAATCCCGTCGATGCCATCACCGGTAAGCCCATCACCGCCGAGCAGATTGATGACCTCTACCAGCGGACCCAATATGAAGACCGTATCTTGCTGCCTGACCGCGTTCTTGCCATGTGCCGGGACCTGTGCAAGTATCTGTTAGACACCGGAGACCCCGCGCAGAAGTCCATCATCTTCTGCGCCCGCGACCGTCACGCCGACGATGTGGCTGTCTGCATGAACAACCTCTATGCCCAATGGTGCGCCAAGAACGGCAAGCAGCGGCTGGAGTATTACGCCTTCAAGTGCACCGCCGCCGGCAGCGGCAACGACCAGCTCCCGGACCTGCGCGCCTCCTCGCGCAGCCACTTCATTGCCGCCACGGTGGACTTGTTGTCCACAGGGGTGGATGACTGCAGATGCGGAACTGGCGGCGATTAACGCCCTGCCTACGGCTCTGCTTCGCCGGGCATTCAATGGCGAATTGTGATGGTGGATCTTCGTGTACAAAGTTTTGAATTGACAAGATGTTTTCTTCTGCATATAACAGATACGTAAATTGCTATATACAAATGGCTTTGTGTATAACCCATTGGAGACAACATGCAGCCCTTCGTGCCGCAACAGCTCCCGATCACCGACATCCCCTGGGATTCCCTGATCCCCTTGATCGGTAAGGCTACGCGCTCCCTGGCCTATTATGACGGCATCCTCTATGGGATCGCCAATGCCGATGTTCTTCTTTCCCCCCTTACCACCCAGGAGGCGGTGTTATCGTCGAAGATCGAAGGGACACAGGCCACTTTTGGCGAGGTGTTGAAGTTCGAGGCCGGGGCGGTGCCGCTTGAAGAATCCAGAATCCGGGATATCGAAGAAATCGTGAATTACCGGCGGGCCATGCGTCGGGCCGAGGCTGAATTGAAGACCCGTCCCTTTTCTCTAAACCTCCTCAAAGATCTGCATGCCACACTCCTGGACGGTGTCCGGGGGAAATTCAAGGCCAGGGGGGAATTCCGCACCACACAGAACTGGATCGGGATTCCCGGAACGCCGATCGAAGATGCCCAGTTTGTGCCTCCCGCTCCCGGTAAGATGATCGAGCATCTGTATGATTGGGAAAGGTACTACCACTCCGAGCGCCCCGATCCGCTTGTACAGTTGGCAATCGTTCATGCCCAGTTCGAGCTGATTCATCCGTTTCTTGACGGCAACGGCCGACTTGGCCGGATGATGGTGCCGCTTTTTCTTTTTGAAAGAAGACTAATCTCAAGTCCGGTGTTTTACATATCCGCCTATCTGGAAAGCCACAGGGACGAATATGTGGCCGGTCTACGGCAGTTGAGTGAGAAGACGCCGAGCGCCTGGGCGCGATGGATCGGCTTCTTTCTTGGTGCAATGGACGAACAGGCCAGAGCCAATACCGGCAAGGCCCAGGCTATCGTCGATTTGTATATCCGCTTGAAGGGAAAGACCATTGACTTGACCCACTCCCGATATGCAGTGCCGCTTCTGGATTACTTGTTCGATCAGCCGGTTTTCACCAGTTCGCAATTTGATGATCGTCCCGGGATGCCCAGCAAGCCGATGGTCATGAATATGCTGGGTAGGCTGAAAAGCGCCGGTATCCTCAAGGTCATGAGGGAGGGCAGTGGGCGCAGACCACAGATCCTGGCTTTGGCAGAGCTTGTCAATATTTGTGAGGGATCGGATATTCTCTGATTTTCAATGAGGTTACGACTTCTTTGAACGGGGATATGGGGAGAATGAGAGAAATACCAAGTATAGGCAAGGGAGGCAGGGGCGAGATCATCATCTACCAGCCACCGGAAGGTGGGGGGTACCTGGAGGTGAGGCTGGAAGAGGAGACCCTCTGGTTGAGCCTCAACCAGATTTCCAGCCTGTTCGGAAGGGATAAGTCGGTCATTTCCAGGCACTTGCGTAATGTGTTTCGGGAGGGTGAACTCGACCGGGGGGCAACTGTTGCATTTTTTGCAACAGTTCAAGACGAAGGTGGACGCAGCGTTGAGCGGCATGTTGAACACTTCAATCTCGATGCCGTCCTCTCCGTCGGCTACCGCGTCAACTCCCTGCGGGGCACGCAGTTCCGCATCTGGGCGACCCAGGTCCTACGGGATCACCTGGTCAAGGGCTATTCCGCCAACGCCAAACGCCTCAAAGAACTCCACCAGTCGTTGAAGCTGATCGGACAGGTCCTGGAACGGTATGACGTGACATCGGACCAGGCTCGGGCGCTCCTGCATGTGGTGACGGATTATGCCTCGGCCCTCGACCTCCTGGACGATTACGACCACCAGCGGGTCTGTATTCCCTCTCTGG
>Ga0208373_1002748_pt1 | contig 18686 bp, 14 predicted proteins | sample RifOxyC2_FD_184036 | JGI IMG/M metagenome (GOLD analysis project Ga0208373, IMG submission 184036) | Soil microbial communities from Rifle, Colorado - Rifle Oxygen_injection C2 (SPAdes) | ecosystem: Environmental > Terrestrial > Deep subsurface > Rock core/Sediment | place: Rifle, Colorado... | reverse complement strand
CCGATAATCGGTATTTGATGAGGCAGGGATCGGCTAGCGGCATTTAACTGGGTTAAACCGCCGTCAATTAAGATTAAATCAGGCTTTAACCAATTGTTTTTAAACCTTCTGTTGATGACTTCAGCCATCATGGCCGGATCATTGGCTTGCTTAACGGTTTTTATCCTAAACAGCCGGTATTGGCTTTTGTCAATCTTGCCTTTGGTTATGACCGCCAGGGAGCCGGTGGCTTGACGGCCCTGGATGTTGGAAATGTCATAAACCTCAATCCGTTGGGGCAGGGTTTTTAATTTGAGAACTTCTTTTAACGCAGACAACCGCTTGTCGGCCCGGCTTTGGTTTTTTTCAAAAGAAGCCAGCTGATTTTTGAGATGCAGTTCGGCGTTTTTGGCGGCCAGCTCCAATAGTTTCTTTTTCAGGCCGCGTTGGGGGTTGAAGCCGCCCGTAATTTTTACCGGCGTTAAGATAAGTTTTGGCCGGTCGGCGGTTTGCCGGTAATATTTTTCCGTAAATTGCGCCAGAATTTCTTCGGCCGACAAGCCGGCCGGATTTTTTATCGGAAAATTCAGCTGGTCCAGCAGTTTGCCTTCCCGGACTTTTAACAGGCTGATGATTGCCCGGCCGCCAAGCTCATAAAAACCCAGATAATCCTCATTGGCCGATTTGGCCAAGACCGCTTTCTGGTTGACAATGATTTTTTCCAGGGTCGCCAGTTGGTCGCGATAAGCGGCCGCTTGTTCGTATTGTTTGGCGCCCGAAGCCCGTTTCATTTTGGCCAGCAAATTTTTTTTAACAACATCGGCCTTGCCCTTTAAAAAATTTTCCAGCTGTTTGATGTTTTCCCGCCATTGCCGTTTATTGATTGATTGGGTTTGAATGTATCTGCCCAGGTGATATTTATTGCCGACTTTGCCCAGTTCCACCATCGGCCCCAAGTCGGTGAAATAAGGAAAAATTTTTCTTAAGATTTTTAAAGTCTGGCGCACCGAACCGGCCGAAGTATAGGGCCCGAAATAGCGGCCGCCTTGTTGTTGGTCCAGATTTTTTCTGACGGCCGCCAGTTGCGGATAGGTTCCGGCGGTGATTTTAAGATAGAGCCAGCTTTTATCGTCCTTTAATTCAATATTATAGGGCGGCTGGTGTTTTTTTATCAGGTTGGATTCCAGAAGCAGGGCTTCGGTTTCGTTGGAGACCGCCGTAAATTCAATCCTGGTTATTTTTTTAACCATTTCCCGCTTGTCCGGCGACAAGCCGGCCGTTTTGGCAAAATAAGACTTGACCCGGCTGTTTAAATTTTTGGCTTTGCCAATATACAAAAGCCGGCCGCTTTTATCGTAAAAACGGTAGATGCCGGGCTGGGCGGGCAACTTGTTTAACTGATTGGTTTTCATAAGACTGGCTTTAATATAACATATTCTAAAAACCATTGACAAAATTGTTAACTTATACTATTATATATCATTAAATTAAAAAAACTGTTCATTAAAGGAGGTTTCAAAGATGAGAACCAAACAGCTCATGTTGCGCTGGTCACTTGTGACCGGTGGCCTGATCGCCCTGTTCTGGGTGATCTACTATTTGATTGCCGGTTCGGTTCCGACCGTAACCAGCATGAAAGTCACCGACACATTATCCTTGCCATTTGGCATTAGCCGGTGGTGGGATATCCTAATCGGACCGATTTGGTCAATTATCATCATTTACCTTTTTACGAAGTTAAAGGGTAAAGACGGTGATTTGGTCGCCGCTTTGGTCGCCGGTCTGGGCTTCGGTCTGATCTTCGGTCTGATCTTCGGTCTGGCCTCCGGTCTGGCCTTCGGTCTGGCCGTCAGTCTGGCCTTCGGTCTGGCCGCCAGTCTGATCTTCGGTCTGACCTCCGGTCTGGCCTTCGGTCTGGGCTTCGGTCTGGTCGCCTTGATAAAGTTAATTGCCAGCCAAGGTTTTTGGACCAAGGCTGGAAGTTGGCTTATGGCCAAGAAGTAATATTGTCAAGGAGTAATATTTCAGCCGTTCGCTTACACATCAGCGGACGGTTTTATTTTATCTAAAAACCATTGACAAAATTGTTAAAATGTGATACTGTATAAAGTTTTCCAGAACCTTTACATAAACAACGTTAACCCTAACCCTACTGGCTTTAACTAAGCCGGAAACAGTACGCATGCTGTACCATTTTCAGTACAGGAGGAAGTCATGTCTTCTAATTTTAACGGCAAAGCGGGGATTATAACCCACTTTGCTCCTGATGCGGATGCCGTGCTAGCTACGGCGCTTCTATTGTTGGCTACGAACCGTTTAAGGCAGTTGCAGAACAATGTTATTTTGGTTCCGTCCGGACCATTGCCAAAAGAATACCAGCACCCCGAAGACTGGATTATTATTGATGTCGGAGGGGCTTCAATATCGCCGTTTGACCATCACGGTCAGAGCGGCGAAAAGATTTCGTCCATGGAGCTAGTGGCCCGCCATTTTGGCCTGGATAAGGAAATCTGGTTAAGACCGCTGTTGGACTGGCTGAATCGCCAGGATCAACATGGTATAAATATTCAGTCCAAAGTCGGCGCTTTTTCCGCGGAAGATTTGTTAATTACCAGTGTTATCCGCGGAGCCAACAACATACGTTACTCGCCCTTCAAAGTGACCATGGCTGAACAGCTCAAGAGCTTTCGCCGGCTGATTTTATTGGCGCAATTTATGCTTCGGCATTTTCAGCGGATTGAAGGCAACGGTTTTACGCCTTCGGCCGAAGCTATCAGGCTGTTGCAATACAGTCTGGCTCAAGCCATTGCTCAAGACAGCCAGCTGTTGATGCCGGAACTGGAAGAATTCGTTTCCTTAGCCGATTGTATCAATCAGCTGAACCGTCAAATGAATGATGGTGAAGAGAGCGGCGAGGCGTTTGACTTTTTTACGCAGCCAGGATCCATGGATTGTTTGCGGTTGGTGGCCAGTCCGGATTTACTCGTGAAAGAGCAGTATCCGGGAGACCGAGAGTTGGCCTACAACATCAGCCTGCTCGCCATCGCCCAAGAGTTGGAGCGGGATAAAAACCTGCCCGGTCCGCTCAAGGTCAAAATTTTGGCCGACGCCTGGAAGTCAATCTTGGCCATTAAGTCGGATTGGCTGTTGTCCAAGAACGAGGTTAAAAACGGCGGGGTACTAAGGCATCAGGCGGGCAAATGGCTGGTGGCTATGGTCAAATCCGATTGTTACGGCGCGGCCAAAGCTTTGCGCAGTTGTTGTGATGCCAATCCCAAGAAGGCCGATGTCCAGATTATCGTTTCTTCTACCGGTCATATTCGGATTACCTGCAACAACCGGGACAAAATTCTCATTCAGAGGATGCCCGAGGCGGCTTGTCTGATTCGTCGGGAGGAAGCCAAAGCAAGAAAGACCAATTTGTCGACAGCCCGCTTAAGGGCCGTTAACGAGTTGGTGCTGGATTGGCATCTGACCGAGTTCGGCCAGGTTTCCAACGGCACCTTAACCAACCCATCGGTCAAACGGACCGGCTTGCTTTCAGAACGGATTTTTCAGCTGGTTTGCCAGGCCCTACAGGGTTAATCTTATTTCGCCCCGTTGTTTTTAAACAGCGGGGCTTTTCTATCTCATCCGTCAAATCGGCGGGCCATGCCCTGAACCATCCCGCTTGAGCGGGGGCCGGTTCAAGGTTGACAAATTTATAAAAATCAATATAATCAGGGATTGTTAAGCACCTTGGAAATTTTACACAGGAGGCTCCTGTCATGGCAGAAAAATGTATGGTAGAAAAATGGGCTTGTCCTCATTGCGGGGCAGAGAATGAATCAGCCCCGTTGTTGGAGAGAGACCACGGTTGTAAGGTTTTTTTATGTTCAAAACCCGGTTGTGGAAAAAAATCGTTCAAACCAACGCAACGCGTGGTTTTGGCATCCTCGCCGCCCGCCCCTTGAGTTTAATTCAAAGTTTCATTTTTATCCCCAAGAAACATCTGGGGATTTTTTTTATTTAGTATTAAAGGTTGACCCGTCGATTCGGCGGGTTGACCGATTTTAAAATATGGTATATAATGTCCGTCAGCCTGTTTTTAGTTTGTTATTAGGAATTAGCAATTTGGCATTAGGAGTCTTAAAAATAAAATAATTAAAAATTGTCGGCCCAAGGCCGACCAGCCTCGGGCTGGGAAATTTAATCCCAATGTTCTCAAATAAAATAACGGTCAAGGGCGCCAGAGTCCATAATCTCAAAAACATTGACGTGGAAATTCCCCGCGATAAATTGGTGGTGGTCACCGGACTTTCCGGTTCGGGCAAATCCTCTCTGGCTTTTGACACCATTTACGCCGAGGGCCAGCGCCGTTACGTGGAATCGCTGTCTGCTTACGCCAGGCAGTTTTTAGGTTTGATGGACAAGCCGGACGTGGACCAGATTGACGGTTTGTCGCCGGCCATTTCCATAGACCAGAAATCCACTTCCCACAATCCGCGCTCCACCGTCGGCACCATTACCGAAATTTATGATTACCTGCGTTTGTTGTTCGCCAGAGTGGGCACGCCTTTCTGCCCCAAGTGCGGAGTCAAAATTTCCAGCCAGACCATCAATCAGATTGCCGATAAAATTTTAAATGATTACGCGGGCCAAGAAGTCTGGCTGGCGGCGCCGGTTATCCGCGACCAGAAAGGCGAGCATCGCCACGTTTTTGAGGAATTCCAAAAGAGCGGTTATACCAAGGTCCGGGTCAACGGCAAAATGTATGGCATTGAAGAAGCGCTGGATATGAGGCTGGACAGGAACAAGAAGCACAAGATAGACGTGGTGGTGGACAGGATTAAGGTGGCCAAAGCCGATAAAAAGCGCCTGGTTGATTCTTTGGAAATCGTGGATGAATTGGGCGACGGCGTGGTCATGGCTTATTTTCCCGAGGCGGACAAAAATCTGATTTTTTCCAAACATTTTTCCTGTCCCGAATGCGGTTTTACCATGCCGCCTTTGGAACCGAGGAATTTTTCTTTCAACAGTCCGCACGGCGCCTGCGCCGAGTGTTCGGGTTTGGGCACCAAGCTGGAAATAGACCCCCAGCTGGTCATCCCCAACGACAAGCTGTCTTTGGCCGAAGGGGCGATTAGGCCCTGGTCCAGGACGGCGGCCAATCAGAACTGGTATTACAAGATGCTGGAAAACGTGGCCAAGTCCAGCAAGTTTTCCACTCGCGCGCCGGTCAATAAACTCACCAAAAAACAGCTGGAGACAGTTCTCTACGGCACCGGCGGCAAAAAATACAACATGAATTATTCCAACGACAAGTTTTCCGGCGACTTTACTTCCACTTACGAAGGCGTTATTCCCAATTTGGAAAGGCGCTACCGCGAAACCGAGTCGGAATACATCAGAAGCGAAATTGAGCGCTACATGAGGGTTTACCAATGCCCGCTGTGCCAGGGCAAAAGGCTGCGGCCGGAGGTCTTAAGCGTTCGGGTGGGCGAAAAGAACATTCACGAAATTTCCACCATGACCATTACTACCGCGGCCGATTTTTTCGGGCGGATTAACAACGGCCATCACAAGGAAAACATCAAGCTGAACGAGCGGGAGAGCAAGATTGCCGCCCCGATTCTCAAGGAAATCAAATCCCGCCTGACTTTTTTGGAAAACGTCGGCCTGTCTTATTTGAGTCTGGACCGGGCCGCCACCACCCTGTCCGGCGGCGAATCGCAGAGAATCCGGCTGGCCACCCAGATCGGCTCTTCCTTGGTGGGCGTTTTGTACGTTTTGGATGAGCCCTCCATCGGCCTGCACCAGCGCGACAACGATAAACTAATTGCCACTCTCAAAGCTTTGCGGGATTTGGGCAACACCATTATGGTGGTGGAACACGACCAGGAAACGATTTTAAGCGCCGATTACGTGATTGACATCGGCCCGGGCGCGGGCCAGAAGGGCGGGGAGCTGGTGGCCTGCGGCAGTCCGGAGGAAATTAAAAAGAGCAAACATTCTTTAACCGGCCAGTATCTGTCCGGCAAGCTGAAGATTGAGCCGCCCAAAAAATATCACCAGGGCAACGGCAAGTTTTTGGAAATCATCGGCGCCGAAGAGCATAATCTTAAAAAGATTGACGTTAAAATTCCTTTGGGCAAATTCGTCTGCTTTACCGGCGTTTCCGGTTCGGGCAAATCCACTTTAATGACCGACATTCTGGCCAAAGCTTTAAGCCAGCATTTTTTTCGGGCCAAAGAAAGTCCCGGCCGGCACAAGGAAATCAACGGTTTAAAACATCTGGACAAGGTGATTTCTATTGACCAGTCGCCGATCGGCCGGACCCCGAGGTCCAATCCGGCCACTTATACCGGCGTTTTTACTTACATCCGGGATTTGTTCGCCCAATTGCCGGAAGCCAAAATTCGCGGCTACAAGGCCGGACGGTTCAGTTTTAACGTAGCCGGCGGCCGTTGCGAGGCCTGCCAGGGCGACGGCCTGGTTAGGATTGAGATGAACTTTCTGCCGGACGTTTACGTGGAGTGCGAGGAGTGCCACGGCCAGCGCTATAATCAGCAGACTTTGGAAGTCCACTATAAAGGCAAGACCGTGGCCGACGTTCTGGCCATGACCGTGGAAGAAGCCATGAGATTTTTTTCCAACATCCCCAACATCCATCAGAAGCTGAAAACTTTGTATGAAGTTGGTTTGGGCTACATTCAACTGGGCCAGTCGGCCACCACTTTGTCCGGCGGCGAGGCCCAGCGGGTCAAGCTGGCCACCGAACTGTCCCGCCGCTCCACCGGCAAGACTTTGTACATTTTGGACGAGCCCACCACCGGCCTGCATTTTGACGACATCAAGCGCCTGCTGGAAGTTTTAAGGAAACTGGTGGACAAAGGCAATACGGTTTTAATAATTGAGCATCAGCTGGACGTGATTAAATCCGCCGACTGGATTATTGACTTGGGGCCCGAGGGCGGCGACCGGGGCGGTTATATCGTGGCCCAAGGCACGCCCAAGGATATTATTAAAGTTAAAGAGAGTTATACGGGGGAATATTTGAAGAAAGTAATCGGTAATAAGTAAAAAGTAATAGGATTTGGTTTTTTAGTTGTAAACTTGATTAACATCAAATAAATTGCTATAATATTAGCGTATTATAGCGTTTTTAAATATAAAAAAGCGATATTTCAAAATAATAACCGGTGTATGATCAATACCAAAAAAATAAGAAAATTTTTTCCCGCGATAAAATCGGGAAGAATTGTTTCTAATAATGCGGCGAGCACCCAGGTACCGGTACAACTACTGGAATTATTGAAGCAACTCGTCGTCCAATATGATAATATCCATAGGGGCCAATCGCAGTCCTCATTGCTAACGACTGAAAAATTTGAATCGTCTTATGACACGATTGCGCAGTTTATCGGCGCTCCATCCAGAAAAAATATTATTTTATACAGAAACACTACCGAGGCAATCAATGCGGTCATGTATTCTTTAATGACCGAATTCAGGGATGGCGATAATGTCGTCACGACGTTTATGGAACATAACTCAAATTATGTTCCCTGGTACGGCTTGTCCAAAGAAATACTCCCGCATTTTGGGATTAAGGTTGAATGCCGAATCGCCAGATTTAATAAAGAAACCGGACAGCTTGATCTTAATCATTTAAAATCTTTGGTAGACGAAAGAACTAAACTGGTTTGTTGCGTCGGCGCTTCAAATTTTTTAGGCACGAAAAACCCGATTAAAAAAATAAGAGCCATCGCTGACGCCAGCGGCTATCTTCAGCCGAACGGAGAAAACAAATCTTATCTGCTGATTGATGGCGCCCAGGCCGTTCCAAATTTTTTCGTCAGGGTTGATGATTTAGGCGTGGATTTTCTGGCTTGGTCTTTTCATAAAATGCTCGCGCCTTTTGGCGTCGGCGCTTTATACGCCAGGGAAGAGCTGCTTAACAGCTTGAGGCCGTTTCTTTATGGAGGAGACATGATTGCCGAAGGCAAGGTTAGTCCGGAAAAAGTGGAGTACAACTCACTGCCCTGGAAATTTACGGCCGGGACCCCGAATATCTTAGGCACGATTCTTTCGGCCCAGGCCATAAGATTGTTAATGGATTTTTCTTTGACTCCCGGCAAGTTTAGTTATTTTATGACCGAGAAAAAACTAGAACCGCCGGACGTTGCCAAAGCGATGAATAACATAGAAGCTCACGAAAAAGAATTAATCGGAGAAGCGTTAAAGATATTGGAAGGCATTCCGTCATTGGATATTTATGGTCCCAAGAATCCCGAGGATAGGACTTCTTTGGTCGCTTTTTCTTGCAAGTGCAAAAGTCCTTTTGAAATTGCGGAAGAATTAAATAAATTAGGCGTTGAATCCAGGGCTGGCTGCCATTGCGCGACTTTGGCGCATCATGATTATGAATTAGATCCCCCGGCGAGTTGCCGACTAAGTTTTTATATATATAACAATCTTGAAGATGTCAGAAAGGCATGTTTTGCTGTTAAAAAATGCGTTCAATCAGAAGAGGATTTGATTTTTTAGTTGTAGAGTGCATAATTTAATATTTTTTGATATAATTCATATATGGGTATTAATTTAGTAAATATCATACCTCTTTTAAGCGCTTTATTCGTCTTAGCGCTTGGTTTATTTATTTTTTTTAAAAAATACAACTTTAGATTAAGATTTTTGTTTTTCCTATTATGTCTTACCGCTTTTGTTTGGTTATTTGGCACTTTTATGATGTTGCTGAACAGAAACAACGAAGCCGCTGCTATTTTTTGGGATAGATTTATCTATCTTGGCGTTGTTTTTTCGCCAATCGTTTTTTATCATTTCAGCGTTGTATTTTGCAGATTGTCGGGGAAAAAGAAATTAGTTATTATTGGTTATGTTTTATCATTAATTTTTCTCATTTTAAGCCGCACCGATTATTTTGTCAGCGGTTTATTTAAATATCAATGGCTGGTGCATACCCAAGCTGAGTTGTTCCACCACCTTTTCTTGTTTTTCTATTTTATTTACATGATACTTACCCTGTTAAATTTTTACAGGAATTATAAAATTTTTTTCGGGACAGTAAAATATCAGGGCTTGTACATGTTCATTTCCTTTCTATTCTTCATAGGTATCAGCACCATAGCATTTTTGCCCGCTTATGGAATAAACATTTACCCTTTCCCTTATTTTTCAGGGATGATTTTTGTCGTACTTCTTGCTTACCTAATTTTCGTACGAATGCAACAAAAGGCTTGACTTTTATTAGTAATTAGTGTATAATCATCCGTTTAGATACGGTCAACCGCACACTCACAAAACAAGGAGAGTAAACAATGCCCCACAAACCCGCAGTTGATCTGGTGTTTATTACGAATACCAGAGGAACAATTGAGGATTTCGAGGGTGTTTACTCTCGGGAATTCCCCAATTGGCATGATCCTGGATTCATCCCGCCTGAAGTTTACGATTGGAAAGGCGTAAGTCTGACCACACCCGATGGCCATAAAGTGTATTGCCGTTTCGTAGTTATTGGCAGTGATGCCTTTGACATCGTTAATGGTGTCAATGGTTTCCGCAAAGCCTCTGACCATACAAAAAAGGCAATAGACTACGCTCAGAGTCTCGGGGCTAAAGTCATCTGCTTCGGAGCAGGTACTAAAAAATTGGTTTCCGTAAAGAAACTCCATGAACTGAACAGATCAAAACTGATTTACACCAATGGCGACACCGTTACAGTCGGAGTTGCCACCCAGCAATTGATCAGTTTGACCGAACAGGTGAAAATCAGTCTCAATTCCCCGGAAACCACGATTTTGGTAGTTGGCGCCTACGGAATAATTGGCACTCAACTGACTAGATTCTTAAGCAACTACAATTGCCGCCTGATTCTCGTCGGGCCAAGATTGGAAATGCTTGAAAAACTGGTTGAGCAGGACTTCAATGCCCACCGCGTAGAGTTGTTTACCAACCTGAACCAAGTCCGCCAGCAAAGGATTAATGTGGTACTCACGGCCACCAACCACCCTGATGCCCTCATTACACCATCGCAGTTGAGAGACTGGGGTGAATACATCCTGTCGATTGACATAGCCGAACCGGCGAACGTTAAACAGGATGTTGTTCAAGTCATGAGAGGGAGATTACTTCGTGTTGACGGCGCTTTAGTTGACAGCGAAGGATTCTCCAGCGAATATGGGCCATTAATTGGTCTAAAAGAACATCAGTCTTTCGCCTGTCTCGCAGAAGGCTTGGTCGTAGCTAACGCTATTAAAATCAAAGGACTGAGATTCGCGGAGACCCAATTGATGGAAGTCGATACTGGCATCATTCAGTCTCTCATGAATTTGACTATTGCCGCTGGTTTTCGACTTTCAATTCCTACCAACTTCGGATCTCCTTTAGCACTGGAGGAGTTACGGAAATGGGGGGAACAGTGGAGAGATGGTCATCCTCATTTTTATGCGGCTCAAGCTTAGGCTTGAGCCTTTTTTTATGCCTTGATTTTCTGATATAATATAAAGGGATAGGCAATTAGCAAAAAAGTCAATAAATATGAGTTTCCTTAAATTCTTACCTTTAATCAGCTGTTTCTTTGTTTTAACCTTGGGTTTCTTTGTTTTGGCCAAAAAATCTTCGAAAGCGATAAAAATCATTTTTTTCTTATTTTGCTTGGTTGTAAGCGTCTGGCTATTCGGAACTTTTATGATGTTTCGTACCACACAGGATTATCTAGCTATATTCTGGGACAGGTTTATTTATGCTGGCGTGGTTTTTGTTCCCGCGCTAATGCATCATTTCAGTTTGCTAATTACCAAAAGAAAAAATCAAAGGTTACTATTATACACTAATTACGGCTTGGCTTTTGTTTTCTTATTTTTAAGCCAAACTAAATATTTTGTGGACGGCCTTTTTTATTATGCCTGGGGAGTCCATACTAAAGCCCAATTTTTCCATCATATCTTTTTGTTCCAATTTTTCTTTTTCATCTTTTTTCTGTTTTATAATATTTACACTTTTTACAAAAATAAAGCGAATGCTCTGGAAAAAGCACAATTAAAATACGTATTACTCGCTTTTGGCTTATTGATCGGCATCGGGGCTTTCGCCTATTTGCCGGCGTATGGTATCAGTATTTTCCCTTTTTCCTTCATTTCAGGCGTTCTTTTTGCCGTGGTTTTAGTTTACGCAATCCTCCACCACCGCTTTATGGACATTAAAATAGCCATCAAGCACGGTTCAATTTATGTCGGCTCCATAATCGTCACTGTGGCATTAACGTTTTCATTATGGCTGTTTTTAAACAAACTTGTCTACTCGTCCGACATAGGGACTACTGTAACATCTTTAATTTTCGCTTTAATCATTTTCTCACCTTTAAATAAATTCATTGAAAAATTCGCTAACAAACATTTATTTTACTCCCTTTACAACTATCAGGAAACCATCAATCACCTGACCAATAAGCTTACCACTATCATTAATCTAGACCAAATTATTGATTTAGTCGTTGACACCATTAAAAATACTATGCGATTGGTCCGCTCTGGCGTTTTACTGATTGATGAAAGCAAATCGCCGTTTCAGTACCAGGTCGCCAAAGTCGTCGGCTTTAACAAGAAAAACGGCATCTCCTTGGTGCAAGACAATTTCTTGACCCGCCACTTGGCCGTGACGCAAAAACCCTTGGTTAGGGAAGAACTGGATTTTTTGAGTGAGCAGACAAAAAGCCCGAGCGACAAACAGAGTTTTTTAACCTTAAAGGAACATATGACCAGGATTGAGGCCTCGCTTTGCCTGCCTTTAATCAGCAGTAACAAATTAACAGGCATTATTGTTTTGGGCGGCAAAGTTTCCGGGGACGCTTATAGTAAAGAAGATTTGGATTTACTCACTGTCCTTTCAAATCAGGCCTCAATTGCCATTGAAAATGCCCGTCTTTATCAACAAGTTCAGGACTTCAACAAAACCCTGCAAACAAAAGTTGACGAACAAACCAAAGACATTCAGGAAAAGGCCGTTCATCTTGAAAAACTTCTTAAAATGCGCTCCGAGTTTTTGGATATCGCCTCTCATCAGTTAAGAACCCCGACATCGGTTATTAAGGGCACATTGGCCATGATGAAAGAAGGCGATATGGAAAAAATGTCCCCTGAAGAAAAAGCTAAATTCGTTGAGGGAATGTTCCAGAAAAGCGTCAAGCTGGAAAGCATAATCAACGATATTTTAGTGGCTTCCGAAATGGATACCGCTGATTTTGACATTGAGACTAAAGATGAGATAGAACTTGATAAATTCCTTGAAAAAGAAGTAAATGAACATCAGTTTGACGCTGCTGAAAAAAAGCTAACTTTAGCCTTTGAAAAACTGACGGACGGGCCGTTTAAAATAAAAGGCAGTATCAAGTATCTGGAGCAGGTTATAGATAACCTTCTTGATAACGCCCTAAAATACACGCCCCAAGGTTTTGTCAAAGCCACTATTAAAAAAGAAGGCAATAACGCCATTATAGCCATAAGCGATTCAGGAATAGGCATCCTCAAAGACGACCTTAAAAGGATTTTTAATAAATTCATCAGGGGCAAGAACGCCAGAAATGTTTATACCGACGGTTCGGGTCTAGGGCTATTCATTATAAAAAGGATTATGGATAGGCACCCGGGCTCAAAGGTCTGGGCGGAAAGCCCTGTCCGCCAAGCCTTGACGGCAGGCGGGGAGGAAAGCAAAGGCTCAACCTTTTATCTGCAGTTTCCCTTGCTAAAATAACCACAAAACATATGCCCAAAATCAAAATCTTGTTTATAGAGGACGATCCCGACCAGATTTTTCTCTATCAAACTAAATTTAAACTGGAGGGCTATGACTTTATTTCAGCCAAAGATGGAGTTGAAGGTTTAAGGCTGGCTGAACAAGAAAAACCCGATTTAGTCCTTTTGGACATTCTTTTAGCCGACGAAAACGGCATAGATATTTTGAAGAATTTAAAAAACAACAAGAAAACCAAAAATATTCCGGTAATCGTTTTTACCAATTTTGACAAGGAAGAAATCAATCAACGGGCCGTTGCCTTGGGAGCGGTGGGTTATGTCATTAAATCAAAGGTAGTGCCGTCGGAGATTGTCAAGAAAGTGGCGGAAGTTTTAAAATTATAAAATAGGCCTATGAATAATCTCCAGTCAGCCATCATAAGAACGGTCGTTTTTTTTGACATTTTTGACTACCCGCTTACTTTAATGGAGATTTGGAAATGGTTGTATATCACAGATGGTTCGCAGATAGCACGCAAATATCTCGCAGATATTAAGAATGAGCTTACTCAAATAACTGACACAATTGAAGCCAAGAACGGTTTTTATTTTTTAAGAGGGCGCGAGCAAATCATCCGGACCCGTCTGGCAAGATACGGCCTGGCCGAAGAAAAATATAAAAAAGCCGTTAAATTCATTAAAATTATACGCTTGATTCCTTTCGTCAAGCTGGTGGCGGTCTGCAATAATCTGGCTTACGGCAATGCTTCCGGGGCCAGCGACATTGATTTATTTATCATCGCCAAACAGAACCGCGTCTGGTCGGCCAGATTTTGGGTTATCGGCGTTTTAAAGCTGTTCGGGGTCCGCCCGGCGGCCACCAGCAAGAAAGATACCATTGACGCCACCTTTTTTATATCCGAAGACGCTTTGAATATTGAAGAGTTGATGATAAATTCCAATAACGACATCTACCTGGCCTACTGGGCGGCTCAACTGGCGCCGGTTTACGATCCCGACGGCTTGTCCGAAAAGTTCCGACGGGAAAACGGCTGGCTGAAAAATTATTTGCCCAATAACATCGGTTATGAATTAAACTGGCGGCGGCAGGTCAAAAGGAATCGGGGAACAGCGCTGGTTAACCGGCTGGTTAACCTGTTGTTTAACTGGCCGGCTTGGGAAAAGATTTTTAAAAATTATCAACTTAAAATCATGCCCCGGATTCTTCAAGAGATGATGAATAAAGACAGCCGGGTGGTGGTGAATGATAAAATTTTAAAATTCCATCAAACGGACAGAAGAGAGGAGTATAGAGACAAGTTTAATTATTTGGTTAATAGATTAATAGAATAATTTGTTAGCGGTTTGCGAGAGTCATTTGTGAATTATTGGCGACACGCAGATTGTTCGCAAATAGCACACAGATAATTCGCAGATATTTGCGTATCATTGGCGCGTTATCTGCGAACTATCTGCAAAAACATATGGACAAGCTAATTAAATACGGACTGTGGCTATTGGTTTTTTTGCTGCCTTGGCAAACCAGATGGATTTATCAGGAAGCTTATTTAAAGGACGAAATTTTTGAATATGGCCGATTGAGTTTGTACGGCACGGAAATCATTTTAATCGCAGTTTTATGCCTGGGACTTTTTTCTTACGTCTCAAAGCGCGGTCGGGGGCAGCTGGTCAATGATTTTAAAGCTGAACTGAAAAGTTTTTGGCTACTTTTAGTTTTATTGGCCGTTTGGTCGGCCGTAGCCATTGGCTGGTCGGCTGACAAGCAGTTGGCCTGGTACGCTTGGCTTAAGCTGGTTGAAGGCATCGGTTTGTTTTGGTTGATAAATAAATTTCAAATTTCAAATTTCAAATTTCAAATTTCCAATATATTAATAGCTTCAGGTTTAGTCCAGGCCATCCTGGGGATTTATCAGTTTTTGACCCAGAGCACCTTTTCCGCCAAGTGGCTGGGCCTGGCTTTAAACAAAACCGAAGAGCTGGGGACTTCGGTGGTGGAATTTGCCGATGAAAGATGGTTGAGAGCTTACGGCAGTCTGCCGCATCCCAATATTTTCGGCGGCTTTTTGGCCGTCTGCCTGGTTTTGGTCATCTTGAACCTGTGGCAATTAAACCGCCGGCTGGCTCTGGAACGGCCAGTGGCCAAAAAGCATTATTATCTCAATCTGTTTTACTGGCTGGCTTTGATTTTAATCGGCTTCGGCCTGATTATCAGTTTTTCCAGAAGCGCCTGGCTGGGCTTTGGCGTTGTTTTTATCTTTTTATTCTTCCGGTCATTGTTTAAAAAACTTAAGACGGAAAGAATCGTCAATTTAAAAGCGGCCGCGGCTTTTATAATGCTGGCCGTAATGTTTCTGGCCAGTTTTCCTCCGGCATTAATCACTACCAGATTTAAGGGCCAAACCAGATTGGAACGGCTTTCCTTGATAGAAAGGCAGGCCGCTTTGGAACAGTCTCGGGATATTTTAATGACCAGCTGGCAACTGGGGGCGGGGCCGGGCAATTATTTAATTGAACTGCGCCGGCTTCAGCCGGATTTGTATTGGTGGCAATTTCAGCCGGTCCATAACGTTTATCTGATGGTTTTGGCCGAGTTGGGAATTATCGGCCTGGCTTTATTTGTTTTGATTATCGTTTTCGTCTTAAAAAACAGGAGCGGCTATTGCTCATTGCTTTTTGTTCTGCTGCTCATTGCTTTATTTGACCATTATTTATGGACGCTTTATTTCGGCGCCATGCTCTGGTGGCTAGTTTTAGCGTTTAGTTATAAGTCTGAAAGACCGGAAGATTAATCCTTTCAAGTCATAAAATCGGGCCTTGACAGCCCTTGTTTTATTATCTACAATAGAGCATACTTAGCACTCGGCTTAAAAGAGTGCTAAACCGTTGTCATTTCGAGCGAACGTAGCGACGCAATATATTGCGTCGCTAAGTGAGCCGAGAAATCCCTCAAACAAAGAAAGAGATTTCTCCACTGCCCCGCCTGCGGCGGGTCCGGTCGAAATGACAAAGGCTAATATTATTTATTATAAAAATTAACCTTATAAAATCTATGAAATTAAGACCTTTAGGCGACAACATCGTGGTCAAGGGGATTTCCAAAGAGGAAACCACCAAGTCCGGGATTATTCTGCCGGACACCATAGACAAAGAAAAACCCGAACAGGGCGAAGTTATGGCCGCCGGCCCGGGCAAGATGCTGGACAACGGCCAGCGCGCGTCCATGGACGTTAAAGTCGGGAATAAAATTTTATTCAAAAAATACGGTCCGGACGAATTCAAGCTGGACGGCGAAGACCTGCTGGTTTTAAGCCAGTCGGACGTGATTGCGATTTTAGAATAATGCTAATATAATGCCAATCATCGCGAATTCACCAATCATTAATTAAACATAAATCATAAATACTTATGGCAAAGCAAATCTTATTCAACGAACAAGCTAGGCAAGCGGCCAAGCGGGGCGTGGATATTTTGGCCGACACGGTCAAGGTTACGCTCGGGCCCAAAGGCCGCAACGTGATTCTGGACAAGGGCTTTGGCGCTCCCACCATCACCAAAGACGGCGTTACCGTGGCCAAGGAAATTGAACTGGAAGACAAGTTTGAGAACATCGGCGCGGAACTGGTCAAAGAAGTCGCTTCCAAAACCAACGACGTTTCCGGCGACGGCACCACCACCGCCACTATTCTGGCCCAGGCCATCATTGCCGAGGGCTTAAAGAACGTGACCGCCGGCTCCAGCCCCATCGGCATTAAAAGAGGCATTGAAAAAGGCGTGGCCAAAGTCGTGGCCATTTTGAAAGAAATGTCCAAAGAAGTTTCTTCGCAGGAAGAAATCGCCCAGGTGGCTTCCATTTCGGCCAATGATCCGGAAATCGGACAGGTTATCGCCGAGGCCATGGAATCGGTGGGCAAGGACGGCGTGATTACCGTTGAGGAATCGCAGTCTTTCGGCATTACCAAAGAAGTGGTGGAAGGCATGCAGTTTGACAAGGGCTACGTTTCCCACTACATGATTACCAACGCCGAGAGAATGGAAGCCGAATACGAAGACCCTTACATTTTAATAACCGATTCTAAAATTTCTTCGGTGCAGGAACTCCTGCCGTTATTGGAAAAGCTGGCCCAGACCGGCAAAAAAGAACTGGTGATTATCGCCGAAGAAGTGGAAGGCGAAGCTTTGGCCACCCTGGTGGTCAACAAGCTGCGCGGCACTTTTAACACCCTGGCCGTTAAGGCCCCGGGTTTTGGCGACAGAAGAAAGGAAATGTTGCAGGACATCGCCGTTTTAACCGGCGGCAAGGTGATTTCCGAAGAAGTCGGCCTTAAGCTGGAAAATGCCGGCATAGACATGCTGGGTATTGCCAGAAAAGTCAAAGCCACCAAGGAAAACACCACCATTATAGAAGGCAAGGGCGATCAGTCCGCGGTTAAAGACCGGATTGCCCAGATTAGAAAAGAACTGGAACAGTCCGATTCGGATTTTGACAAAGAAAAACTTCAGGAGCGTTTGGCCAAACTGGCCGGCGGCGTGGCCGTCATTAAAGTCGGCGCCGCTACCGAGGTGGAAATGAAAGAAAGAAAGCACCGGATTGAAGACGCTCTGGCCGCCACTAAAGCCGCCGTGGAAGAAGGCATTGTGGTCGGCGGCGGCGTGGCTTTATTGAGAAGCATTAAATTATTGGACGCCCTGGAACTTGAGGGCGAAGAAAAAATCGGTTTGGATATATTGAAAAGGTCTTTGGAATCGCCCATCAGGCAGATTGCCGAGAACGCCGGCCGCGACGGCTCGGTGGTGGCCGAGGCGGTTAAAGCCAAACACGGCAACGAGGGCTATAACGCGGCTACCGATACCTATGAAGATTTAGTCAAAGCCGGCATCGTGGACCCGACCAAGGTTACCCGAAGCGCTTTGCAGAACGCCGCTTCGGCCGCGGCCATGTTTTTAACCACCGAAGCCATTGTGACGGACAAACCGGAAAAAAAGGATGAACACGAGCACGGCTTGGGCGGCGGCATGCCGGGCATGGGTATGATGTAATCGTTTCTTAAATTATAGAAGATAGAAAAAAGCCCGCCGATTCGGCGGGCTTTTTGAAATATTTTTCAGCTCCAAGCTCGACGAAACGCCTTAATTATTTTATAATTAAAGAGGCTTATGCAAAGCGCCAATCACAAAAGGGAGATTAGCTATTCTGCCGATAACGGCCATCCCTGGGAAGAAGACGCCCATATGGGCAGAACCCTGGAAGCCGAGCGGTCGGAAGCCAAACAGGAATTTGTCCAGCCGGGGGAATTTATCTGCGGTAAAACCCCGAACTGGTATTTTAAGGTGATGGCTTGGCCGATGTTTATCCTGCTACTTTTGGAAATCGGCCTTAGGGTAACGCAGACCAGATATTTTTACGACGCCCCGCCGGAGATTTTTGAATGGCTGATAACTTTAGCCCGGATTGCCTTATTCGTTTATCTGGCCGTTTTGGCCGTCCGGCAGTTTAAGGCGACTAAACCGCAACTTTTAGCGGTAGCCGTAATCGGCGCCCTGTTTGCCGGAGTGATTTTGGCGGTTTTTCAGCTTTTCTGGTATTTTAAATTATGGACGATTTTCAATCTACTGGGCCAGCCGCTTTTAATGGCGGCCGAAGGTTTGGTTATCAGCTGGCTGACTTTTGAATTGTTAAAGAGATTTAAAAAATAAGACGGTTCGCGGTTTGCGTTTGTTCGCGTTAGTTCGTGCTATCAGCGTAATCATAACCGCTGATAGCGCTGACCGACGCTCCTGCCTGCCGGCCACGCCCCGCCTTTGGCGAGGCTCCGCATATGCGGGGCCGTGGGCAGGCAGGGACTCTCGCAAACCGCTGACAAATTATTCTATTAGTCAAATAATCAAATAACCAAATATTTTATGACCCAAATCGGAGAAATCAAAGACGGGGACATTGACCAAAACAAAGTCATG
>Ga0208373_1002745_pt1 | contig 18704 bp, 24 predicted proteins | sample RifOxyC2_FD_184036 | JGI IMG/M metagenome (GOLD analysis project Ga0208373, IMG submission 184036) | Soil microbial communities from Rifle, Colorado - Rifle Oxygen_injection C2 (SPAdes) | ecosystem: Environmental > Terrestrial > Deep subsurface > Rock core/Sediment | place: Rifle, Colorado... | reverse complement strand
GGATGGCGGAAAATGGAATGCCTATCGGGGTCAAGTAGAGGAGCAATACATGGAGAAGTACGTATGCGACCCAGAAGCTGCCGAGAGCGGCAAGGTCACCCTTAACTGCATCATCAACACTACCGCTCTTCCAAGAGGCTACTGCGATTTCGACTATTATTGCAGGGAAGACTTTGAATCTGCCCAAGAGAGCCACGGCCGCCTTGTCTTTATCCTCTCAGGCATCGTGGGCCTCATAGCAATCGTCATCGGCGGCCTCATCCTCAGAGTTGAGGCTGTAGGCTCAGGCATCATGGGCGGAGGCATCCTCGCCGTCATTTACGGAACATTGCGATACTGGGGCAACCTGCCGGATTATGCGCGCGTTATCATCCTTGGTATCGTGCTTGCCGTTCTCATCTGGATGGGTTACAGAAAATTGCAGAAATAGTCAGGGAGTAATCAGTCTTGCCTGAAGTATGGATATCTCTGTCCCTTTCACCGCAAACCCGACATCCTGCTAAAAACGCAGGGAAGGTGATAAGAAAGGGCAATATTTATATAGAGATACATATGTATATCTATAGCATGGCAAAGACCATTATGGTGTCAAATGACTGCTACGAGAAGCTCAAGGAGATGAAAGCAAGCCGCAGTTTCACAGAGACTATCTTTTATCTTATAGAAAGTAAGGAAGCAAAAAAAAAAGGAAATGGCTTGAGGGCATGTTTTGGAACGATACCGAGTGAGGATAAGGAGTTTGACACCCTCAGGGAGGAGCTTAAGCCAGTATATAGAAAATGGAGCAAAAGGTATGCTTAGATTCCGACGTTGCCATAGAGATACTCAATGGCACCCAGGCAGGAGATGCCTTATTGAAAGAATATTCTGACTGTGAGCTATTCATCACAACTATAAGCGTGTTTGAGTTATCATTGAGGGAGCGGAGCCTTGAAGAAGTAGATAGGCTCATTTCCCGCTGCAATGTCATCAGCCTTTCTGAGCGCTGCGCAAGAATAGCTGCAGTGATATACAAGCAACTGAGGGCAAAAGGAAGGCTGATAGACATACGCGACATTTTCATTGCCGCAATAGCAATGGAAAACAGGTGCACGCTTGCCACCCTAAACAGGAAGCACTTTGAGCACATCAGCGGGCTGAAGCTTTCTCCGATTGGCTGATTTTTATAGCAAAGTGCCCATTAAGAAATTCAAATATCACCGCACTTTGCTATAAGGAAGAAAGAAAAAGAAAGAAAAAATAGGAGTAAAGACAGCAGTTATCAGCCCTTATCCTCATCTGAATCCTCGGCAAGGTCATCAGAGCTATCACCGGAATCTTCACCAAAATCCTCAGAGTCTTGTGAAGGCTCTTCATCCTTGAATTCTGGTTCGGAATCTTCTTGATCGCGAGGTGCTGCAAACGCAGCCCCGCTGCCCTGTCCAACCACTTCAGCAAAGCCAACTTTCTTGAGGACTCGCGTGATTTTTATCTTGACGTTGTCGCCTTGCTTGGTATTCGGGACGAAAAGCACAAAACCGTCCTTCTTAGCAAGACCATCGCCCTTCTCGCCGACTGCCTCAATAGTCACGTTGAACTCGTCGCCAACGTTAACCGGTGCTCTGAATCCGCCGCCGCCGCCACCGCCGCCACCACCAAACTGGGGCCTTCGCCCACCAAAAGATCTACCTTCCATATTTCATGTCTCCTTTCTAACGATTTATTTGATTTCTCTTGCCGCATACGGCAATAGCGAGTGAGGGATGGAACTTCATATTTAAATGTAGCGGAAGAATTCCAAAAATCCCCCATTTTTGCCTGAATGTCTGATATGGTGAATTGCGGAAAATTATTCAACTCATTAGTGCAATTCGCCATACCCATTCACTTGAAGTCCCGAAGGCCGCCCTCTTCAACGATGAAATTCGCTTCAGAGTCTGGAAGGTTTGGAGCATCAATAAGTTTTGCTACCCTTGAGCCCTTCTTCCCCTTGCGCAGGTATATCCTGAAGGTTGAGGCATGCGCCACAATGTGCCCTCCTATCGCCTGTGTAGGGTCCCCAAAGAAAACATCAGGCTTTGCCATAACTTGGTTCGTGACGTACACGCATAGGTTATGCAAATCCGCCAGCTTCATGAGCATATGCATATGCCGGTTGAGCTTCTGCTGCCTATCGGCAAGAGTTCCTCGGCCGACAAACTCAGCCCTGAAATGCGCTGTCAGCGAATCAACAACAATCAGCTTCACGTTTAGGCCTCCCTGGATAAGCTCATCAATCTTTTCTACAAGCAGCATCTGGTGGTCAGAATTGTAGGCACGCGCTACCTTTATCCTGGAAAGCACCTCCTCTGGATCTAGGCCTGCGCCCTTTGCAAGCTGCTCGATTCGCTCTGGCCGAAAAGTATTTTCTGTATCAATATACACCACAGCAGCATCGTCAGAGAGCTTCTGGGTCTGGACTGCCAGAAGGTGGCCTATCTGGGTTTTTCCTGAGCCAAACTCCCCGAAGCACTCGACAATTGATGCAGTCTCAAATCCCCCCCCGAGAAGATTATCAAGGGATGGGCACCCTGTCTGCAGTTTCTTTATTTTTGAACGCTTCTGCAGGATGTCAACCCCGGAGATGAAGCCCATATCGGCTGTAGCCCGTGCTGCAGCAATCATTTTCTTTGCTACAGGAAGCGAAATCCCTGATGCGTCGACTAACTCAGCAGGCGTTGCCACAGCAATGCTCATAATATCCCTAAACCCTGCTACCTCCAGCTTCTCAGCTGTCGCTGCTCCAACGCCTGGAAGGTCAATAATGCCTATTTTTTCTTTCTGCGGCTGCTCGTCCATCATCTGCTCCCTTTTTTCTTCATACAATGAATCTTCCACTAGAGTTTGTTCTGATGCCATGGGTATTCACTCCTTTTTTAAATGATTGTGTGAATGATGAAGCTCTACGCAAGAGCCTCATCGTTCTTCAGTGTCATAAATTCATACGCCTTGGTAAGGACCAATGCTGCCTTAGGAAGGTCATTTTGCCTTAATGAGGTTGTAGACTTCCATAAGCCATCCTTATCAAGATACCGCCTGTCTAAGGAGACGCTGCGATACTCTATGGGCTGGCCATCCTTGCTTGTCCCTGCGTTCTTCCAGACGGTGGCAATGACTGCCCCGGTGGAGAACTTCTTCTCTGGCGCGTTGGGGTTTTGTGCCCCTGGTATGTTCCGTATCTGTTGCATTTGCTGTTTTGCCTGCATGGTAGTGCACCTCGTTGCTATTCGCTTTTTGTTTCAACCCCGCAAAAAAAAACGAAGCAGCCCATTCTGGCCGCCCGTTTGCAAGGGGGTGAGGTCGTGTCATGTTGACACCATAGCCTCTATAGCGCCACACCAAGATATAGATTGCGCGTGCATGTCCATTGGACATCGGAACCCAATAATCAACTATTTCGTTGTCTTGGAGTATCAAAACTAAAAAATCAGGGATGTCCAGTCTACCAAAGCGGCGTAAGGCCAATCACTTTGACGCATGCTAGCAGGAATATGCCCCAGAACAAAAGCCATTCCAATATCCCGCCCGTCTCGACAAACCCTTGCAGGCGTAGATGCTGGAAAGGGTGGATGAAATTGATTCCCTTCTTGGTAAATCCATCGGCAACAATGTGCGACACATACCCTATAATAAAGGCAATAAGCATGAAAGAGTGCCAATGCCAGACATACATCATATACAAGATGGCAGGAACCCAGATGGCGTGCAATATCGTCCTGTGTCCCGCTAGCGACAGGAGCGAGGAAAGAGGCTTGAGCCTTTTCCCTAGCTTGCTTCCCTGATGGTCAAGGTCTGGCGCTAAACTTCCAAGCAGCATTGATGCCATGAACAGGATGCTGGCAAAGAGAGGCATAGAGCCGACAAAGAGCAATCCAATATAGAATCCAATGAGCAGGTGGGTTGTGCCTTTCATACTGCAAAAATAGGAGTAAGGAGGGGGTGCTTTCAGTCACTAGGCAGGCTTCTCAGCCTCAAGCCTGCGCAATTCTTCCTTGGGATTCGGATGTGGGTCAGCCGTCCGTGCCACAATCTCAAGCCTGTCAAACATCTGGTTCTTTGACACCCTTCCCCTTATCTTGATGATTTCGCCAAGCATCTTGGTCTTCTCGTCCTCAAACAGCTCAGGGCTTTCCTTGTATTTGAGCATCTCCTCGTGGGATATCGAGAGGAGCTGCAATGCCTGATTTCTGAAGAACACTGCCCTGATGTTGTCGGTCCCGTCGTCAAGAAATGCGTTCATGACATAAGAATAGTCAGGTTTTGCTATCACCTTGCCGTCGCACACGTACTGGCCATCCCGAAAATGCGCCCGCCTCTTGGTATCTGGGTCTATTTCAAAGAACCTTGGCTCAAACAATTGAACGATGGTGCCCATCACCTCAACGTCATCATCGCTCTCGGTAAGCTTTGCTATCTGTTTGCGGATTCCCGCCGTCTGCTTAATCTCACCCACTGCTTCTCCTTCAGGATTGATTGTCAATGCCCCGCGGTCGCCCATGTGCAGCTCCTTAAGGTGGTTGTTCTCCTTCACGTATGCTCCCTGCACCTTGATGATGTTTCCTGATGAGATTTCTTTTGCTGCATCGGCCTTATCTCCCCACATCACTATCCTGATGCTTCCGGTCTCATCGCCTGCCATAAGCGAGGCTACTTTTCCTGAAGCCTTGGCTGTAGTAAACTCGCGCACCTCGTAGACAGCAAGGACCTTTGCCACAAGCTCAACATCCCTCATCCCTGCCATGATGTTCTTGACCTTCAGCCTTCCTGAGAACCCGTCAAACACCTTGATGCCCAACTCGTTTGCGATGATGTGGGCTGCCCCTTCCCTGCTTATAAGCCCTGAAAGCTGCTCAAGCTTCTCATCAACCTTTGCCTGGATATCCGCATCAGAGAGGTCTGACTTTTCCTTAATCTTCTCCACAATCTCAGCATACGGCATCTGCAGCATTGTTCTGTTCTGGTTTCATGCAGGATGTTTATATATTTTGTTGTGAGGGGTGTCAGCCAGCCGTAATTTCAGAAGGAAACACCGGAAGCGGGAGCCAGTGCTCATTTCCAGATGGGTCTTTGGCAGTGACGTGAATAAAATACGTGGTTGCTGAGGGAAGGGTTGAGATAGGCAGTGCTGCTTCAGTTGCGTGCGTAGTAAGCGCAGGGACTGGGTGCTCTGTAAAGAAGGCATCCTCAGAGGTAAAAGCGTAGACAGCATATGACAAGGTGCCTGGCTCTTTAAGGGGAGAGCCATCCATCTCCTGTTGGGGAGATTCCCAAGTGACGGCAATGGATTTCCCTTCTTCTGAGGAATGCAACTGTGCAGCATATGCTACCTGTCCAGGCGGTAACGAATCTTCTGGTGTTGCGTGCTGGTAATTGATTCCTGATTGCAGCTTTTGGGAGTCCTGAACATTGTCTATCTCATTCCCTCCCCTGTCAACAGCAGTGACGGCCATCGCATACGTTTCGCCATCCTGATACCCTGATGCAACGTAGAGATACCTCTTCTGGTTTTCTATAGAATAGAATGAGCCCGCATCAAGAGGAACAAATAATTCACCGATGCTTCCCGTTGAGGACTCCCTGAGGCTTAGGTACTTATAGGTGCAGAATCCATCAGCCAGGAAGCAGGATGGCTCCTGATTAAGATCAATATCCTTCAGCGGGATTGCGTCTGACGGCTTCAACTGTGCTGGCGTAACAAAAAACTGCTCGTCAAGGGGAGTATGCTCAAAGTCAATTGGCGATATGTAGACATTGTAATGGTCAAGGTCTGCTGCTGGATTGCGATCCCATGATAACAAAAGAGCCCCGCTTGCTTTTGCTTTTGACTGTGCCGCTATGCCCGTAACCTGAGGAGGGGGGGGATCCTGAAAGACCACTGAGAACCTGATAACAGGATGCGTTTGCTTATAGGCTGAGCCATCATAATGCAAAACAGAGGCAGAAGGAACAGCGCAGAACTGCAGGGCAGGAAGAGAGGTGGCGCATGCAGGCTTGCTTTCTTTGTCCTGGATGAAGGTCAGCGCCCCATTGCTTTTGTAGAGCAAAAGCGATGGATAATTGACGCTGTTACCTGAGGGCAACGTGAATGACGATGACACAAGCTTGCCGCTCTCATCAAAAGAGAGGGCATGCATCAGGTTTGGATGCTCTTCGCCTTCCCGTGCAATCAAAGAATACCTGCCTGCTGGAGATGAGAGAGGGTAGAAGAGCCTGCCAAGGACAATCCCCAGCTCTGGAGGAAAAGAAAAGGCATAATCGCCTGTCACTGCTGCATCCTCTGCATAGGAGAATGTTGATGAGCACACGCACCCATCGTCAGCTGAGTGCAGGCAGGAGAGATAGGCAACAACATAATCGGCGAACAGGCGCTCTGCTCCGGCCTCGCATGACCCTACACTAAGCGTGCTCTCTTTCCCTGCATTGTTAAATTCCTGCGCACGCTGCTCTGCACAGGCAATTGTGTCTGCCGAGTCCTTGCAGTAGGCAAGCAGCCCTTGTACGAAATCAGCAAGCTCTGCATAGGTTTCCAGCAGCAATTCAGGCTCCTGCACGCGAAAGGAAGGGTCAAAGATATAGTCTCCGTAGGTTCTGCGTCCCTTTGCTTCCTGTTCCTGCACTGCCCTCATGGTAATAAGCGAAGGCTCTGCTGCAGGTGATGCGCCCTGCTCCCAGCCTGGCTTCACAAGAGCAGTCTCTGGAAATCCCCTCACCATTGCGAGAGCCTCCTGTCCGACGCCAACATACACGTCAATGTGGTTGCCCCTGATGCCTGACCCGATGTCCTGTGCAATATATCCTCCGCTCCATGAATCGTACGGCGAGGGAAAAGCTAGGGTGACTTTTGAGCGGAGGGGGATTTTGTCAGGGTCAACTGCTATGGTCAGCTTTGGCTGAGGATTTTCACCTGTCCTTGTCACACCAGGCATACCCTGCCATCAAGCGTGATGCCAGAACCCTGGCATTTAACATCCTCATAGAATCCCCTGTTGAGTTTGTTAACTGTACCCGATGATGGGGCAAGCGGCATCCTGCAGGCTTCCATGCTTCCTATATCCTTGCTGTCGGCGGTTGACCAGACTGCCCTACCCTGAGCGTCCCGAAAATCTCCTTCATAGGGGGTGTAGTAATATGTGATTTTGAACTGTTCCCCACTCTTCAGTGCCCCTTCCGCAGCAAGAGCAGGAGCATCTCTTGGCAGGAAAGCATCCCTGGCAAAGGAAGCATCCTCTGATGGCTGGCTCTGAATGGCTGATGACAATGCGCTCCTTGAAAGCCCAAGCACATCTTCATCCCTGATAGTAAATTCATACATTGCAGAAGAGTCTGTTGCCTGTGGATGTTGGGAAAGATAGCGGTCAAATGCCACTGAGAAATACGAAAGATACTGCTGCATAATCTGCTGCCGCTCAGGAACGCAGGAGTCTGACGCGCTTGTCCATAAGGCATACCCAAGATATGCCCCGCAGGAAGGAGTGCCATAAAATCCTCCGCTTTCAGCCTGGGCCATGAGCGCCTCCTGCGCTGCCATGGTTGCTGCAATGTCCCTGTAAGCAAGATGCACATCAACAAGGTTGACCGTGTCATATAATGCCACTGCTGCGCTTCCCACTTCCCTTGTCTGCTCTGCCGTTACAGAGAAGGTGATTACCGCAGCAGTAAGCATGACTACAATGGCAATAGCGATAAAGGGGATGTCAAAGCCCTGATTTCCCTTCCTGTTACTCATGATTCCTCCACTTCGAGTGTAAAAGGGATTGCTTCGCCTGAAGCAGGATTGGGTAAGACAAAGGAATACGTTACTGGCCTCTTCAGATCTCGGGGATATGGCGAGACGGCCGCGTTGCCTATAGTTGCTCTCCATGCAACCTCTCTTCCATGGGATTTGCTAAGAATTTCCGTTGTTGCTTCCTCAAATGTAGCGTAGTCTCCTGAAAGATGAGCGCCGATGATTATTTCAGCAACCGTGCTGCCTCCATACTCTGCTTTAAGATAGGGCACAAGGAAAGCACCACTTGAAATAGTGTCAGCAGAAAGAATTATCTCTCCTGCGGCAACAGGCTGGTATCCTAAAAAGAGGTACCAGCCCAGCAGCAGCGCTGAATAAACTATCATTCCCGTTGCGATACCGGTAAGGTGGTCTGCTGCCGTGCTGCTCATGATAAAAGATACCCCTCTGTGATATTGAGGTACATCCCAGGCGTGAAGGACGCTCCATCATAGGTTGATACGGGAAACGATGCCGTAATAAGCTTTGCCTGCCCTGATTTCTGTGAGCGGATAAGGATGTAGTCAAAGAACTGCTTATCAAGATAGATAGAGTCGTGCCCTGTGAGCTCCAGCCTCAGGCCAACGTGCTGGTCTCCTGTTACGTGGAGCAGTGCCCGCAGCGTATCTTCATCAAATCTTCTGATGTCCACAATCTCCCTGTGCACCCTTGCCGTGTCAGGGTCAACATAGAATATACTGGCAGGAGAGTACAGCACTCTTCCGAAATAAAGGTGGTAGTCCAGCTCTTTCACTCCGCCTGATTCAACAGTCATTGATGCTCCAGCTGCAAGGGCAATTGCAAGGAAGAATGCCAGGAAGATAATGCGAATGCCCATGGAGATGGCAAAGCCTCCTATGCTTGCCCGCTTATTCATGTTGTTCCCTCCTGCAGCAATTGCTGCAGGCGCAGCATCCTCTTCCCGTCCTGCGCAGGGTTAAGCGTTTGTGGAAGGTTTGCATTTCCTGCAATAATCAGCACTGTAGGCTTTGGCGATTCTGTAAGGATGGGATATTGGCCAGTCTTTCGCAGGGCAATGGAGGTAAAGGGAATGCTGCTTCCTTCATCCTGTTCGCCAAACAGCACAGGGTCATTTGCGAGGGCATTGTGCATCAGGCATCCGAGGGCATAGCCATCCTCATCGTCTGGTGCTGATGAAGTGTAGATGGTCAGGGGAGCAAGGCCAGCATCCCTATATGCCCCCTGTGCAAGGATTATTGCTGCATTCGAATGCTCAAGAGCCTGCAAAATGTCATGGTCGCCTGCTATCACATCAGCAGAGGTGAGAAGGTCTGAGATGAAAAGAGGAGTAAATCCCTGATGCCCTTCGGCTGGGGGGCAGGAAAGAAGAGCAGTCCCATGAGCATCTTCCAGGCTTTCCATAACCATTATCTCGTCTCCTTTCCTGACAAAAGAAAGCGAAAGCTCCTCCCCTTCGGCTGGCTCATGTGTGCTTTCAGCTACGGTGAGTGAATCGCCTGGGATGAACTGCCTTATTCTGGCGACCCGTGTGCGCTCAGCGGTGAGCGGATAAACAGAGACGCTGTCTTTTGCAACGGCAAGCCCATAGGTGTCAGGCGTCAGGGCATCCTTAAGCGTTGCATCATGGGGAGAGAGGTGAAGGGCGTTGATAATGGTGTGTGCTGTGCGCTCGGCAGCGACGCGTTTTGCGTAATCGCCTGAATGGGAATTGGCTAAAGCACTCAAAAACAGGCCTGCAAGAACCAGAACCAGGGTCATGCTGATTAGCCATGCGAGCAACTCAGTGGAGCCTTTTTTCCCAAAAGAAGCTAAGAGAATCCCCATGCTCAATTTATAAGAAAGAGGATTTAAGAGCTTTTCTATGTAGTGCCCGAGGGCATCTCTTTCAGGCTGACAAAGCCGTCCTCATCCTTATGGAGCTCAAGCGCTGTGCCTTTTGCGAATGTGCCTTCTATCCTGTCAAACTCCCTGACCTTGCCGTAGATAATGTCAGCGCACGTCGCTTTTGATTTCGACTGTGCGTACGACGCTGGCTCAGCGCAGACTGCGGAAAACTTCTGCTTGCAATTTGTGGTGCGCTCTTTTGTGCAGGCAGGATAAAGATACAACTCATAGACGCTCTCTCCCTCTGCATTAACTGAAAAGGGAAAGCGCCTGGTGTCTCCTTCTGGAAGCGCTGAGAGCTCATGAGCCAAATCAGCTATAGGCCCTTCAACCCTTGGGTCAACAGTACCAAAGATGACTGCCGCTACCTGGCTGCAGCCCTTCACAACCACCACAATAAGGATAAGCAGGACAACAAGCCCCACAGCCTCCCATGATATCCGTATGGTGCTCTCATCGCCTTTCTTATTCAGCATAGAAGCCATCCCCTATGTTTGAGATTCTGGCGCAGCATCTGCCTTCTCAATTACCTCGCAGCAGACCATGGGAGCTTCCGCCGTACTCTTGCAATCGCTCCATCCTCCTGAGGGAGGAGTTACCTCAACCAGGCTCTGGCTGTCTCCGGGAGAGATACTTGAGCAACTGCTCCCTTCGTAGCATCGCATTTGGGCATCGCCAAAAAAAGACCTGCAGGTTTCCTTGCCTTTTATCTGGTCATCTGCTGAGCCCCATATCCAGCCAAAGGAGTTTGCTGCCTTTCCTGAGAATCCAGTAAAGATTGCTATCATCACCACAAGAACGACAAGAAGAATGGCGCCTGCAATCACCAGCTCCATCGAAAGCGCTGCTCTTTTGTCCATGTGTTTTCTTCCCAAAACCAAGTATATAAATATTACTTAGGCTCGATAGCTGACTATGCATAAGGCAATACTAGCAGTAACGCTGGTGCTCATCGCAAGCGCAGGGCTATTGCTGTATTTTTTTCATGGAGAGCGGCAGATTCCTTCAGCAGCCTACTCAGATAAGCCTCAGGACTGGATAGGGCAGGAAGGGCTCCTGCGAAAGATTGACATTGACGAAGCTACTGATGGGAAAGGCTATGAGGACGTGCGCGGCCTGCAATTCCGCGAAGAGGGAATTGAGACTGTCTTTGACTACGACGGCCTCTATCAGGGACAGTATTTCAAAAAGGAGTTCATTGACTCAGAAGAAAAAATGCGTATGCGCATAACAAGCGAGATGTCTCCTGCAAACGGGATTATTGAAGGGTTCATCGTCGAAACGTTTGAGGATGGCATCCCTGTTGCTCATATCTTCCTTGACGAGGACTGGAAAAGGCAGCTTGGCGACACCTACATCTACTGGGGGGCATCATTTGGGCAGTCAAGGCAGTTTCATTTCACTGCAAGCGAAGGCGGCATCTATGCTGATGCCATCACTGACGAGCCTGAGCGGTTTGAAAAGGCTTACAAGCTGCACAGGGGCGGAATCATCGTAGGCGATGTCACTCCTCAGAAACTTGAGCAGGAAGATACCAACATCACTATCATCAAATTAGTCTAAAAGCCCACTTGGCGTCTTCGTTTCAGGAAAGGTTGCTTCCTCATTTGTGACTTGGCCAGCGATGCGCAGTAAGTGCATCAATCCATGCATAGATAGCGCCAGTTCCGCCAAGCCAGAGCAGTTGAGACGCACCGCCTGTTGCAACAGTGATATAGGCATCTGCAGCAACGAATGCCGCCAACAGAGCAATTCTGCCTATGCTGCGCGCCCAGCTTGTGCTGCTGTAGCAGTAGTTCTTCGTCCCGCTAAGCTGCGGGACTGCTGACTCTACAGTTATGCAGGGCGTGATTGCGCGCTCAGTGTGTAAAAGAGTGGCTTTGCTCCTCAGGGCAGCAAGCGTCAGGGCAGCAGGGTCCTCATGGCCTGTCTCATAGCACTCCTTTACTGCTAGCGTTGTATCTGTCTCTTCTCCAGAAAGGTAGGTAAGGTGATAAGCAGTCTCTCTTCCTGCCTTCCAAAATAGGCTTGGCTGCTCGCCTTCGCCTGCCTTCAAAAAAAGAGAGTCATATTTGTTTCTTTCCCTTATGCCTGACCATCCTGCAGCGCCTGTCCTATACTGGCTATTGAGAATAGCCATAACATTTGAAAAGAACCGCCCATTATGTAGGGGGTTATTTGTCCGTAATGCCATGAATACTTTTCTGAAATCCTCCCTGTTGAAATCACCTTCCTTCGCATCAAAAAATCCCCTATAAAAATCGTATTCAATGGTATCAGGCTCCTGCTGCTCAAGTAAATAAACTGCATCATACAATTTTGAGAGGAGCATATAATCTATCGTGTCATCCTCAAACCATGGGCCTAAAACAGTGGCCATATCTTCAACGGGCATGCCTTGAAACGTGACTATTGATTGTGTTGGGTTTGCTGCAAGATAGCTCCTTGCTCCCACAACCATGCCATACAATGCATCAACTAGCTCAAGGTAAAGCTCCTCATGCAGGAGGATGGTGTCAAGGCATGAGCTGTCAGCACATTCGTCTACAAGTTTCTGGCGCTGTTGGTCATCCATGAGCGTATCCCAGTAATAGAAAGCATGGGAAGCGCTTGATTCCACTGACCAGGGCTGGACCTGCTGCAGCCCTGCCTGAGTTTCAAGGATGGTGCTGCCTGAAGGGACGTCGCAGCTGCATAGGGTTGTAGTGACGGTTAAGTCGCTCTGGCAGGGGCTAGCAAGAAAAAACCTGCTGGACGCTTGGTTGTCTTTTTCTAAAGAGATAAAGAATGGTGAAAGGGTTCCTGTCAAAGAGTATGGCTTTCGCTCCCCGTAAAAATTGGGAGTGCTCACCATGAGGGTGTCACGTCCCACGGGATAAAATTTCTCATCCATGCTGTCAATCTGCGAGGTATACAGCCACAACAAAAACGCCACAAGATAGCGGTGCTTGAGGCTAAACTCTGTTGCTGCGCCCAGTGCTGCTCCTCCCAGGGCACCTCCGGGTATGAATGTGACAACTCCACCAGCAAACCCTATTTTCGCACCTTGCGTTGGTATCTGGCTCCTGATAAATCGCGCGCTCACAATCTCATGCAGCCCTTCATCAGTTCCAAAGAGGTTCTTAAGGATGCCCCTGTAGATGTTTTCTCCCGCATCCCTGCCTAGTGCGGCCATGTGCTGCTGCATCTGCGCAATAGTTGCATCCTGCAATGCCCCCTCAAGCTCGACCATCTGGGCATAGGTCAGCTCTTTTCCTGAAAGGGTCCTTGGCAGGAGATACAATTCTTGGTCTAAAAAAACAGAAGGATGATATCTCTGGAACTCTGCAATTGCATCAGTGAGTGCCTTTCCTTTTGGCAGCTTTGCAGCCGAATCCAAAAATATGCTTCTAAGCAGCGTTTCGTCAATTGATCCATCATGAACAAGATTCTGAACCAGTGAGCGATAGGAATTCAGCGCCTTCAATTGCCTGGTTGAGAGCCGTGAAAGATAGTATGCTTCGCGGCCGATGGAGCGTGCAAGTAGCATTGACTCCTCAAGGAGAGCTGCGTTATCAGCCTGTGGCAATGATGCGCGTGCAAGGTCGTCAATTGCCCGTGCGGCATTAGGCCCTGCCCTCCTTGCCAGCTCCTCAACGGCAGCCTCTGCCGCTTCAACGTCAGGTGCAGTTGCTGCTATGCGTAAAACCTCGTCTGCATCAAGGGCTCCTTTTGCAAACAGCTTAACTTCATTCTCTGTGCCTGACTCAAAGGCAAGCCCAAGCAGCGTCTTTTTCAGCGCTGTGGACTCAGCGCGCCCTGAAGCGCCAGTAAAGTAGCGCAAAAAAGAAAAAAAGCGGGAGCCTCCCTTTGAAGCAACCTCGGAAGCAGCCTCTTTCCCTGCATCTTTTCCGGCAGCGATTGCAGCAGTTTCTGTTGCCCTTTCCACGCTCTCAGAAGCAATCTTTCCTGCTGCCTTTACCTGAAAGAACATCCCTAAGCCTGCATTTATCACTCCGCTTGCAATTATCCAGTACGTTGAAATGCCCATGGCATCAGCCTGCCATGCTGCTTCTTCACCTGCCGGAAAGGCTTCATAATAGGCTATGAACTTTGGATCCCCTGCCTTCACCATAAAATTCTCCCAGCCGCCATAATCAAAGTCGTCTTGGCTTTGAGGAAGCGAGAAGTTGCCTACCCTGCACGCAAATGACCTGCCTTCACCCGAGCAGTCAACGCACGTTGAGCCATAGGCTATTCCTTCTTTACTGCAGGGAGACGTTATTTGCTCTCCTGAAACCAGGGCAGCAAGGGAAACATAGTCTTTGGAGCAGGCCTCGCCTCCCTCTGCCGTCCATCCTTTCCTTCCTCTGGCGGCGCTTTCAATTGCGCATTGCAGCGCCTTCATGGAGTCGTCAGTCCTGTGCTCTTCCGCCGAAAGGCGCAGTGCGGGATCATAGGGCTTAAACCCTGTAAGGTTAGCCTTCCCTCCTGAAGCTACATACGCCCCTATCTCCTTAAACTCTTTGATAAGCGGCGGGTAGAATACTGAAAGCACCACGCCTACCACCACCGCAGCGAGAATGATGCTTCCTATTTTACCTAAGCCAAGCATGCCTTGAGTTCTCATCCCAGCCCGATTCCCCTCCTTATGCTTACTAGCGTATCAAATATCCCTTCGCTGAACATGCCTGATGCAAACAAAAGCACTGCAATAAGCAGCAGGGCAAGGATAAGCAACGCTATGGTTCTCACCTCAATTGCTGCCAGAGTGTTCATTTTTTTCATGCTGTTCGCCTATGCGTTCTTGAAGTTGTCATTGCAGCGCTCCTGAGCCTCTTCCAGCGTCCCAAGGAAGACCAAGTCAATGCTGTGCGTGCTGTCGCCCTCCCAGAGAGGGAGCAATTCAAGAATCTTTGCGCCTATCTTAAAGAGGGGATTAATCACCGTGACGGAATAGACTACATACAGAGGCTCATTGCTGACGCCATATCCAAGCCTGCTTGCTATCATGTCCTCGCTGAAGAAATCTGATGGCATGTCCTTATCAAGCAGGTATTCATAGTAGCTTTTGGGATTTGTCTGGAGCTGAGGCGCGGGATTATTTCTCAGAAACTCAGCAAGGTTGCGCTTCCCTGCTGCCTGCTGCTTTTGGCCTATCTGCCCGATTCTCTCCTGCAGGTCCTTGTTAAACTGCACTCTCGAGCAGATGACGCAGGTTCTCCATGCGTAATTCTCCTCAAGCCTCCAGAACTGCGCTCCTTTCAGGAAGCTTAAGAGCGTGCCCTCATCGCCTGTGAAGGTGCCTTCCTCATATTTGATGGGGTTTTGGAATTCCTTGAACAATTCGTATTCCCCCTTGCCAAGCTTTATCCAGCAGCTGCGCATCTCTTCAGCAAGCGCCTCTTCCATGCGGTAATTGACCATGAAATCCTCATCATTCACCTCAGCTGTGCTGATGCCGTACCACTTGGCTATGAGCATCTGGTCTTTTTTGCTCTTGATGGATTTGTCCGCCGGCAGGTATACCTCGTCAAGCTCGCTGAAGGCCTTTTTCATTGCTTCTGCTTCCCTTGCCGTATGGGTCAGCGTCACGTGCCTTTGCGGGCACCAGAACGAGAGGTCGTCAAGCACCGTGCTGTGGCTGATGGAGCTTATCAGCGCAGTGAGCAGGCATAGCCCTCCCTTGAAAATGGATCCAATCATCAGAGTTGCATTGCTGACTATCAGAAAGATGATGACGGCAACTACAGCAAACATGACCAGCCGCACGATGGTTGATTCCATGATTCCTTTTCTGCTTCTGTGCAGCCTCATCAGAATAGGGACCACCCCTTAAACATGGTCAGCATGCCCATGAGAAAAAGAAATATTGCCACAAGCGCAAGAGCAGCGACGATGTACCACAGGGGCAATCCTATGACGTCAGTGCTTCCTTTTCTGAGGGACATAAGGAAAAAAAACAAGAAAGTAGCTATTTAAATGTTTGGGCAGGCAAAAACTAATCGGTTTGACCGGGGTAGATGCAGCAAACATATCAAAGGAAAAAAACAAAAAGAGGGAGATAGCCTCATGGTTATACCTGGACTATGCAGCAGACGCTTCCTGAGCCCGCATCGGCTGCAAGGATTGTTCTTCCTTTCACTGCCTGACATTCTTCCAATGTCTTTATTGATGATGATGTAACACCCACAATTGCTTGTGAACTACATATCTTAGTTTGGTCTCCTTTAGCGTTCTTCAGGTCTGTTGCGAAACTTCCCAGATTTCCAGTAAAGATTGCTATGACCACAACAAGCACAACCAATGCGATTGCTGCAATGACAATAGTATTGATAGAAATCCCCTGAGCTTTTCTTGCATGCATGATAACGTACACCTCTTCAATGGTATTAGTCCTGCTTACGGAAAAGGCTATTTATAAATCTTTCCCGACTCTGGGCTTCATTGCTGCATAGGCTGCATACATGCATGGAAGGTAGGCGACTCTTGCAGTGCATGAAGAAATAGTAGTCATCAGCCTATGAAGCAACGACGATGTTTCTCACTATAGAAAAATCCACCTTATCCATCGGATTTTTTCCAATGCGCTTTCGTGCATCAAGAATCTCAACGGCAACAAGCCTTTTTTCCTTGTCGTAATCAAATATAATGCCCTCGTCCTCTATGCTATCATCTATGACAGCCCCTTCCAAAAAGAGAATGGACATGATGTCATGCTCCTGCTGGTATTCGATTTTCATTATTGCCTCCAGTATTTGCCGATGTTACTTGTGAGGTATGCTGTGACCACGACAACCTCATCACGCTCAATCTCACAGACGACGCGTAAAAGCTTATCCTTGTTATCAACGACAATCTTTTTCTGCTTTACTATGCGGTCCCCGTACCCATTGACAGACTGGTCAGGGAAGCGAACTGCACCAATAATCATCTGCTTTGAAATGCCCCTGTCTGTTGCTTTCTTCAGCGCTGGCGGAATGATACGTATATGCATCCTTGGGAATGGAAAGCTTATTGAGTTTAAATACTTAACGAGGAGTAGTTCACGCTCCTGAAGCGATGTTTTTAGCGTCCCCCTCTTCAATTGAAGGGACACTTAAGGAAGGAGAAGAAGCAGGCAGACATCGCCACAACGTTGTAAGCTGCACCTGCGCGTATGAATGATGGTGAACGATTACCCAGACTTTAAAAAAATAGCCTGGTTACGCGTGCTCCATTACCTTGCATCTCAATTCCCGAATTCTGCCAAACTGCTTGTCTTTTGTCAGCAGCACATGAGCATGCTCTATAGCCTGTGCCGCAATGATAAGGTCTGAAAGGGAAAATACTTCGCCCTTTGCATCATACTCCTGGCGAAGAGAAGCAAGAATTTCTGCTGTCCTCTGTGTTGCCGCAAGGCAATTGAACGACTGCAGTCTGGAAATGTGGAAGTCAATATAGTTTGGCTTTTTGTTCTTATAGCCAAGCAGCATCTCAAAATAGGTGATAAAGCTTATGTGTGCCTTTGCTGGATATGCAAAGGAAAGCGCCTCAAGTTGCAAAAGTGTTGCTCTTTTGTTCCTCTCGATATCTGCGATGACTGAGGTATCAAGCATAAGAGCCATCGCTATACTCTAAATCCTCCCTTTCTGGTGGATTTCAGGACAGTGCCTATCGCCTCTGCCTCTGCCTTTGAAAGTGGGTGCTTAACCTTCAGAAGCTCTTTCCAGAATGCTGCATGCTCTTTCGAATGAATTTCGCCAATGCCGTTTGCTGTGTTTTTTGCCCTTTCTTCACTGTTGCCTGCGGACTCTGCCCTTCCATATACTGCCGCCTGTTCCTTAAGTATGAGCACTACAGCCTCCCTCTTGTTGGAAAGCCTATGCTCTGCCTTGAAGTGCTCAAGTGATTTATTCACATCATCCGGGACATCTATAGTAATCTGGACCATATTACCATAATTCACTGCATTTCACTATAAAAATATTCTGTTGGCGCGTATTCTGCCAGCAAAGAGTGGCCTGCTTCATTCGCAGATGTCAAGAATCGCAGTAGCCTGCTCATAATTATTCTCAGAAAGAATCAGCGCTGAGCCCTGCGTCTTTCCGGAATCATCTGGACAGGGGGTGCCAAAGGTTAAGGGGGTGCCGGGGGGTGGATCATAGGTAAAGGTGACCTCCTCGTTGAGGATGTAGAAGTAGATATCTTTTTTTATCCTATCATCACCTAACGTACCCTCAAAAATAGCATCAAGCTTTTCATCCACATAGGGGCATATCTTTTGGGGAGTCCCTATTGCGGGGCACTCGTAATTAGTATCACCAAACACGCACTTAGCGAGCATTGACCTGAAATTAAGGTGATTGCAGTTGGGGTCTGCAATATCCATCAGGGTATTAAGGTAATCACCGGCAAGTTTGCTGTCAGTAAAGGTCTGTGTGTAGGCAGTCTCTTTCTTTCCTGCCTGAAACATGACATAGAACAAAAAGCCAAACACGATAAGTATCACGATGACCGCAAGGCCCATGATTTCCATCTGTGATTTTTTTGTGTTCATCAGGAATACACCGTAACCGTAAGCCAGCCAAAGGCGCAGCTGCCTCTTCCAAGCGACCCTTCGCAAAATGAATCTTCATCTGTTGCGTTATAGACTATTGCCGGAAGCCCTATGGTTGAAGAGCGTTGATATTCGTTTGGTTGGTTATCATAAATCATCCACGAATCGGGGGGATCATCAGGGAAAATTTCTTCAATCTTGATGGTGCTATAATAAAAGAGAGGGAAGTAATCTCCAATATTCTCCTCCATCACTCCACTGGAACTGGCATCCTCAGTATATGCCGCACCCAATTTCTGCACATCAAAGCAGTTAGCGATTGCTTCGCCATTTTTAGTGCACTGAATTTCAGGCAGGGTAAGCACCCGCTGCGCTACCTGGATGTGGTCAAGCTGCGAGCCTTCCCGCTGAGCTTCTTTCACCCCCTCAAAAAAGGACTGAGTGAAAAAGATGAAGCCAAAAGCAAGGAATACAAAGAAGACAAACATGATGACGGTGCTTTCCATCATCTGCAGCTGTGATTTTTTGGACGGAGTC
>Ga0208373_1002744_pt1 | contig 18708 bp, 15 predicted proteins | sample RifOxyC2_FD_184036 | JGI IMG/M metagenome (GOLD analysis project Ga0208373, IMG submission 184036) | Soil microbial communities from Rifle, Colorado - Rifle Oxygen_injection C2 (SPAdes) | ecosystem: Environmental > Terrestrial > Deep subsurface > Rock core/Sediment | place: Rifle, Colorado... | reverse complement strand
AATATGCTAAACTATCCATGGGTATGTTCCTCCTTTTTTGTTTTGCGACAATATATGGAGAGAATATACCCTTTTTTTGTTTATTTCACCCCCTTACTTCAATTTACACAACTATTTATACACCAACGCGTAAATCATGATATTGATTTTCAATTTCATTTATAATAGTATTATAATATATGAAGAAAGAAGCAGGTATTTTCTTTGAGTTTTTGGCGGGCCATGGGCTTAAATTTACAAATCAGAGAAAAATAATTTTGAATATATTTTTAAACACAGAAGATCATTTATCTGTCGATGATTTATTTGTCCTTTCCAGAAGAGAGGATAAAACAATAGGGTATGCGACAGTCCATAGGACTCTAAAACTTATAAAAGAATCCGGACTTGGGAGGGAAGTAGATTTTGGCGAAAAAAGAAAAAGATTTGAACATCTTTTAGGACACAAACATCACGATCATCTTATCTGTACAAAATGTAAAGATACGATAGAAGTTTTTGATCCCAAGATTGAAAAACTTCAGGAAAAACTTGCCCAAAGATATGGTTTCAAGCCGTCTTTTCACAGAATGGAAATATTTGGATTATGTAAGAAGTGTAGTTTGTAAATTTTTTTTGCAATCAGATTGAAAATCATTTTCAATTAGATTGTTGTAAAGGAGAAGTTAAATGTCATATGGAATTTTTAGGAGAGTTTTTGTTTTGATGTTGATATTGTTTAACTTGTTTTCTTCTTCTTATGGATATAGGCCATTTGGAACAGAAGATGCTTCTGTTTGCGGCTTGAAAGTTTCTCAACTTGAAGCAAGTATTGATTATTTGAAGTGGAATAGCGGGGATAAGGAATCGTTTCTACTTTTCGTTCCAATATATGGCATTACAGAAAACTGTGAGCTTTCTTTTGAGGTTCCATATATGTTCCATCATTTGCAAAATTCAGCATATAATGATGGAATTTCTGATATAAACCTTGTTGTTAAATATCTTTTATTGCCCGAAGATTTAAAACATGGAGCTTTGGCCATAAAAACTGTTTTAAAAACAGATACAGGAGATTTTAATATGGGGCTTGGAAGCGGAGATAAAGATTTAAGTTTTGTTTTAGCTTATTCTCAAATATTTAAACAGCTTACCATGCATTATAATTTAGGATATACTTTCATAGGAAAATCAAAAGATGAAAATTTAAGGAATATATTTCTTTATGGAATAGCTTTTGATTATTCTTTTAACCAATGTTTTAGTATTGTTTCAGAGCTTAATGGGAATAGGCATCCGGATAGCACTCAACCTGAAGATCCCAGAAATTTTATGGTAGGAATTATATTTAAGAAATATGAAAAAGCAATTTTTGATGTAGCAAGCAGATGGGGGCTGTCTGCTTCAAGTCCCGATTGGAATATGACATCGGGCGTTTCTTTGACTTTTTAGGAGATAAAAATTATATGAGTGACTGTTGCAGTGATAAAGTGAAAATAGATTTTTCAGGAATGAAAAAAATTGTGCTTGTTGGCAATCCCAATGTTGGCAAAAGCGTTGTTTTTTCTCATTTGACGGGGGTTTATGTCACAGTTTCAAATTATCCCGGCACAACAGTTGAGGTGACTCGTGGGGTTGGAACTATAGATAAGCGAAAGTTCCAGATTATCGATACTCCCGGGATAAATAGTCTTATTCCATCTTCTGAAGACGAAAAAGTCTCACGAGATATTTTATTGCAGGAACATCCCGACCTTGTAGTTCAAGTAGCCGATGCAAAGAATTTAAGGCGTACTCTCCTTTTGACTTATCAATTAAAAGAAATGGGTTTTCCTTTGGTTTTGGTATTAAACATGATGGACGAAGCAGATCAGAGAAGGGTTGAAATTGATACAAAAAAGTTAGAGGGAATCCTGGATATTAAAGTAGTAACTTCGACAGCGACAGAGGGGCTTGGTATTTCGGAAATAAAAAAGCTCATAAAGAATAAAACAGAGACAGAGATTGAATATGCAATAAAAGAGCTTCGGGATGATGTTAAAACAACGAAAGATCGACAAATTGAGGCTACTAGGGTTTGTTCTTTGACAACAAAAACTTTTCCACGGAGAATTTTATTCTTAGAGCGGATGGGTGATTTTACAATGAGGCCGATTACAGGAATACCTATTTTGATTTTTATCTTGTGGTTGATGTATAAATTTGTAGGAGAAATGGCTGCGCAGACCGGCGTTTCTTTTATGGAGGAGATCGTTTTTGGTAAACTTATAAACCCTTACGCCATAAAATTTATCAACTTTATCATCCCAATTCCTATCGTAAGAGAATTTTTAGTAGGCGATTACGGGATTATAACTATGGCATTAACTTATGCAATGGCCATTATTTTGCCGATTTTAGGGGCGTTCTTTTTGTTTTTTTCCATTCTTGAAGATTCGGGATATTTGCCAAGACTTTCTATTTTGCTAAATAGGGCTTTTAGAATGATAGGCTTATCTGGAAAGGCTGTTATTCCAATGGTTTTGGGATTTGGCTGCGATACAATGGCTACAATGACTACAAGAACACTGGAAACTGTGAGGGAGAGAATAATTGCAACATTACTTTTGGCTCTTGCTATCCCATGCTCGGCTCAATTGGGCGTTATTTTAGGGATGATAAGCACTCTTCCTCAAAAAGCGGTGCTTATATGGGCTGGCGTTGTAATGTTGGTCTTTTTTGTTGTTGGATATCTTTCTTCAAAAGTGCTCTCTGGTGCGTCTTCAGATTTTATAATGGAAATACCGCCAATCAGGATGCCTAAGCTTAAAAATATCCTGGTTAAAACATTGGCCAGGATTGAATGGTATTTAATGGAAGCTGTCCCCCTCTTTATTTACGGGACCATGGCTCTGTTTTTCCTTGATAAACTTAATGTTCTTGTTGTTATTGAGAAGTTTGCAAGTCCGCTTGTTGTAAACTTTTTAGGGCTTCCTTCAAAGGCTACCGAAGCCTTTCTTGTAGGATTTTTTAGAAGAGACTATGGGGCGGCGGGACTTTTTGATTTAGCTAAAAAAGGGTTTATGAATCCCCAGCAAGTTGTTGTAAGCCTTATTACCATTACATTATTTGTCCCTTGTCTCGCGCAATTTCTTGTGATGATAAAAGAGAGAGGCTATAAAGTAGCACTCGCAATTTTTTTATTTGTCTTTCCATTTGCGTTTTTAGTGGGAGGAATTGTTAATTTTATTTTGAATTACTTTAAGGTGATTTTATGAAATGTCCTTTATGCGGGAGTGAGTTTGATCCTAGTTGCAAAAACAATAAAAAATCTGCTTGCGCAAGTTGTCCTATGCGAGGGTCTTGTGAACTTTTGTGTTGTCCCAATTGTGGTTATGAGATTCCAAAAGAATCAAAAATTGTAAACTTCTTTTTTTCTATAATAAATTTTTTAAGGAGTGGTAAAAATGCAAAATCGTGATGTTGATGAAGTCTTGGAAATAATTTGGATGCAGAATGAATCTGGTAGCCGTGATTTATGTGTTGTTGAATCTGAAATTAAAACTCAAAGGCTTCAAAATGTTTTAGTTGAAATGCAAAATGCTGGCCTTGTAAAAATAGAAGGAGAAAATGTTTTATTTACAAAAGAAGGGGAAGAGAAAGCTTCGGCACTTATAAGAAGACATCGGCTTGCAGAGCGGCTTTTGGCTGATGTTTTAGAATCAAAAGATGATACCCTTGAAGCATCCGCCTGTGAGTTTGAACATGTAATTTCAGAAGAGGTGACAGATGCCATATGTACATTGCTAGGCCATCCCAAAGAATGTCCGCATGGGCTAAAAATTCCCGAAGGAAAATGCTGTAAGAAATCAAAAGAAGTTGTAGATAGTTTGATTACAACACTTGATAAAACTCCTGTTGGGGAGAGCGTAACAGTTGCTTACATTCTTGCAAACAACCATTCCAGGCTTCACAAACTTATGTCTTTTGGCATAAGTCCTGGAGTTAAGATAAGAATTCATCAAAAATATCCTGCTTATATAATTCAAGTTGATGAAACGCAAATTGCATTAGAAAAAGAAGTTGTAAGTGGGATTTATATAAGAAGAAACTGAAGATATATTTGTTGATTACCTATAACAATCTTATGCTATTTTTTGTAAGTATAGTTGGGTATTATTTAATGGGTTGTAAGCGTCAATTGGAGATACAGCCTTCTCATTGTTTTTTGTTTTAATAAGAGAATCTAAAATGGAATCAGTTATAAACAGTGCTTCATCACAACCTATTCTTTCTGTCGGATCAATTTTTATCAATGAATTTACAAGCTTTGATATATTGGGAATATTTTCAAAATTGGAATAAGCGTAGAACTTTTCTTTAAATGGGAAAGAATAGGAATGATTAAAATTTTTATTTTCTTCAAATCCTTTGAATAGATTGATCAAAATAACCCCTAGGCTAAAAGCATCTACTTTTTCATTGAGAAGAGATCCATCTTCTCCCCAAAAAAATGATTCGGGCGCAATATATGATGGAGTTCCTATAATAAAAAATTGTTTATTTAACATTTTATATGCAATGGAATCTCCTTTTTCTCCTGCGGCGCCAAAGTCAATAATTTTTACTTTACCGTTAGGCATGATAATAATATTATTTGGATTTAAATCCCTATGAATTTTTCCATGATTATGAAAACTTGTAACAGTGTTTACGATATCCCGAAAAAGAAGAAGAGCTTCCTCGGTAGATAGGGAATGAGAGTTTATGAGTTTTACAAGTGGGACACCATCAACATGTTCCTCTGAAATCATTACGGGAGAGGTTTTATCCCCAATACCATATAACGCGTCGGTCAAGTTGCCTTTAGATGCCGGTTTTTTATTATATTGTGGTTTGCCCTCTATTCTTGGGACGGGTGTTGATTTTTTTTCCATGGGGTAGCTTGTTTTTGCTTTATCGTTAAAAGATATATTTTTAGACATGGAATGAATTTTTACAACACCATCCACTTTTCTCAACGCAAAAAGATGTTCCCCTTCATTTTGTATAAAAGCAGCATTTTGATGGATGGTTGCAGCATTTATAGAATTGCATCCTTTTGTCATCCGTCTTCCACCTATTTGATTTAAGTTAGTTACTTTAAGTTGAGCTCTTTCGGTTGAAGCTTCCATTGACAAGAGTCTATCGTCTAAAAGCGAGGAGACCTTTTTGGCAATTGACATTCGGATGCTTTTATATGTAATTGTTTGAGGTAAGTATATAGGGGTGAGCATTTCAGCCGATGAAGAAGGGAATTTTGTATCTCTAAAAGATAGAATTTCCGAGATGGTATCGTGTAGAGTCATTAAATGATTTAAACTTGTTTCAACCATGCCTATAAGAAGATAGGCAGTAAAAGGAAGTATTTTGAGGGTTTCTTTGAAAAGTAGAAAAGAAAAAGAAATTAAATTTAACTGATTCTTGCTTGCTTGATGGTTTTGCTGAATTTCTCTAATATTTTGTTCATGCTCGATATTCGAAATATTCATATTTATAGTGTATAAAATTATTTAATAATATAAATGGGTTTAAATTTACTTTTTATAGACTATTTTCAATGCTGTAAGATTTATAGGTTTTTTGTTTTTCGAGGCGGAAAAAGATCAAATAAAAAGAGATTTACCACCACACCCAGAACGCCATATTCGTGAGAGCATAAATAAAATATATAAATGTTAGGAGGTGATTTACATGATGAGAAAAGATCCTGTTTGCAATATGGAAGTTGAAGAAGAAAAAGTTTGCGTTGATCACAAAGAAAAACACTATTGTTTTTGCTCTGAAAATTGCAAAGGGAACTATCTCCTCTTTAATGGGAGATAACACGCCGCCCTATGAGCTAAACCATGCGGATGTTTTGGGGCTTAATATTAATAAATTCATAAGTTGACCCCATGATGCTCTTTGTATTTGGATGGCGCATCAACTTTTTATACAGCATTAAATTTTCAGGATCATTTGATGCTATCTTGGGAAGATATGTGTCCATCGTAAATGCAGCGGTTAGGCATGCGGCCGCCTGATTATATTGTTTGAGCATAATCAAAGCACAAGCCTTATTAAAGTATGCGTAAGATATATCTGGTTTTTTTCGGGAGCGTTTAAGGATTTCATCGCATGTTTCAATAACAGCTTTAAATTGTTTTAATGCAAGAAGAGCATACGCTTTTTTCTCTTGCAGGCGATAATCTCCGCGATTTGGGACGATTTTTGATCCTTTGTCGGCGCAGGCAATTGCTTTTGTGTATTGCTTGTCCATTACATATGCATGAGCCAGATCGGTATAAATAAGCAAACAATCATAATCATCAACTGGTTTCTCAATGTGTTTTGATCTTATTGCTTTTTTTATAACAGCAATGGCTTGTTTATATCTTTTTATGTCTATCAAAACCACACCATGATGATGTAATATTTCCCAGTCATTGGGCTGTATTGCCAGTGCGGCATTAATCATTTTTTCATAACTATGTTTGTACTCATCTTCATTGCAGATGTCGCCAGTAAGTGAAAATAGATAAGATTTTAATAGTTGAAAAATAATTGTTTTATTTTTAGGAAATGTTTGTTGGTAATATTCAATAAAGCTTTCATATGTTGTTAAGGTATCCCTGTTATGGGTTATAATAAATTGCTTATATTTGAGCATATTTTTTTTCATCTCAAAAAAATGGACATTGCCATGTTCATCAGTTATATAAAATGAGGCATCTTCTAAAAAAGGAGCTAATTTTTGCAGGCACATCCTAAAGTTCTCATCGTAATCATATGAAAATCCGCTAGAAATTACCAAGTACATATCCGAGGTTGCAAATTTCTGTGAAGTAATATCTTCATTCATATTATCTATGATAATATTGCCGCAAGGAGATTTTAGGGTAAGGGTTGAAATATCATCTATTTTTTTAAATACCCGCTTTATTTTTTCTTCTTTTCCATCTTGCACTTTTATACAACAACCGCTACTTAAAACTTGCGGAGCAACTTGTGTTACAGTATGAATGTTTGACATAATATTAAAATTATATCATATTGTCATTTGAGATGTAAAAAAACAAAGGGGGCTTATTATGGCAAAACTTACCATTGCAATCTCCGGGATGAGCTGTGCTTCTTGTGTTTCTGCGATTGAAAACGCCTTGAGGAGTTTTAAAGGGGTAAAAACCGCCAATGTCAATTTTGCTTCTGAAAAAGCCTTTATTGAATATGATCCAACTATTACTGATATTCAAAAAATAAAAAATGTAATAAAGGCAACGGGGTATAATATTATGGACGATGAGAAAAATAAGAGGGGAAACGAAAGATCAAATATTATAGAAGAAGATGATAATAGAGGAGATGCTCAAAAACAGGCAAGGGACAAGGATATAAGAAATTTAAGAAACAGGTTTTTGGGCGGATTGATTTTAAGCCTTCCGCTTCTTTATTATATGCTTGTTGCGTTGTTTTCTTTTCCTCTGCCCGAATTTTTCATGGAAAACATGGCAACTATCCAATTTTTGCTTGCTACCCCCGTTATGTTTATAGGGAGCATCTTTTTTACAAGGGGAATTTTATCTTTAATCAAGACCAAAACAGCCAATATGGACACATTGGTCTCTTTGGGCGTGGGAGCCGCCTATGTTTACAGCCTATACGCGACAGTCGCAATTTGGATGGGCGATAGCTCTTTTTCGATGCACAACCTTTATTATGAAGTGGCGGCTTTTTTGATCACATTTATTTTACTTGGAAAATATTTTGAGGCTGTGGCAAAGGGTAGAACATCCGAATCTATTAAAAAGCTGATAGGTTTAAAACCAAAAACTGCAATGATAGTAAGAGATGGAAAAGAGATTGAAACTCCGATTGATGAGGTTTTAGTGGGGGATATTATTCTTGTAAAACCGGGAAGCAAGATTCCTGTTGACGGAATTGTAATAGAAGGGATTTCTTCTATTGATGAATCGATGGTAACAGGAGAAAGCATTCCCGTCTCCAAAAAAACAGGAGATAAAGTAATTGGCGCGACCATAAATAAAACGGGTTCTTTTAAGTTTAAAGCAGAAAAAGTGGGTAAAGATACATTTTTATCGCAAGTTATAAGGCTTGTAGAAGAGGCTCAAGGGAGTCACGCTCCTATACAGGAGTTGGCTGACAAGATTTCCGCTTATTTTGTACCGAGCGTATTTTTGATTGCTCTCTTATCTTTTACTGTATGGCTTATATTGGGTTATAGTTTTTCTTTTGCCCTTACAATCTTTATTGCGGTTTTAATTATTGCTTGCCCATGTGCTTTGGGACTTGCGACTCCAACTGCCGTTATGGTGGGGACTGGGATTGGTGCGGAGCATGGGATTCTAATTAAAAACGCGCAGGCATTGCAAATGGCGTCTCAAATAGATGTGGTTGTTTTTGATAAGACAGGGACAATAACCAAGGGAGAGCCGGAAGTTACGAACATTTCCAATGAGGGAGTGTTATTTTATGCTGCGGTCGCGGAAAAAAAGTCAGAGCATCCGTTGGCGGAGGCAATCTTAAAAAAAGCTAAAGAACAAAAACTTGATTTGCCGGATTCTGAAAGTTTTAATTCTATTTCGGGTTTTGGCGTTGAAGTTGAAATTAATGGGGAGACTGTTTTTCTTGGAAACCGCAGGTTGATGCAGGAGAAAAATATTGCTACATCGGAAATTGAAAAAGAAATCCAAAAATTGGAAAGAGAGGGAAAGACAGTAGTTTTGATTGCAAAGCAAGGTGTTTTCCTTGGTATTATTGCGATTGCTGATACTCTGAAAGAGGGTTCAAAAGAGGCAATAGCGCTTCTTCATAAAATGAACAAAGAGACAGTTATGATTACAGGCGATAATAAAATTACAGGGGAAGCAATAGGAAGAGAGATTGGTATTGGCAAAGTTTTTGCAGAGGTACTTCCTGCCGATAAGGCGGAGAATATTAAACGGCTTCAAAAAGAGGGTAAAGTTGTTGCAATGGTAGGGGACGGGATAAATGACGCTCCGGCTCTGGCTCAAGCCGACATTGGTATTGCGATAGGAGGAGGAACCGATGTTGCTATAGAAACGGGGGATATTGTGCTTGTTAAGAATGATTTAATGGATGTTGTTTCTGCGATTAAGTTAAGCTCCTACACTATGCGAAAGATAAAACAAAACCTCTTTTGGGCGTTTATTTATAACAGCCTAGGGATTCCAATTGCAGCGGGAGTTTTGTACCCATTTACGGGCTTTTTGCTTAACCCCATAATTGCCGGCGCCGCAATGGCGTTTAGCTCGGTTTCGGTTGTGACGAATTCATTGTTGATGAAAAATTTTAAGGCTTGAGAGCCTTAACTATCTAATACAAATCAAATTTGCATATTACCTTTGATGTCAATTCATATCCTGCTTGAATGTGATGAATATCCTCCCTGCTGATATTGAGACTGCTTATATCAACTTCTGACGCGCTAATATCAATAGCAAAGATACCAGAACCATTTACTGAATATAATGTGTTGGCGTTTGAGAAAAATGAAATAAATGGATTTTGAGTAAAAGAAGAGGTGCTTCCCGCTTCATAATTGATCGATGCATTAACCTCTGCAGGCGTTGCGTCAACAGGTGTCCCGTTAACAAGTTTCATCCATTTATATTGTACGGTTGTAATTTTACCTGCTTCATTAGTGACCAGATGGAATATTGGGTAAACAATATTATTATCAGCTCCCATTGCGACAACACTTGATGCCTTAAAGTTGTTTATAGTGTAAGTTGTCCCAACCATTTCAACTATATAAGTTCCAGATGGAGCGACTTCCGGTGTTGAAACAGATGAAAAAAACAGTGTCCATCCTTCATTTCCGCTTGTGGCTCCTGTAGAAGTTGTTTGAGTTAGAGTTCCGCCAATTTCTGATGGAGCTGTTAGTGTTGCTGATATCCCTGTAGATCGGGTATCGCCCCCTCCCAGACCGGTAAAATTTATTTGAAAGAAACCCGGGATCGGTATATATTCATCATTGTATCCGGATAACATACTGTCAATTTCGCCTGTAGCAGTTGTTCCTGATTCGTTCATTCCGATATATGTTTGAAATAGATAATTTTTGCTTTCATTAAAATCAAATTCACCGTTGCTGTCTAAGTCAAGATTGGTTAATGCCGCAAGTGAATCATCTATTTCACCATATAATGTTGCAGTGCTGGCATTCATGTTCATTTCACTGATCAGAGTTGAGATATTAATCGAAGGGGTAGCTTCTACGCTTGTCGTGTTAATCTCAATAGTGCCCAAATCTGTAACGGTACTTACGGGATCTATTATAGGAAGAGAATCCCAGTCATATTCACCTTTTTTTAGATATCCTAAAAGAGTAATAGTCCCTCCTGTTTTATTGAAAAAGCCAAGCACATACGGCTGACCTGATGTAACGGAAAGGGTGAAAGACCCGTCATCATTTGGAGTGACCAGTGTTTTGTTATTGTCTGCTCCAATGGCGACGATATCTGTTACTGTATCATTGACTGCGAAGGTTTTTAGTCCACTTGCGGATATAGTTCCTACTTTGCCTGATAAAGTGTAATTGCCCGATGTTGATGCCCCGCTTCCACTGCCGCTGTTTGATGTGCCGCAACCAGCAATTAAAAGAAAGGAAGACATCCCAAAAATTATTAAATATATACTAAAAATCAAAACCAGGGTATTTTTTTTCATTTTGTTACACCTCTTAAGAAATAATGATACTATATTTTTTTAGGAAAATAAAGAAACATTGCGAAAATGACAAAAAACAGATGTGAAGGTTGATGTAAGACCATACGAGAAGTATAATAAACTTATGAAAATAGGCATAGATATTGATAATGTCATTGCAAATACATTTGATGAATTACGTCACCATTTTAATAGATTTATGGGAAAAGAGTATGCTGCACATGAAATAGTTTATGCTTTACGTAAAAATAAGCTTAAGACGTTTTTCTATAATGTAGATGCCTGGCGAAAAAAAGTATTAGAGACTGTCTCTCCTATCCCTTCCGCTGTTGACAAAATAAGAGAATGGTTTTTGGAGCATGAGATATATCTTGTGACCAGCAGGCTTTTTGTTTTGAAAAATCAGACAAAACGCTGGCTTTTAAAACACAATGTACCCCATCACGGTCTTTTTCATTTAAAAGAGGGGACGAAGTTTAAAAAAGCAAAAGAGTATGACGCTTTTATTGAGGACAATTTTGAGGAATGTGAAATTTTAGCTGAGCATTGTCCCAAAGTCTTTTTAATAGATAAACCATGGAACAGAAAAAAAAGTCTTAAAAAAAATATTGTAAGAATAAAAGATTGGGAAGAATTTAAAAAATATATTTAATGCAAGATTGCTATAATTTAAAACATCATCGGGTATATCTATCTAATAAATTTCCTGAAAAATCAGAACAACAATACCCTGATCCGTTAGGAAGCCCACACTCTTCACTTTGCAATTGTTTCAAAAGTTTTTGGGCTATATCCTTTTCTTCTGCCTCTCCATTACTTAAAGAGAAATCAAAAATCGTAGTAAAAAAATCAAAAAACTTTTCTCCGTCATAAGCTCGATCAAATCTATAAAAAGAATTACCAACCAACATAGCAGATGTAGCTACATCTTGAGACGCTAAATAATATAAAATTTTCCACGCCTTTTCCATATCTTTTGATTCAGCTAATTCGCTCATCACTATATCAAACAAATTTCCATCAGAATTTAACTTGTAACATTCTAAAATAGCCCAAGCTATTGTTTTAGTGTCTTCTAACATTGCTAAGCCCTTTTCCATATAACCATAGCTTGATAATATTTGGCCTGATAGTACTTGGGCAGCTTTTTGCTCCTCTTCTCTATCTCCGCTTTCAAGAGGGATTCTTATTATTTCATAGTATTTATTAGCAGCAAAAAGATCAACCCCAGGGCTGTAAGTGATGGCTGTTCTTTGATCTGCCGGTATCTTTTGAGCTTGAGCTAACAGATCTTTGAAAAAATTCCACATTACGGAAGGAGAAGAAAAATATTGCTCCAATAAAGATCGAGTAACGGCATTTCTACCTGTTTCCATGTCTATTCGATAAATTTCTGAAATAATAAAAGCGACAGCTTTTTCCCATCCAAAGTCTTCATTGATTTTATTGCCTATTTCTATAATATAACCTTCTTCAAGCTTCCTATTTCCATAAGTTATAATATCACCAGCTTCTAGTGGATATATGGTTAAAAGTGTTTTATAAATATAATCTTTTGCTTTGTCATCATAAACATTGATAATTTCATTAGCTCTGTAAGCAATACTGCCAGAACAAAAACCGTCCTCTCTTTCCCGACACATATCAATTAATAATTGCGGAATATCTTCTATATCTATGAAATCTTTTATTAGAGATAATATAGTATCGGAACCTTTCTCATAATATCCTTTAATAACAAATTCCTTTATTACTGATCCGTTTCTTTTTATAACTTCTGTCATTATTTTATCAAAAATTTCAGGCGCGAATTTTTTTTCCCACAAAGCAATTAAAGCCAAGGCTTTTTCTTTGTTTGTTGAATAAATATCTAATAAAAAACTCGCCAATACATCTGTTGCTTCTTTGTCTTGCCCAGAATCTGAACAATTAAAAATATCTTCCATAATATGAGCGACTTCCACTCTCAATCCAGCCTCTTTTTCAATTGTCTCATAACTTAATAAGGCTGTTGCCTCCTTTGGGAATTTTCTCAAAAGAGATTTTAAAACTTCTGCCCCTTTGTTTTTCATTTTAAAAATCGCTGTTAGAGTTTGGTGCTTATCTTTATCAGCGCTTTCATTTGGATAATAATGGTAATCGTAGTAGTCATTTATACAATTATAAATATGGGAAATAATTTCTGCCGTTTCGTCAAAAGACAATCCCAATTTATCTATTACTTTCTCATCTAAAAAAAATGACGCTCCTGGCGAAATAAGCTCGTGATGATTAAAAAACTTTTTAATAAGTGAAAGACCTTTGTCCCTCTCTACTTGCAAAATATCAACAAGACTATTTGTCAATTCATCAAAACGCTTTTTCTCAAATAAGCGGTCTATCAATTCATATGCATTTTCTTCGGAAATATCCATAAGAAGTTTGGAGAATTTTTCTCTTCCAATCCCATCACAAAGATAATTACCGTATTTCCATCGAAACTCTTCTTGCTCAGCAAAATAGGATAAAAAAGGATCACCGATTAGAGAGAAAATTATGAACATTTCAATTTTTGCTTTACGATCCTCCTTAAGAAAAAGCGCTTCACTAAGAAGATCATAAGTCGCATAGACGCCCAGTTCTTTATTTATTCTGAAAATATTTTCTAAAAATGAAGCAATGTGTTTAAAATCAAGATCGGAGTTCCATATAAGCTGTGAAATATAATAAGAAGGATCTCGACGATTTTTCGCTGATTTCACGACAACACACGGCGCGATTTGCGAATATTCTTTTACGAGAGCTTCAAAAACATTAACTTGTATAAAATAAGCGTTAAGGATAGAAGACTCTAGCCGTTCAAAAATATCTACTGCGGCATCAATTCCTTCTTCACAATAAGCAGAGGCAATTTTATAGGCTATAACAGAAGAGTATTTTTCAATTACTTCTTCTTGATTTGAAGGATCATTATTAAGCTCAGAAGAAAGATCATTTCCTAATTCTTTAATTAATAAACCAATACTTTTATCTTCAATATAAACAGTTGGATCTGCAGGCGCTATTTCAAAAGGCAAAATAGGCTGCGCTATAAAACTATCACTATTACACTCATTGCCTGAAGGCTCTTTTGGCTTTTCTTCTTGAGATTGGCTCGCACATCCGGTTAAATAAAGAGCGGAACTTACAGTAGATAACAATATTTCCATAATTTATTTTCTCCCATAACAAAAACTACCAGAAAAATCAACATTGATTCTATTATAGGCTACAGTTTATCCTCTTCACTTTGTTTGAAAAATTTCAGGTGATTTTTAATGTAATATCACTAGTGTCCCACTGTTGAAGTGATAAAAACGCTAAAATGCTTGACAATAAAGGAATAGAAAAGAAAAAAAGTTTTAATGGCTTTGAAATCGAAATATAATAAAAGTTATGCTTTCCGAGATAATACTCGGGAGGTAATAACAAATGAATACAGGAATAACATTGTTTACCCAAGTGATGAGCTTCGCTCCTCGTTACGATTTTCGTCAATGCGTGAAACATTATCATGGGGATTACAAAGTAAAAACTTTTTCTTGTTGGGAACAATACTTGTGCATGGCATTTGCACAACTGACGTACAGGGAAAGTCTTCGAGATATAGAAACTTGTCTTCGCGCAATGAAACCAAAACTACACAATTCAGGATTGCAAAGTGGGATAGCAAGGAATACTTTAGCAAACGCAAACAGTGTTCGGGACTGGAGAATATATGCGGACTTTGCTCAGATATTTATTCAAAAAGCAAAGAAGCTGTATGCAAAAGAATGGGACCAATTTGATAAAAAGATTTCTTAAGGAGATTCCTGTTGTTTTAAAAAGGGATGGTATTGCTATTTTTGCCTCTAACACTTTTTATGTCCCTTTGGAAAAAATAAGATTAATGATTGCGGGAAGCAGTTTTGATCTGATTGAGGAAGTTAAGCAGGAGGAGAATACTTCCGTTGCTTTTGTATTAAGAAAAAGGTAAAGAGTTTACCCCGATTATCCTGATCGGGGTGAATAATCGGGGTTTAGTTCTTTATTTTTGCTGTTGTATTTCTTACAATAAGTTTTACGGGGAGGGTGTATCTGATTGCTGCTTTATTTGGATTTTCAATTATATCTAATAAAACATTAAACGCTGTTTTTCCTATTTCATCTATGTTGACTTGAACGGTGGTAAGGGGAGGTAAGTATTGAAAGATTGAATCGTTTTGTCTTGCATCATCAAATCCAATAAGTGAAATGTCCTTGGGAATTTTAAAGTTTTTACTTTTTAATAAGTTATATACTATAAAGGCTATAGAATCATCACTGCATATTATTGCTGTTGGAGGATTTGAAAGATTTAACAACTTTTCCGCCGCTAGAGGAGTATTTTTATGATTTGAAAAATCGGTTTTTGTTATATAATCTGTTGGAATATCTAGACCTTCTTCATACATAGCGAATCTGTAACCTTCAAGCCTGTCTGATGAGACAGGGTCAAAAACCGGCCCCCCTAATATAAAAGCTATTTTCTTATGGCCTAAAGCTATTAAATGTTTTGTTGCTTGATACATTCCTGAACGGCCGTCAGGAATGACACAATTTAATTCAAGTTCAGGTATGGGATGTCCGCACAAAACAATGGGTGTTCCGTATTGTTGTAATTTTAATACATTCTCTTTTGGGATAGGCCCCATTATAATTGATCCATCAATAATACTTTTTGAAATTGATTTTGGTATCTCTTCATTTTTGTTTCCAAATGGTTCTATAATTATATTAAACCCATGTTTTTGTGCTTCTTGTAGTATTCCAATGCTTACACGGGCATAAAAATCAGTAAAAGGGACATATTCATTTAATGCTAGAATAGAAATATTTTTATGTCTCTGCCCTTTGTTTTTTTTATGTATATAGCCAATGTTTTGGCATAGTTCCAGTATTTTTTGCCTTGTTTTTCGATTTACCTGTCTTGGATGATTGAATGCCTGCGAAACAGTTGCACATGATATGTTAAGTTCTTTTGCTATATGTTTGATTTTTATCGCTTTCTTAGACATGGTTTGCCTCTGGATATTTATCGGGATTATTTTTTAGATATTTCAGCTAATTTTTGGATGATTTTTTTATAAAAATTTAGATAATATTTTTTAAATTTATGGTTATTTTTTATCGTCTTATAAGTAAAAAAATTTTTATATATTTTTTAGGTCTTTTTCATGTGTGAAATTGTTTGATCCTTTTTTTGAAATTTATTTAGATAAAAAATATGGAGGTGTTGTTATGTTGAGTAAAATTTCAGTTGTTAATCCCAGGCTTTATAGGTTAGCGGAGAAATGTGATAGTTTTAGTCCCACTATTTTTAAAAACAGGGAGGTGTTAGGGATGGTCAATTTGACAGCTCCTGCTGAAGTTTGTTTGGCTTTGGAATCTATTATTGGGAGTACTTTGACTTTTAGATTAAGCCCTTTTGCTTCTTTTATTACAGATAAGGAACAGTTTGATATTGGCCCAGAGTATTTTGATTTAATACTGGGAGAGAATCCTTCTAGGGATCTTCTTTTAAAATGTAAGCAATTAGCATTAGAAGTTAGACATTTTATAAATTCTTCTTTATCTGCTGAGACCAAAAAATTGATATTTAAAGAGAAGTTTGTAAACGCAGGGATTGATAATCATTTGAAAGCTTTTTTTGGACTGGAAAAGTCATTTTTTGAGGGAGGAGGAGAACTGTTAACAGTTGAATATTTAGCTGATACCATAGATTATCGTTTTCCTCGTGATATTAAAATCCCGCATTTTGTATATAGGGTTACTGTTCGTTTGCCAAAAGGTGAAACAAAAGTCGTTTATATAAAAAAGGTTCATAAAAATAAAAATGAGGAGGTTTTTGCTAAAGCCTGCTACTTGGAAAACCTGCAGAGTACAGTTCCAAGTTATTTCGAGGGTGAAGGAGTAGGAGTGTGGATGATATCAGAAGAGATTAATTCAAGAAAAACCTTAAAAGATGTCATGAGTGGCAATATTTATTTTACCCCGGAAGAGAAAAAAAACATTCTTTTTTCTTTGGCAGGTTTTGCGGCTCTCTCTGATGTATATTCTCGTGGGGCTAGATTGCTTGGTAATTATCCTGTATCTCTTTTAGGAGAAAGAGGCGTAGCAACGGTAGATAGTGAATTTTTATTTAACGAAAAGGATTTTATTATTTCGGATGCTTATAAAGGGAGCCACGAGCTCTTTTTTGCTAATGTTTTTCCAATCTTGGAAGATGTAGAAAAGACTTCTCACCTGTTATGCGGATGGGAGAGCTCATATTTAACAAAATTCAGAGAAATCTTGGAGAAAAGGGATGCTCATATAGCTTTGATTAACGATTATAAAAAAGAGTTGCCGGTGAATTGGAATATAGCACCTTCATTGTTAAAAAGAGTTCAAACAGACAAATCTTTTGGAAAAAATATAGGAACACCGTTATCTGATAAGGCTTTGGAGGTTTTTGAGCGGCAGATCAAGCTGTCTCCTTATGCTCGCCTTGATGAGGTATATAGAGCTCTCATGCTTTGGAGGATTAAAAATGTTTATATGGATCAATGGGAAAATTTATCTTCTTTATATAGCAGAAGGATTGTTTTTGCCTTTGCTCCGGATAAGAATAATAAAGTATTGGATATTTTGGAGTCTGCTGCGTTAGATAGAAATGGCAAATTAAGAGAATTAAGTTGTAGCTGGGAGCTGACGGAACTTTTTTTTGAGTTAGTGGATCAGCTAACTTACAAACTAATGCCCACAAAAAAAGCATTGGCATTTTCCCGTAACATTGAGGTGTTAAATAAAAAGCAGGATGAGATTATGAAGAAAATAAGGGCTAAAAGAGAAGAGAGAACAAGAAGTTTAGTTGCTCAATTTTCATCTGTAGAAGAGATTTTACAATTAACTACTATGATATATGCTACGCCTGTTATTGCTGATGATATTGTAGGAAAACTTATATCTTTTTCTTCTAATGAAAAAGAGTTATCTTTAGATTTATTCACTAAGAATTTGATTTTAGTTGTTAATGCTTCTTCTCCTGCGTTAAGAAAAGAATTGAGGCGGTCCGCAAAAATTGTAGATGTTTTGTTTGGGGTTAAAGTTCCTGACAGGACAAATTCAATTTTCTTTGATCATAAAACACTCGTTTTGAAAAAGGCATTGGATAAATATATTCAAGATGGTGCAAAGGTTTTGGAAATAGGCCCAGGCTGTACTGCTACTTTAGGTGTTTATTTATCCAAGGGTAAAAGAAAAATTTTAGTTGCAGGAGCTGAAATAAATACTGATTTTGTTAAAACAGCTAACGCATCTATAAAACTAAATGGCGCTAATATGGTGATGTATGAAAGTGATATTGTTTCATGTGAGCAACTTGTTTATTCCTGGGAGTATGATTTAGCTTTTTGGAACATACCTTTTGTAACTTCTAATGCCAAACATATTGATGAAATCACTCCAGGAATTTTTGATAGCGTAAAACCTTTTGCGACTGAGAAAGATGATGGGACCAATTTGATAAAAAGATTTCTTAAGGAGATTCCTGTTGTTTTAAAAAGGGATGGTATTGCTATTTTTGCCTCTAACACTTTTTATGTCCCTTTGGAAAAAATAAGATTAATGATTGCGGGAAGCAGTTTTGATCTGATTGAGGAAGTTAAGCAGGAGGGGAATACTTCAGTTGCTTTTGTATTAAGAAAAAGGTAAAGAGTTCACCCCGATTATCCTAATCGGAGTGAATAATCGGGGTTCAAATGCCTATGTTGTTTGCAGGAACTTTTGGGTGTAGAATTTGTCTAAATGAGTATAAATTCGGATTTAGACGATGTAAAACTAGTTGAGTCTTTTAAAGGTGGGGATAAAAGCTCTTTTGATGTTTTGGTTGTGAAATATCAGAATAAAGTTATTAATTTATGTTTCAGATTTTTGGGGAATTATGATGATGCTTGTGATTGCGCGCAAGATGTTTTTGTAAAGGTTTTTGAGTCGCTTTCA
>Ga0208373_1002743_pt1 | contig 18709 bp, 13 predicted proteins | sample RifOxyC2_FD_184036 | JGI IMG/M metagenome (GOLD analysis project Ga0208373, IMG submission 184036) | Soil microbial communities from Rifle, Colorado - Rifle Oxygen_injection C2 (SPAdes) | ecosystem: Environmental > Terrestrial > Deep subsurface > Rock core/Sediment | place: Rifle, Colorado... | reverse complement strand
TGGCTCGCTGGGCCCAGCGCGATCTTTTTAATTTCTACGGCGGCGCCTGGGAATCAACTTTTTCAGTCCAGGTTAACGACTATCTTAATCGAGGTCAGGGAGTGGGGTATCTTACAAAGCTTCTTGATCTCTATAGCCAGAAGGATTTTAACGAATTCACTCACATCAATCTCGGCCTGGAAAACGACTATTTCTTGAAAAACTACCGACAGGAAATTGTCTCTGTAAATAGAGTCGTAAAAGCAAGAATTGAATCAGGCCAGCTCAAACCAGTCACTCTGGCACAGCTAGCCGATTTTGTTCTCACTTTTTATCCCCAAAGGGCGCCTGTATATTTTTATCAAACAGCCGACCTTACACTCTCCCAACCTGGCCAGACTGTCTGGTATCAAAGCCCTCACTACAGACTGGGGATTAAAACCGGTTCTCCCAGCGCCTCCATTATCGATCTTAGGGTCTACAACGAAGATATATATGAGGACCATTTCGTCACCCCAAATACCAGCCCAAGTCTGTATCTAGAGGTTCCGGCGGCAATAGACAGCGTCAAGTACCCGCACACAGCTATTCCCTTGGCCTTTGATTTCGAAAAAGCTCAAAAAGAATATCAATTCCCCCGCGTCAAATACACTCTCGGTAATCAATCGGTCGAGTTTTCTCCCGAATATATTACTTTCACCGGTCTTGATCCGTATCCGATCCCATCAGGCATCAGTGTTATTAAAAAAGACAATCTGGTTGTTTGGCAGACCGCGCCGGTAACTCCTTTTTCTTCAAAAATAAATCCTTTAGGGTTATTACTAGCCATCTTCATTCCGCTTATGGCCGCTTCGCTTATCTTTAACCGATCCATTGCCCTAGGTTTCTTTTTTGCTCTATTTCCCATTATTACCCTAGTTAGATCCGGAGACCTTTATCCTTTTGGCCTGGGCTTGTGGGGACCAAACGGCCACGATGCCCTCTTCCACATCTCTCTTATCGATAGTTTCTCCAGAAACCTAACCGATTTTTCTCACCCTCAGATATCCGGAGGGATGCTGAGTAACTATCATTTTCTTTTTGATATCCTCGGCGGCCTAGTGGTAAAGCTTACCGGGATCACACCCACAACCTTTTATTTTGTCCTTTTTCCCATTACCGCCTCAATTTTATTAGTTTTGCTTTTGCATCGACTGCTTTCTCTTTGGAGCTATTCATCAATGCAAAAAATACTTTCTTTCCTCTTTGTTTTTTTTGCCGGGTCGCTGGGTTTTATTCCTTCTCTTATCAGGGGTGGTGGTTTCTTTGCCGGAGAGTCAGCCTTCTGGGCCAATCAATCAGTCTCCTGGCTGCTTAATCCTCCATTTGCCCTATCTCTTATTTTGCTAGTGCTTTTTTTGATTGTTCTGGAAGAAAAGACAGTTAATCGTAAAAATCTGATTCTGCTAACTATTATCGGCGGTTTGCTCGCCCAGGCCAAGATTTATTCATTCATCCTCCTTGTTCTCTCTCTAGCACTCACCGGCCATCTCCTTCCCGCCATTCTCGCCGGAGCACTCGGCTTATTTTTGTTATTGCCTTTCGCCCGGTCCGGCGGAGGCTTTCCTTTCATCTTCAAGCCGCTTTGGTTTCCTGAAAGCATCTTTGCTTCCTTCGATCGAGTTTGGTGGCCGCGGCTTTCTCAAGCATGGCAGACCTATCAAAACGCCGGCAATATAATAAAACTTATCGCTGTCAATGCTGTCGCTCTTGCGGTTTTTCTTCTGGGGAATCTAAACTTGCGTATCTTGGGGTTACTGCGTCTTATGGACAGCGATCTGAAAAAGACCGAAAAAATTGGTTTTTCAATATCTCTTTTGGGCATCGTCATCCCTCTTTTGTTTATCCAAAAAATCAACCCCTGGAACACTATTCAGTTTATGTACTACTCCCTGTTTTTCATTGGTATCTTTGCCGCTTACCAAATCGGTTTATTTATTGACACCAAATTAGCGGTTATTGTGTCATCGCGAGCACCGCGGAGGCGGGGCGTGGCGATCTCAAGCAGTGTGATTGCCGCCGCACTGATACTCCTATTTATCCTTCCCACCACGATTGGCACCCTCAAAGATTACTTTACCCAAAATTCATCTGCCAGAATAAGCTTCACAGAAGCTCTTGCGCTAGACACACTGCGTCGTCAACCTCCCGGGATTGTCCTCTCCCCGGTTTACGTCCAGTCCCAGTCACGCCTCACCCCTGAGCCGCGTTCACTTTACGGTTATACTTCTACCGCCTATATCTCCGCTTTCTCCGGGCAGAAAGAGTATCTTTCCGACACTATCAATCTCGACATCACAGGTTTTGACTATGAGCAGAGAATAAAAAACATATACCGCCTCCAAAACACGCAAGATCAGGTCTGGGCCAGGGCTTTCCTCAAAGAAAACCATATTTCCTATGTCTATCAAACACCATTTATGAGCTTCCGCCTTAATCCAGACCAGCTTTGCCTTAGCAAAATCTTTGACTCGGGCGAAATAAATATATATAAATTTAATTGCAGATGACAAAAACTATTGCTTCCAAAATCTCCGCCGTAGTTAATACCCGCAACGAAGCGGCAAACATTGCCGATTGTCTCAAAACGCTTACCTTTGCCGATGAAATCATTGTTGTCGATATGGAGTCGACTGACGATACCAAAGAAATCGCCAAACAATTCACCGACCGCATTTTTGATCATCCCGCCGTTGGCTACGTCGAACCTGCCCGAAACTTTGCTATCAAAAAAACCATTGGCGACTGGGTGCTGATAGTCGACGCCGATGAACGTATCCCCAAAACCCTGGCCAGGAAGCTAATTGATATTGCCCAGGAGAGGAAGGTGGATTTTGTCCGCATCCCCCGCAAAAACATCGTTTTTGGTCAGTGGGTTCGGCATTCCCGCTGGTGGCCGGATCACAACATCCGCTTTTTTAAGAAGGGTTCAGTTGAATGGCAAAATGAAATTCACTCCGTCCCCATTACTTACGGCACCGGTGAAACCCTTAACCCTGATGAGGCCTTAGCCATTACCCACTATCACTACAAGAGCATCGACGAGTTTATCGAGCGTAGTCTGCGCTACTCCCGCCAACAGGCCAAAGAATTAAAAGAAGCGGGATATGAGTTTGAGCCATCAGACCTCATTACCAAACCAGCTTCGGAATTTTTAAGCCGCTTTTTCGCTGGAGAGGGCTACCGCGACGGCCTGCATGGCCTCTCGCTCTCCCTGCTTCAGGCATGGGCAATCCTGCTAATCTATCTCAGACTCTGGCAGGAGGCTGATTTCAAAATTGTCAGTGGTCCTCAGCTACTTTCTGTCTGGCAGAAAGTATTCACAGAAAAAATCAGGGAGTTTTACTACTGGTACCTCACGACCAAAATTCAAGGAGAAACCTCCAGAATCAAAAGGTTTGTTTTAAAAATTAAACGAAAATTCCGATAACTTGAGCGTCATTGCGACCCCGCTATGGCGGGGTAAGCAATCTACACCACAATCATTGAAAATATTATGCATCTCGCCTTTATCATCATCAATTTCCACTCAGACGAAGACACTCTTTCCATCGTCCATGATTTGGAAGAGAACAATCAGGTAAAAGGTGTGGACGTTTCCATTTACGTTGTCGATAACTCCCGCTCCGAAAAATTTAAAGAGACCCTCACTCGCCGTTCAAATGCAGTCTACGTCGACAGCCCGGGAAATATTGGTTTTGCCGCTGGTAACAATCTGGGTATTAAACAAGCGCTAACCGACAAAGCCGATATTATCTGTTTGATAAACAACGACACTCATGCTCCCAAAGACTTAGTCAAAAACATGCTCTCCTCGCCCATTCTCGATCGCAGCATCGGCATAATCGGCGGACTGATCTATTTTGCCAAAGGTTATGAGTTCGAGCACAAATACAAACCTGAAGAAAAAGGCAAGGTGATCTGGTATGCCGGCGGCAAGTTTGACTGGGACAATGTTTTGGGGTCTCATCTTGGGGTGAACGAAGTTGACCGCGGCCAATACGATGGCATAAAGGATACCGATTTTGTTACTGGCTGTCTCCTAATTGCCAGGGCGGATGTTTTTCATCGAGTCGGTCTTCTGGACGAGCGCTACTGTCTCTATCTTGAAGATACTGATTTCAATCTACGAGTAAGACGGACGGGATACCGCACTGTGGTTGATCCAAATATTAAGATATGGCACAAAGTCGCCCAGGGTTCCGGCATCGGCTCAGACCTAAACGATTACTTCATCACCAGAAACCGCCTTTTGTTTGGAATTACCTATGCTCGTCCGCGGACCAAGTTTGCCCTCCTGCGCGAAGCTGTCAGGAAATTATTCACCGGCACCAAAGCTCAAAAACAAGCCATCAAAGACTTTTTTACAGGTAATCTAGGTAAAGGCAGTTACTTAAAAAAGTAGATAATAGCATCCTCGTTAAAGCGATAAAATTCCACCTAAATTCCAAACAACTAAAAATGTCATCGACTGATAGAGAAAAACAAACAATTCGTTACTATGATAGAGAAGCAGAAAATTGGGTTGCGGCGTCCGGAGGTGGTGATCGAGAATCATACTTGAAAGCTGAAATGGCACGTTTCAAGGAATTATTACCCAGAGGAAAGGTGCTTGAAATAGGTTCTGGTGCTGGTAAAGATGCTTCGGCGCTTATATCCCTGGGCTACGATTATACCGGTACTGATGCGTCTGAGGGTTTACTTAATATTGCCCAAAAAAGAAATCCTATGGCGAAGTTTTACAAGATGGCTGTCCACGACCTAAGCTTCCCTGACCAAGAATTTGATGGTTTCTGGACTGCGGCAACTCTTCTCCATATACCTAAGGCTGGTGTAGGAGAAGCGTTAAAAAGCATTGGTAGAGTTGTTAAATCGGGCGGAATAGGTTTTATCTCTATGAAGGCTGGTGCCGGGGAGAGAGAAGATGCCAGTACAGGTCGTTGGTTTGCCTATTACTCACAGGATGGTTTCCATAAAATATTGGAGGAAAATGGATATTCGGTTATTCAAGAAGACACCCGTAAAGGAGAAAAAGACTGGTGGTTGGTATATTTCGTAAAGAAGCAATAGTTATAGGGCCGTTTTATATCAGTCTTCTTGCGCTACAATAAATATGAACCTGTAACTATGAATCAAGAACAAAGAACAGACTCTCCAAATATCTCGGTCATCATCCTTGCCCACAACGTAGAAAACGAAATTGTTCCTGCTCTGGAAACATCCAAATTTGCCGATGAAATTATCGTGGTGGATACCAATACAGGTTCCACCGACAATACAGTTCAAATTTCCCTCAAAAGAGGGGCGCGCATAGTCAAAAGTCCGGGTTACAGTTTTGCCAAATGGAGGAATGACGGTGCCGCCGCCGCCAGAGGCGACTGGCTTCTTTATCTCGACTCCGACGAAAGAATCCCGGTTAAACTGGCCAATGAGATTCTTAAAACCATCGCAGATCCCCAACACCAAGCCTACACCATCGGTCGCTTCGAAGTGTTTTTAGGCGCGCATCTGAACCATTGGCCCGATCCCAGAGTCTTGCGCCTCATTAAAAAAGACGCTCTCAAGCGCTGGGAAGGTAAAGTCCACGAACAGCCAGTGATTGATGGCAGTATCGGGGAGCTAAGAGAGCAGATGGTCCACTTATCCCACAAAAACATCGACGAGAAAGTGATCTCCACCATGAAATGGTCCAAGCTTGAAGCGGAAATGCTGCTTGCCTCCAATCATCCGCCGATGGCTGGCTGGCGCTTTATTCGTGTTATGCTTACTGAGTTTATTGAGCGCTTTGTCGTCCAGGGATTGTGGAGAGATGGCGCCGAAGGCTGGATCGAGTCGATCTATCAAATGTTTTCTAAATTTATTTCCTATGAGAGGCTCTGGGAATTGCAAAGAAAACCCACCCTTAAAGAAACGTATAAAAAAATAGATCAGCAAATACTTACGGAATGGAAAGACAAAACAAAGGAGTAAAAAAGGCCCTCATTTTTGACCCTTACCTCGACACCCTTGGAGGAGGGGAGCGCTATAGTCTTACTTTTGCCCTCGCACTGTCTTATCTTGGGTATAGAGTCGACTTAGCCTGGAATAATGAAGCTGACATACAAGCGGCTCAGGACCGCTTTTCCCTGGACTTGTCTCAAATAAATATCAATCGCGAGGCATATACCCTCTTTGCCCGAAAAACGTCCCTGATAGACCGTATCATATTCACTTCCAGTTACGATCTGTTTTTTTGGGTCAGCGATGGCAGCTTGCCCTTCCTATTTGGCAAGAAAAATCTGGTTCATTTTCAGGTGCCATTTACCCGAATTGGGGGAAATCAGTTTACTAATGCGCTCAAATTGTTGTTTATCAATAGAATTGTCTATAACTCTGAGTTCACCAGATCGATGATAGAAAAATCCCTTCCCCGGGCAAGGGGCTTTGTGCTCTACCCTCCCGTGGCAGTCGACAACTTCCTTCCTGGAAAAAAAGAGAAACTGATTTTATCGGTGGGCCGGTTCGACTCTCCGTCTCACTCAAAGCGCCAAGATATTTTGATTGACGCCTTCAGAGTTTTTTCTTCTCAAACAAAAGGTTACCGGCTAGTTCTAGCAGGAGGTTTCCGTGGGGATAGGCAGATAATCGACAGTTTGAAAGAACAGGCCAAAGGGCTGTCAGTTGAAGTTGTTCCCAACCTAGGGTTTGATAAATTAAAGTCGCTTTACGCCAGAGCTCAGTTCTTCTGGCACGCTGCCGGTTACGGCGCCGACGAGGAGAAAGAGCCGGAAAAAGTTGAACATTTTGGCATTACCACCGCCGAAGCCATGTCTGCTGGTTGTGTTCCCATTGTTATCGCCAAGGGTGGGCAAAAAGAAATCGTCATCTCCGGGTCAGGTGAACTGGTCAATTCTCCTGAAGAAATGGCGCGGTCTACTGCTAAGATCATTAGAGAAAAGTCATACGCACGATATTCACAGAAAGCCGTTTCCCGGTCATCGCGCTTTTCCCAGGATATCTTTATCAAACGCGTTTCCGATCTCCTCCAATGAAAAAAATACTTCCCCTCGCTCTCCTCCTGATTATCGTTTCTTCAATTTACTATCAATTTGTTTTTCAGGGAAAAGTGCCTCTTCCGGCCGATACCCTGGTGGGCGCTTATTTCCCCTGGCTTGATTACAAATGGGGCTATACCGTTGGTGTTCCGGTAAAAAATGCTCTTACATCAGACGCGTTCTCCACGTTTTTTGTCTGGAAAAAGATTATCGTCGACAGCTTCAGAGCAGGAATTATTCCGTTATGGAACCACAGCTCATTTTCCGGTACCCCGCTCTTTGCCACTTTCCACTCGACCGTTTTCAATCCTGCAAACCTTTTTCTTTTTCTTCCGCTACATGGCTGGAGTTTTTATATCTTTTTAAGCTCTCTTGCCGCCGCTCTTTCAATGTACATATTCTTAGGTAACTATATTAAGCATCCTCTGGCGAAAGCTATTGGGGCGCTGATTTTTGCCTTTTCCGGGCCAATGACCACCTGGGCCGAGTTCGGCACCGCTGTTTGGGCTGCTGCTATCCTGCCCCTGCTTCTTCACTTCGTTCGACTTTCTCTCTCTGAAGGCCACTGGAAGCAAATGATCATGCTCCCTTTGCTCACTGCCTGGTTTATCTTTTCCGGCCATGTTCAACTACTCACTTATGCGGCCGTCATTATTCCTCTCTTTGGTATCCTCACGATCAGGCAGGAAAAGCATTTTGACAAACGCAGGCTAGTCCATGTCGCTTTCTCCTTACTGCTTGGAGTGGGAATAGGCGCCGTCCAGTTATTGCCCACGCAGGAATTTTTCTCCCGCTCAATCAGGGGAGAAGAAAAATACGCGCAGACTTTTAACTTCGGCCTCAGTCCACTAGTGGAGTCCGTCCGTTTGATCGCCGCCGACATCTTCGGCCATCCTGCCCGTGGCAATCATTACAGTCCGGTCTCGTACCATGAGTATTCAAGTTACTTGGGAGCGCTCACCATTCCTCTTATTCTTTATTTACTGCTTTCAGGTAAGCTCGCCTCCACCAGTAAGTTTTTTCTTGCCTTTTTTCTTAGTTCTCTCATTTTGGCTTTTGAAAACCCTTTAAGCAAACTCATCTTCAGCCTCCCTCTGCCTCTCCTCACATATTCATCCGCCAGCCGCCTGTTTTTCATTACCGGATTTTCTGGAGGCTTTCTGGCTGCCCAGGCGATCGAAAAGATCAGTCATGCAAAAAATGATTTTGGGCGTCTGGCAGTCTCCGTACTATACCCGGCGTTATTTATCCTTCTCTTTCTCGCCTCTGTTCACACTATCCACCGTGCTGTCAGTCTCAAAAACGGCCTCGTCTATCTCGGTCTGCTCGCTTTTTTTATTGTCTCTTCTGCCGTCTTAAGAAGAAAACGTGCTTTACTCATTTTTTCAATTCTCGTGCTCTTTTCTCTCGATCTGGGTCGCTACTTCAACAACTACAATACCTTCGTTAAGAGAGAGCTCGTGTTTCCCTCAACCCCCATTATTGAGTGGCTCCGTGACAGGCCGGGGACATTTAGGATTGCCCGGGAAAACACTGCCCTACTGCCTCCAAACACCTGGGGTTACTATGGTTTAGAGTCGATCGAAGGCTATGATCCGCTTTATTCCCAAGACTACGCCAGATTTTTCCATGTGGTCAACGGTAAAGTGTCCACCGATGCTGTTAGCCGTTATGCGCTACTTGAAAGGATAAACAAAAAATTCCTCGACGCTCTCAACGTAAAATACGTATTAGCCGTCAACCCCAAACCCGGTGAAAGTGATAGTGGCACACTCTACGAAATCAAACAATCCACTTTTAAGGAAGTTTACCGCAATGGCAGAGTCAGTGTCTGGGAAAATCCGGAAGTCCTTTCCCGTGCCTATTTTATTGATCGATTGATCGCCTCCCCCACAAAAAAGACAACTTTTGAAATTATCCATTCTGATGATTTCGATCCCAGGACAGAAGCCGTACTCACCGAAAAAATAGATCCATTTACCACTGGAGAGAGCAAGGTCATCTCTATTGATGAAAAGAACAACAAAGTGCGCCTAGCGGTATCCTCAGAAAAGGGTGGCTTTCTGGTTCTGGCCGACAGTTTCGATCCGGGGTGGAAAGCCAAAATCAACGGACAGAAAACTGCAATTTACCAAGTCAACGGCGCTCTAATGGGAATCTCAGTCCCTTCAGGTGAGTCAGAGATTGTCTTTTCTTACCTGCCCGACAGCTTCATTACCGGTGCAGTGATCTCTCTTCTTTCTCTAGTTTTTCTCCCTGTCTTGTTAATCTTTTCAAGATGGTTATCCACCCCGCCAGGGCGGGGGAATCAATATGAAAATTGCTAAATCAAAAAATAATTTCTCTCTTTTCCTTCTATTGCTTGCAGTTTTCATTTCATTTTTTCTGAGAGTCGGCGCAGTCTGGGACAACAACTTTGCCTTCACCATGGACCAAGGACGCGACCTTGTCGACATCCGGCAAATGGTCGTTACTCTCCGGCCCAGACTAGTCGGCCCCACCACCAGTATTAACGGTGTTCTGCTGGGGCCAGCCTGGTATTACTTCTTACTGCCTGCATTTGTCTTGGGTGGAGGCAATCCAGCCGCAATTATGCTCTGGCAGATTATTTGGTATCAGCTAGCTGGAGTGTTTCTCTGGTTCGCTCTCTCCAAAATCAACCGCTACCTCGGCGTTATCACCGCCATTCTTTTTCTGTTTATGCCCACCGGTTTTTACGTCAATCGCTATTTTTGGAACGCCAACGCCATGCCCATCTTCTCCGCTTTCTTTTTTGGTACTCTCCTCTTGGCACTCCGCCAACCGTCTCGTAAAAAATTATTTCTTACCGGGCTAGTTGCCGGTCTAGGTCTGCAAATCGAGGCTGCCTTCGGCATTCTCTTTTTTCCTTTTGCCTTTCTTTGTTTCTTAAACAAGTTTTACAACGATCGTGTCATCGCGAATCCCCCGCTTTGGCGGGGGATGTGGCGATCTCAGTATGTGGGATTGCTTCGCTTGAAGCTCGCAATGACTAGTCTTTCACACTTCGTCATTGGTTTCGCCGCCACTCTCATTCCTCAGATAATCTTTGAGCTAAGGCACGGGTTTATCATGACCAAGGTGCTTTTTTCGGAATTTACCGGAAAGGCGGCCATCCTGGGCGCCAAAATTCCTTTTGACCAGCGAATAGAGGCACGCTACCAGGAGTTGGTCAGAAGGATTACCCAGCTAAGCAATTTCCATCCCCGCTGGATAATGATGATTTTTGTTTTCAACATATTTATCGGCATTTTTATTCTCCTGCGACGGAAGAAAAATATCGCCGTTTTCTCATCTGTCTCTCTCGGTTTCCTTATTTTCTCTGCGGTCTTTTATCTCCTTTTTCCGCTTCCTCTTAAAAATTGGTATGTCTTGGGTATTTCTGTGCCTCTTGTTTTGATAATCTCCACTGCCGCAAGTTTTCTGCTGTCAAAGAATAACCTGATTCTTACCTTGGCCGTTATTCTATTTCTGGTTTCCCATGTCCTTTTTGCCATCAAATATCAGACCGAGTATATCGAGCAGTCAACTCGGCCATCAAACGACCCTAGCAACCTGAGAAACGAGCTAATGGCGATCGACTGGGTCTATGCTCAAGATGCGGGAAAAGGATTTAGAGCCTACAACTATATCCCCAGCGTCTACGACTTTAACTATAACTATCTTTATTGGTGGTATGGCTCTCACAAATACGGCTACCAACCCGCCGAAACTGCCTATCTTCCCGACCAGCCGGAGTATATTCGAGATAGTCCTCGTCTTTGGGCCAAGGCCAAACCCGCGGACTCTAATAGCAGCGTATTTCTCATCATCGAAACCGATCATGAAGTGCCTGAGAGGGAGCAAAAATGGTTGGGCCATTTTGCATTTTTATGCTTGGAGAAAGAAATAGTATATCCATTTGGATTGCAGATCAGAAAAATGAAAACCTGCCCCACAAATTAGATTGATATACTCATATTGAATGCCTCAGTCCTCAATCGACATCATCATCCCCAGCTATAACGGCAGGCGGCTTTTGACAAAACACCTTCCCCAGGTAATCAAACACTCCTCATATCTAAATAAAATCATTGTCGTCGACAACGGCAGCACCGATGGCACAGTAGACTGGTTGGCGGAAAAATACCCCGAAATCCAGGTGGTCCGGAACAAAACGAACCTCGGCTTCACTATTCCGATCAATCAAGGAGTGGCCGCTTCCCGGTCAGAGTTTTTTGTACTGCTCAACAACGACGTCCGGCCCGGTAAGGACTACCTGAAAAATATCCTGTCCTTTTTCCACGACGACAAAGTTTTTGCCGTTTCTTTCAATGAAGCGGAGTCGTCCTGGCCGCAAATTTCTTGGGACGGAAAAATCCAGTTTACCCGCGGGGAGGACAAAAGCAGTCCCCGTTTCTCTCCCTGGGGCTCCGGCGGCAGCGCTATCTTCCGCCGCACCATTTGGGACAAGATCGGGGGTTTCAATCCAATCTACTCTCCATACTACTGGGAAGATATCGATATCGGCTATCGCGCCTGGAAAATGGGTTACAAAGTTATCTGGGACAATCACTCATCAGTTTTTCACGAACACGAATCCACCGCCAGTAAGCTGAATCAAACCTATGTTAGTGAGATTAAGCAGAGAAACGAGCTGATCTTTAATTGGCTAAACATCACCGACAAAGACTTGGTTAGGGAGCACAGGCGTTGGCTCTTGCGGCACACCCTTACCCATCCCGGGTATTTCAAAATTGTCTTTCTTGCCCTGATTCACTTCTTGCTTCACAAAACAAAGCTAAAATTTACTCTGACCGACCGTGAGGTTCTCTCAAACGTAAACAGGCCATTAGGGAAAGTCCTCGACCTCTCGATTATTCTGGTGACATACAAATCAGAAGACACCATAGTCCAGCTTCTTGATTCCCTCAAAAGATCCGTAGCCGGTTATTCATTCGAGGTAATTGTCGTCGACAATAATTCCATTGATAGATCTGCCGATTTGTCCGAGAAGCATAAACTGAAACCCAAAGTAATCAGAAACAAAGAAAACCTTGGTTTTTCCAAAGCCGTTAATCGTGGTTTGAAGGAGGCCAGCGGGGAGTATATCCTATTACTAAACCCCGATACCCTTCCTGTTGGTCTAGCTATTAAACGTCTTTTGGATTTTGCCAAAGCCCATCCAGACATGGGCGCCGTTGCCCCGGCCCTTTTGGATCTCGATGGCGCAGTCCAGCCCAGCTGTTTTAGATTTCCCACCATTTGGAACGCAATAAGGAGAGACTTTTTTGGTTGTAAAAACTGCTTCGGCAAATACTATCCAGGCAAGCGTACCACTCAAGTCGATATTGCCGTTTTTGCCGCCTTCCTGACCCCAACACAGGTTATGAAGCGCATAGGGGGTTTAGACGAAAGGTATTTTCTCTATTATGAAGATATCGAATACTGCCGTCAGCTTAAAAAACTAAATCTGCCGGTATATTTTTACCCCGCGCCGAAAGTGAAGCACATTCATGGGGCCAGCGGCAATTTTGCCAGCCACCTGCAAAGCCCTCTGCTTGCTTCGTCTAAGGTCTACTACGGCCCGCTTTATGCTCGTTTGTTGCACGCCGCTTTGTGGTTTGGGCACAAATGGCAGGTGATATTGCGTCGCCGGCGATTCCGCGACTAAGGCATATAATCTAAATAGACAAAATATGGAAATCATTAAAAAAAATTTCAAGACACTGCTTGTAGTGGGGATAGTACTTCAAGTATTTATTTCGATTATCACTTACCATCCCGATATTCGTGCCTTCGTCCTAGCCAGTAAATTCATCAATCAGGGAGAAGTTTTTACTTTTTACGATCATGTTTCCAAACTGCCGTCCGGTGACAAGATTAAACAAATCTATGGCGACGATATCTTTATCTATCCGCCATTGGCCTATTTGATTCCGGCCTTTTTTTACGCTCCCTTTTCCGGTTTTCTTTCTACCCCCTACGAAGAAATCATCTACAACGACTCAGCTATCTATACACGAAACGCGTATTACCCGGCCTTTCTCATCTTTAAACTCCCCTTTATTCTTGCCAGTCTGTTGATTTTATTTCTTCTGCCCAAGTTTTTTGACAAAATAGAACACGGCCAGCTTGCCCAGCTGTTCTGGCTTTTTAGTCCGGTTAATCTCCTGGTTTCATCCGGGATGGGCCAGGTCGATGTCATTCTTGCCCTTTTTCTTCTAACTGCCTTTTTTTACATCAAGAAACACAGTTTCCCTGCTGCTAGTATTTTTATTGCTCTGTCCGCACTGATAAAACCAGTCGGTCTGGCGCTTCTGCCCCTCATCGCCATCAGCGCCTATAGGAAAAACGGTCTCAGGAACGCGATATTATCCATCCTCCCCGGAGTTACAGCATGGGTGGTTCTTATTTTTCCCTTTCTCCTCTCTCCGGCCTTCAGAATGTATGCTCTTTTTGCCGCTCATACCGCCAAGACGACATATGCCGGCATTGCTATCTCAGGCGCTGTTTCTATCCCCTGGTTCTTTATTTTCTATTCGCTGATCGCCCTTTATTTATTTGAGGAAAAAATAACCCTTATAAAAGGTTTGGGGCTAGCTACTCTGTCGGTACTTGCTTTCAATCATTTTCACCCCCAATGGTTTCTTTGGTTTATGCCATTTCTAATCATTTACTCTATTAGCAAAAACAAACTCTTTCTTTTCTTCACTCTGACAATCTCCTGGGTACTTATCTGGCTTTCTTTCGACCCCTCGCTTCACGCCGGCATGATCCTTTCTTTTAAAGAATCTCTGCCCCCGACCCTGGCGAGCCCTATTTCGGCATCGTCGCTTGTTCTTCTCGCCCGCGCTTACCTTGCCGCCTCGCTGGTTTATCTGCTTCAGGTAAAGGATGACTAAACGCTCTCTTATTATTGCCCTTGTCCTAGGGCTAACGCTCCGCCTCATTGTTGGTTATTTTCAATACTCAGGCGATCTTAAAAATCACTTAGTCTGGGGCAGCTCTTTTCTGACAGGTCCGGTAGGATTCTACTCACTCCACTTTCCCGGTTTTAATGATCCCAATTACCCTCCTTTGGCCATTATCCTTTTTGCGGCATCCAACTTACTTTACTCTGTCTTTTTAGGGCTAGTCCGGCAGCTTAACTTGGCCTTCCAATCTTTTCCCTCGCTTCTTCTTCCTCTTTTTGAAACGGAAAACATGAAGATGCTCTTCCTCAAACTGCCTGGTATTTTTGCCGATATCGGTATCGCTTATGTTCTTTATCTATTTTCCAAAAAACTAAAACTCCTCTCCTTAATCCCCATCCTATTTCTTTTTAATCCTGCTTTTGTTTATGTCAGCACCGTCTGGGGTCAAACAGAATCGGTGACTGCCTTTTTCCTGATCTTTTCCCTTTACCTTGCTTTTTCCAAACACACCTTTCCTTCCTTACTCTTTTTTTTCCTTTCTGTCCTCACCAAGCAAACGGCTCTTTGGTTTGCCCCGTTGTTCATGCTTCTCTGGTGGAAAGAGTTCAGGTCCGTCGATCTCTTCAGAGGTTTCCTCATCTCTGCCGCTGTCTTCTTTCTTTTCTTCATCCCCTTCGGCCTTACCCCGCCTCAGGCTATATCAGTCTACATAGCCACTCTTTCCGGCTCATCCGCCCTGGTTACTGATGCGGCTTGGAACTTGTGGCACTTCATCTACGGTCCAGGAGTGGCAGACTCAACTCTGCTTGGCCCTCTCTCAATCCGCACGATATCCATCCTCCTCCTCTTTCTATCGCTGCTTGTGATCCTCATTAGTTTGCTCCGGAAATACCACTCCACTCGTCTTCTCAACGCGCTTTTTCTTTGGTCATTACTGGTCTTCTTTTTGCAGACCCGGGTCCATGAACGCCATCTCTACTTTGCCCCTCTATTTCTACTCCTCACTCCCTTTCCTGCCAAAAACCATCTTCTCGACTATATTCTTCTTTCCATTTATTATTATTCCAATCTCTATCAAAGTCTGGGATTGCCTTTTATCAGATGACAAAATTTATTCTTCCCCTCATTCTCGTTTTGGCCGCCTTTTTTAGGCTTTACAACCTTTCCCATCTCCCCATCTCTCTTTTTGGAGACGAAGTTGATGTTGGCTATCATGCCTGGTCGCTTATCACTACCGGCCGCGATTACATGGGGAATTTATTGCCAAGCTACATCAAAAGCCTGTCGGAAAGCCGCGCGCCTTTTCTTATGTACGTCACGACGCCCTTTGTTGGTCTGCTGGGCCCATCGGCTTTCTCGGTTCGTTTGCCCACAGCAATGCTGGGAGTCTTAGGCGTTTATCTGATTTTTCTCCTTGCCAAGAAACTTTTCCCAGACAAAAAATACTTGGGCCTACTTTCCGCCTTTATCTTGGGCCTAACCCCTTGGCATATTCATTACTCCCGTGCCGCTTTTGAATCGGTCTTACTTCTTGATCTCATTATGCTCGGTGCTTATCTTTTCTTGTCGGAAAAGATTACCTTAGCGCTCGTTTTTTTCTCTCTCACCCTTTACACCTACTCCACTGCCAACATTTTCTCCCCCTTGCTTTTGCTCGGGCTTTATCTATTATTCAGTCCAAAATTAAATATCAAAAAAGACTATCTCAAGTTTATTCCCGCCCTCATTATCGTCATACCAATCGCTTATCAAATTATTTTCGGCCAAGCGGCAGGTAGATTTAAAAATATCAGTATTTTCTCCGACCAGAAACTTGTCGACTCTGTTGTTATCCAGCGCACCGACCCCTGGGTTAAAAACCAACTAGCAGATCGGGTTTTTACCAACAAATATGAGGCTATTTTTCGTGAGTTTCTAAAAAACTACACCAACGCCTTCAATAAAGATTTTCTTTTTGTCAATGGTGATCCGTATTTCCGCCATTCTGTCGGACGGGTAGGGGAGTTCCTCTGGCCGATACTACCCCTATTTCTATTAGGACTCGCTGTCCTTATACGAACTCTAGGCAGAAGTGAAAAACTACTTCTCCTTTGGCTATTCTTAGCTCCATTTCCCTCAGCCCTCACTCAAGGTGGGTCCACTCACGCGACCAGACTCTTCATTTTGATTCCCCCAATCTGCCTAATCTCGGCTCTTGGGGCCAACATGGTGATTAAGGTTATGAAAAAACTAAAATTGAAAAATATCGCCTTTGCTTTGTATGGCTTAATCGTGCTCTATTCTTTTGCGGTCTACTGGAATCGCTACTCTGCTCATTACGCATATGAATCGGCCAAGTTCTGGCACTACGGCTTTGAGGATATTTTCACCAAGTTGCAGACACATCTGCCCGTCAAAGGCAAGCTATACATCAACAATTCCTACGAGCCGAGTCTCATTCGCTTTGCGTTTTTCACCAAACTTCCTCCGACACAGTTCCAAAAAATGTTTGTTACTGACAACCCGGGCTCATACAAATCTGATCTATTTAACGGTTTCCGCTTTGGGGAGAATATCTATTTTGGTCAGGCCCGTGATCTGGCCTCTCTTATCAAACTTCTTTCTCCTGGTGATATATACATGGCTGTGCAGGGCAAAGATGTCCCCGGCGACTGGGACTGGTCGGCAACACCACCGGAGGGACTGCGTGTCTTGGAAGAAACTAATGATATTTTTGGCAAGCCTCTTTTCTACCTCGTCACCAAAAGAGATATCTGAAAATAAAAACTCCCCGGGGAAAAACCCACAGGGAGTAAACCTGAATTATTTAAGTACTGCGGCGAATCTCCAATACATACCCCATACTTCCTCATTGGAGATGAGATGAAGCTCACAGTTGGGACCAGACCCCATTAGGGCAGGTACATAGGCTTTACCGTGTTGATTGCGCCACAAAGAACCCAAGGCGGCGGTGGGGTAGTACTGCTGTATATCTGGATAAGCAATACTCAATGTGAGAACCTCTTCGAGAGTAGCAGGGCGCAGACCTTGGGCATTCATCCTCTTGATAGCTTTTTCACTACTGCCACGGCCGATACCTACCAGGTAGATTTCGATATTGGATCTGCCCTTTTTGTTTTGGGGCGGGACGAATCTAATGTCTGGATCAGTCCAGTATAGTTTGCAGTCATCGATCAACCACTCGACAGGTTGATCATAATCAATAGCTACGCCGAAATAAGGGTACTCCGACCTTGGGTCCTGAATTAGGGCCACGATTTGTTCGGCCAGGGCATTATCTTGGCTTTCGATCACTTTCATTGCTTGCTCTCTAGTTAATCCAGCGGCTTCAAGTTTAGCAAAAAATTGGCTCGCAATATTTGCCATCGCGCACTTACCCTTTCTTCCCTCGTTAGGGAAACACTAATTTTAGAGTACCTCCGGATTATATATCAAACATCCAGAACGCTTGCAGCCGGTTCATCAGATCGTTGCGACTTCAGCTAGAAGAGGTTATAAACTAAATGAATGACCACATCAGGTAAACAATTACTCACCGTTCCCCGGATAAAGGCATTTGTCTCCGAATTGCCTGATTTTAGTGGCTCATCTGTTGAAGTTGTTGATGGTGGTGTGTCCACCGCGGTATATCGCCTAAGAAAAAATTCCGAAATCTTCTATTTAAGATTGGGGGACATTGGTGGAAATATGTCTAGCGAGGCTCTCGCCCATGAGCAAATGATCGAAAAGGGTGTCTCTGTTCCCAAGGTTATTCTTTGTGAAGATGAAAACCCAATAATCAATCGGTCTTTCATGATCACAACTGAAATACCAGGGACAAGAACGGATAAGGATCCGCGGTCATCTGCCGATGTAATTGTACAGGCAGGTAGACAACTGGCCTTAATCAACTCAATCCCCGTCGAACGTTTTGGCTGGATCGACAGAGAAGTACAAAATGTCAAAAAGTTGTCAGGTACCTTTAGTTCATGGGAGGATTTTGCGTTAAACACAGCTGATCTGGAATCCAAATTAATTAAGCTAGCAAAAATTAACGTCTTCAAACAGGAAATCGTCGAAAGCGTAATGACGCACATTGAAAAAAACAGGAAACTTATTTCCTGCCCACAGGCGTTTTTGGCTCATGGTGATTTTGATGTTTCCCATATTTTTTCTGCTGATGGAATTTATAGTGGTATTATCGACTTTGGAGATATCAGGTGTTGTAGCCCTTATCATGATTTAGCCCACTTTTATACATACAGCAGAAGACAGTTTGGTGATTTACTCAGAGGCTTTACCGAAGTGACACCACTTGGCGACCGGCCAATAGAGAAAATATTATTTGAAGCATTATTATTCGGGATTGGAAAGCTCTGGTATTTAGCCGAGCATTTTCCTGAAAAACTTACACCCCATCATCCGGTGATATCTTTAATTCTTGACGCAATTTAAGGGCCAAAACCCTATCTGAGCCTATGTAACCCTGTACCAATAGTTCACGTCGATTACGTTTGCGTACCTGATGCTAATCCAGAGAGCAAAAAAGAAAACAGCTATCAATATCATCCGGCCCCACCTCTCTTTTGATTTCAAACTGGAAAAATCCAGACAAGTTACCAGCAATAAAATTGCCGGTGTAGTTATCCTCCAGTAATCTATCGGTATGACCAGTCTATCAATCGCTCCTAGCTTTTGTGCCGCAATACCAATTGGGATGAAAAGGAGCAGGATCGGCGGCAATGCTTTGCCCCTCTTCCAACA
>Ga0208373_1002742_pt1 | contig 18716 bp, 23 predicted proteins | sample RifOxyC2_FD_184036 | JGI IMG/M metagenome (GOLD analysis project Ga0208373, IMG submission 184036) | Soil microbial communities from Rifle, Colorado - Rifle Oxygen_injection C2 (SPAdes) | ecosystem: Environmental > Terrestrial > Deep subsurface > Rock core/Sediment | place: Rifle, Colorado... | reverse complement strand
CTGGGAAGGTGGCCATTATAAAGTAGACGGACAAGAACTCACTCAGGGTGGATTGCTGGATCTGTATTCATCGCTAATTAAAGAATTTGGGATTTTCTCAATTGAGGATCCTTTTCATGAAGAAGATTTTGAAGGGTTTGCCAAGTTACGAGAACTTTTCCCGGATTTGTATGTAGTGGGGGATGATTTAACCGTAACAAATAAAACCAGGTTAGAAAAAGCAATCAAAAGTAAAAGCATCAATGCGATGATTGTAAAACTAAATCAAATCGGAACTCTAACCGAAACCATCGATACCATGGTACATGCTACTTCAAACAACGTGGCGCTCATAGTGTCTCACCGTAGTGGGGAGACGGCAGATGACTTCATTGCTGACTTGGCCTATGCCTTTGGAGCCTTTGGACTCAAATCTGGTTCGCCTATGGCAAAAGAACGCCGGATAAAGTATGATAGATTAGTTAACATATCAAAAACATAACATGGACATCAAAACACAAATCGTAGCTACCATAGGCCCCGCCACAAAAGATAAAGAAATGATTAAGTCGATGATTGAATCAGGGATGCGGGTTGCCCGGCTCAACTTTTCTTGGGGTACTTATGACGAACACAAATCTTATATCGAAAACGTACGCTCTGTAGCATCCGAGCTCGGGGTCAGCATTCCAATAATTCAGGATCTGTCTGGGCCTAGGATTCAAAAAGGAGATGGTCATGGTTTTGACCAAGCGTCTATTTCCCCACTAACTGAAAAAGATTTAGAAGACTTAGCTTTTGGTATCAAACAAGGCGTGGAATACGTCGCGCTGTCATACGTAGGTGATGCTTCGCATATCAAACTTTTGCGCAGTCATATGGAAAAGTTAGGCAAAGTTGTTCCGATTATAGCCAAGATCGAGCGAGCTCAAGCCCTTGAAAATATCGACGCTATCGTCGACGAGGCTCAAGCCATAATGGTAGCTAGGGGAGACTTGGGTAATGAATTACCACTGGCCAAGATACCTTTTATCGAAAAGGACATCATCGCAATTTGTAAAAAGAAAGGGAAGCCAGTTATCGTAGCTACTCAGGTTTTACTTTCCATGACTGAAAACCCTGTCCCAACTAGAGCCGAAATGACCGACGTGGTGTACGCGGTGCTCGAAGGTACAGACGCAATTATGCTTTCTGATGAAACGACGACAGGTAAGTACCCCAAAGAAGCAGTCCACATGATGGCGCTGGGTATCAAAGAAGCCGAGAGTCACTTGAAGGAAATAAATATAAATAGTTTGTAAGGAATAGCTTGGCGGGCTTGCCCGCCGGAGCTCGAGTGTAGGCGGGATTAGTTTAGTGGTAGAATGAGTCCTTCCCAAGGATTAGACGCGGTTTCGATTACCGCATCCCGCACTCTGATTTGACACCTGTGCTATAATAAAAGGGTAAGGAAATTAATAATTAAATCATTATTTTTATGCAAAAAGTAACAGTTTATTCAACTCCATCATGTCATTTTTGCCACATGGCCAAGGATTATTTCAATGAGAAAAAGGTTCCCTTTACTGATTTTGACGTGGCTACTGATATGGAAAAAAGGAAAGAAATGGTTGCTAAATCAGGCCAAATGGGCGTGCCGGTTATCGTAATAGGGGACGAGATAATAGTTGGCTTCAACCGCCCAGCTATCGATAAATTGTTGGGGCTGTAGGATATTTGTGTTAGATTATATCCGTTGCCCCCATAGTTCAATGGATAGAACAGTTCCGTCCTAAGGAATAGATCCCCGTTCGATTCGGAGTGGGGGCACAAGTTGTTTTTTGTGTATTTTATGATACGATAATACCCATGGACCCTGAAGCCAAGGAGTTGCTCGAGAAAACTTACGAGCTTGAAAAGGAGAATAACCACATGTTGCGCAGACTTCGTCGCGCTCAACGGTATGCAGCGCTTATGCGTGTAGCTTACTGGTTTATCATCATTGGGCTTGGTGTAGGGGCGTTTTATTTCATCCAGCCGTACATAGACGCTATTACAGGCTCCATTGGTGAAACCAAAAGTACATTTGAACAGTTTAAAAGTTTCTTACCAAAATAACATTTTGCCGAGATAGAGCCGACGTGAAAGTCGGCTTCCCGACCCAGAAGGCGTCGGGACTCAGTTCTTAAATTAAGTTGGATTAAAACTTATGGCATTCGTTTATATACTAAAAAACGAAGATGGGAAGTATTATGTTGGAAGCACGGTAGATATTGAGCAAAGACTGAGACATCACCAAGGAGGCTATACTCCATCAACACATAGAATGGGAAAGCTAGAGTTGGTTTTCTCACAAAAGTTCGAGACATTGAAAGACGCTAGAAATATAGAGAGCAGGTTGAAAAAATTCAAGAGACGTGATTATATAGAAAGGATAGTGAATGACGGTTTTATAAAGATATTGCCGAGATAGCTCAGTTGGTAGAGCGCTCCCCTGAAGAGGGATAGGTCCCCAGTTCGACCCTGGGTCTCGGCACCACAAAAAAAAGCTGGATGACTTTAGTCACTCAGCTTTTTGGTTTTTAAACATAACGAAAGTCGAAACCCTCACCCTTCTTTATGCCTCCGTTATCCTGGATACTTAGCATTAGTGTATCCTCTTCAATAACGAAGCCATGTGCAACACCTGCTTCAGTTGCGAATGTCAGACCCGGTTTTATCTCGATTTCTTGCAAATCATTATTAGTACCAACAAGTAATTTGCCTTTGCCTGAAATGAAATAAAACATTGCTGCAGTTTCGTCATGAATGTGTGGTGGGTGGTCAACTTTTGCTTTAAACAAGTTAAGCGTGATCGCTTGGTTGTTGTCAAAAACCCCGAAGTTGATCATGGGCATTTGTTCGTTCTTGTCGCTCTCGCTGCTTATTTTGGAGGTGTCAAAGAGAAGGTATCTCGTTTTAAGAAACGAGAGGATTCTGGTGTAGCTCATAATGTACTAATTTAAAAGGTTTTGTTGACATTATCATGTATTTTTAGTATTGTATATATGTCGGTCGATTATCGACAACACTTTAAAATAAAATGAATAAAAGAAAAACAATCAAAGATTTTCTCAAAATTTTAGAACTTACCGAAAAGGAGGTCGTTGTTTTTATTGAAGGAGCAAAAAGAGGCCCTGTTTTAGTAAGTCAATTGGCTCGGTATTGTGGTCTTACGCGACCAACAGTATATGACATTGTTCACAAACTAAATCATAAAGGTCTTTGTTTTGAGATGGGGACTAGTCATGGCAAGCGTGTACGAATGGCTTCGGCTGATGAACTGGAGGATTTGTTTGAAAGAAAAGTAGCTGAACAGAAGTTGATGTTAGAAGATTTCAATAAATCTAAGAAAACTTTGTTTTCTTTTCAAAATTCAAGTACTGAGTCTTCTCCACGTATTATATTTCTAGAAGGGCAGGAGAGCTTTAAGAAGGCATACATAGACAGTCTACACTGTCACAGCAAGCAGATTTTTACAGCTCTTGCGGAAAATCAAACGATTGAAACACTAGGAAATGAATTTTTAAAATGGTATGTAAATGAAAGAATAAAGAAAGGAATTAGAATCAAGGCGCTCCGCCCTATTTCAAGCAATAGCGGTGACCCTTTTTATAAAAAAAATAAAGAACAGCTACGCAGTGTTAAGTATTTACCAAATTCTGTAAAAATGACCTCAACCATACTTTTGTTTGATTCGAAGACTATTATCTTCGGAGTTGGTGGAGACGGGGTAGGTGTTCTTATTGATAGCGAAAATATCACAAGAACATTTCGTGACTGGTTTAATGCAATATGGGGAATATCAAAAAACTAGCAAAATAAAACCTCGACAATTGTCGAGGTTTTATTTGTTTAGACTGATTTTACTTTGATCACGTTTTTCCTTCCTTTATCTACTTTCTGGAGTTTAATACTGAGCAGACCGTGTTTCTCTATGGCTTCTGCTTCGTCTGGCTCGACTTCCTGGGGTAGTAGGATGGTTCTAGTAAATTTACCCCAGTATAATTCTTTTACAAAATAGTCATCCTCGTCGATACTGCGGGATTCCTCACGCTTGCCTTTGATGGTTATCATGTCTCGAGCGATAGAGAGTTCCAAGTCTTCGGTTTTTACCCCAGCTACAAAAGTCTGAACGATTATTTCTGATGCAGTTTGGAAGACGTCGACTGCGAGTTCTGCTTCATCGTTTTCGTCTTCGAGCCAACTAGGGTCGCTACCTTTACTTGGCCTGTCTTCCTTTACTCTTAGAGTTTTGGCTGGTTCCACTTCGTATTCTTCTTCCATTTTGATACCGCCAGTTAATCGCTCAAAGAACCCTCTTTTTTTATTTGACATAAATATAGATTGTTTTAATTTTAATGTTCACCACTCATACGTCGGACCTTTTCAAAAAGTAGCATCACAACAACAGTTACAACCCAGAGGAATGCGAATACTCGCAAAAAGTCCGCTCCATCATTCTTAATTATAAAGAAATTAAATATGCTATGCAAGCCAGTGGCGAACACGATGCCTCCCAGTAGGTAGATTTTCTTCCAAGATTTACTCATAAAGAAAGAAAGTCCGAGTCCAATACCGATGAGTCCACTGGTGACTCCGTGTAATAGAGTAGAACCTAGGTATCGCAGACTACCGGTCAGCAATGTCACCGTGTCTTGTCCTAGTGAAAGCGGAGTAATCAAGAAAAGTGCATTTTCAAGTGCCGCAAATCCGAGCCCAACAGTTACGAAATATATAGCCCAGTCTATTGGTTGGTCGATTTCTTTGTTTCTGTACAAAAGTACCATTACAGCCAAAAGTTTTAGTAGTTCTTCTGCTGCCGCCCAGAGGACTATTTCCGCTTCGCTTGAGGTCATCAGGGTGTGTAGGTATTTTTGAATCGGTATGGTCACAATTACTGCCAGCATCCCCAGGATAAAAACTGCAGTTATCATGGTGCTAGGTTCCTTTCTCTTTTCTTCTTGCTTCAACCAAAACCACAACCATAAAAGTGCCGGCACCATGCCACCTAAGAATGCCAGACCTAAAATTTTTGGGTCTGTGGTTATCATGCTTTGGGTTGTAGGTCTCTAGCTTCTGCGAGGGGCCAACGTTCCACCATTAATAAATCAGAACCCTTTTTAGGAATTAGAGACCAGATTTCTTCGGTGATAAAAGGCATAAAAGGATGAAGTAGTTTGAGCAAGGTGGTTAGTTGAGTATAGAGTAATGCTTTTGCAGAGTCAGAATTAGTATTCTCGAGAATTTTCTTCTTTGACCTTTCGATCAACACGTCAGCAAAAGTGTGCCAGAAGTAGTGGTATAGTTTTTCAGAAACTAAGTACAGTTTGTACTCTTCCATTTCCTTCGTAGTTTCTTTTATGAGGTCATTGAGCTCGCTATCAGATTTTTTGTCTTCTTCGTCAAAAGCAGGCAAGTTGTCTACTTGTATATCTTTAGTCTGTTCCAAAACAAATCGTGTTGCGTTCCAGATTTTGTTTGCAAATTTGGAATACGCTTTTACTTTCTGAGTATCAAAATTTACATCATTACCTGGCCCAATACCAACAACCATAGACATTCTAATTGCATCAGTACCAAATTGGGATATTATCTCCTCAGGCTCAACACCATTCTTCAACGATTTGCTGAATTTCTGACCTTTTGCGTCACGTACCATACCGTGAATGTAAACTGTCCTGAAAGGTATATCATCTAAAAGATATTTGCTAAGCATTACCATGCGTGCCACCCAAAAGAAAAGTATTTCGTACCCAGGGTTCATGAAACTTGTTGGATGATATGATTCTAGGTCTTTTGTTTTTTCTGGCCATCCTAGGGTAGAGAAAGTCCAAAGTCCAGAAGAGAACCAGGTATCCAGACTGTCAGCGTCTTGTTGCCATCCTTCACCAGATGGAGCTTCTGTACCGGAGTATATTTCTTCTCCTTTGTACCACACCGGGATGCGATGACCGTAAAGTATCTGTCTAGAAATGCACCAATCGCGCAAGTTATCTATCCAGTTAAAATACACTCGTTCAAAGTGTTCAGGCATTATTTTTACTTGGCCATCGGCAACTGGCTCTTTCATCAAGTCCTTGAGCGTTTTACCTCCTTTGCTTGGTATTGGTTTGTTCACATCGATGAACCATTGTAATTTTGGTAACGGTTCAACAACAGCACCAGTTCTCTCTGAGGTTGATATATTCTGATTTATTTCTTCTTCTTTTTCGAGTAAGTTTTCGTTTCGAAGCCATTCCACGATAACCTCCCGAGCTTCAGTTGTTTTCTTACCCAAAATTCTTTCATCTCCGACAGTCATTTTTGCATATTCGTTTATCACCGGCAGAACTGGAAGCTTGTGCTGTTGAGACATTTCCCAGTCTATCTGACTGTGGGCTGGGGTAACACCTAGGGCGCCGGTACCAAAATCTTTCTCAACCTTATCATCTGCGATAATTTTTATATGTATGGGCACTCCGCAGAAAACTGCATCATATTCCTTGCCTACAAATTCTCGATACCGATCATCTTCTGGATGTACAGCTACGGCTACGTCTCCAACCTTTGTCTCGGGACGAGTAGTAGAAATAGCAATAGGGAAGTCTTTCCCGTATTTGAATGTATATAATTTTCCTTTTCGTTCTTCGTATACAACTTCGTCATCGGCTATGGTTGTCTGACCTTTAGGGTCCCAGTTGATAACTCTGTAACCTCTGTAGATAAGTCCTTCGTTGTACATTGTTTTAAAAGCTGTACGAACTGCTAAACTTCTTTTTTCATCGAGTGTAAAAGCTTCTCGAGACCAGTCTAAAGACGATCCGAGGAGTCGCATCTGTTTTTGCATTTCCTTTTGGTTTTTTAAACCAAACTCTTGCACCATGTTGAAGAATTCTTCGCGTGAAAAATCGTGACGGGATTTACCAGTTTCTTTGTTTAAATCTTTTTCAAAACGAGCTTGTGTTGCTATGGCCGCATGGTCAGTTCCTGGTACCCAAAGGGTTCTTTTGCCACGCATTCGGTTAAATCGAATAACCGCGTCTTGTAGGCTGTGCTCTAGAGCATGTCCCATGTGTAGCCTACCGGTCACGTTTGGTGGCGGTAATACTAGGGAGAAAATAGGTGCATTGGGATCAGTAGCGCCTTTTTCGATACAAATATCAGGATTGAAAAATCCAGAGTCTTCCCAGAGCTTATAAATACGGTCTTCGGTGTCCTTGGCACTGTAGGGTTTTAGAAACTTCTCGTTTATTTCCATACAACAAATATATCATTTTAGGGTTACTTTTTCTAGTATTTTTAAAATAGGTAAACAAAAACGCCACTAGGAACTTTCCCTAGCGACGTCGTTTTCTTTTGGTTTCTATCTATGAGCCCTCACAGCTCGTAATTTTTACTGTCTAATCCATTCGTCTGCTTTTTCTTTTCCTCTTCTTGTTTCAATAATACGGTGCAGGTCATCTCCTGTACTCTTACCTACGCCTGGAAGTTTAGAGAGCTCGCTCCATTTTTGTTGGAGCACCCATTCAAGCGTCTTAGGACCCGCTGGGGCGATTTTGAATATCCCTGTATGGATACCTTTGCTTTTAAAATCTTCCGGGTTAAGGTCAGTTTTGAGTTTCCATACTCTCCAAAAATCTATATTGTAACCCCTGTCTTTCAGAAGTTGTTCAACTTCGCTTATTCTTATAAACATCGCACCCTTCCCCCCTATTGTCAGTATAAAATCTTGTTTGCCGAGGCTGTATATGTGGTTTAGGGTAAAAATTCCCACCCTCTCACATTCAGTTATCAGTGTACGGTAGTGGCCACCTAGAAGATTTTTTAGTTTTGTGTTACCATCTCTTCCCATGAATTTATGTTTCCCATCTTGCATCTCCTTCAAAATTTCTCTTGCTTTTGCCGAGGCAGGGCTAAGATCAACCGACGCAACTCTAGTTACGGCAGAATACTCTAGAAAGTCTATGCTCTCCCATCCATTTTCACTCAGATGTTCTACGATTTCGATGTCACTTTGCACAACATTTGGCTCGTAAGCCATTCTGGCTGATTTCTGGTCTGTTGTCTGTTCTCGAGAAGTTGAAGGTTTTGATGCTGGTTTATTAAAGTAGTTAAAGGATAAAACCAGTATCAAGACTAACACCGGTAGCCAAATATAAACTGGAACTCCAGAACCTGAATTTTCTGGCAAATCAGGTTGATCTCGGTTTATTTGGTTTCTAGTTGAGGTTTTTTCGAGTTCGGCGGTATCATATGCCATGGTAAAAAAGAAAAAAAGGTAATTGATTGAGAAGAAGTTAATTTATATACAGGACTTTTCCTGCAGGGATAAAATAATTCTCCGAATTCGGAAAACGATTAAACAGGGGATTGTGAGGCTCCCCGTGAAAAAGGTTGGATTATGTCAAAAAACAAAAACCCACAAATGTGGGCTTCGTTGTGATAATACCATAAAAAGATGCTTTGTCCAGTGTGCGCGGTACAGGATTCGAACCTATGGCCTTGTCTACGTCAAAGACACGCTCTACCAACTGAGCTAACCGCGCTTATTTTATGGTTTTATCTTTATAAAACCATCCTGCACTATCTTAGCAATATAATCCTTTCTTTTCAATTTTTTTAACTTCAACTCAATTTTCTTAGCTTCCATTAGGGTTCTATATTCCTGAGAAAAAACCAGTTCAAATGCCTTCATTCTTTTTGTGGTAAATGTGTTTTCAGCTAGATGTTGCTTTACTCTTCTGTTTAAATCAGCAGTGCTCCCTATATAAAAACCACCTTTTTGGTTTTTTAAAATATATACAAATCCCATATGTAATAAGACTATAACAAGCCGACGTTTCAGTCGGCTCTCCGACCCTTAAGGCGTCGGAGTTTTTTCTATTCTCTCAAGTGCTAGCAAGAAGGCCCCGTTGCGCAGGCTTGTATTGTGATCTTTGGCTAGTTTCCAGATCTTTTGCGCCGAGTCGGCTAGGATTGGATTTAGTTTGTCGAAAACTTCTTTTTCGCTCCAATGTTCGCCCTTTAGGTTTTGCTCCCATTCGAAGGTAGACACAGTGACACCACCGGAGTTTGCTAGAACGTCCGGAATAACATGAATTCCTTTACTAAACAAAACATCATCCGCGTCTGGTGTGATAGGGCCATTCGCAAGTTCCAGGATTATTTTTGCTTTTACGTCTTTCACATTTTCACCTGTAATCTGGTTCTCAAATGCAGCAGGGATGAGCAGGTCGCAGGGTAGTGTCAGCAATTCTTGGTTGGTAATTTCTTTTACTCCAGGGAATCCAGAAAGGGAACCGGTATTTTTCTTGTGTTCAGCTAGGGCTTGTATGTCAAAACCTTCGGCATTGTATACACCACTTTTTGAATCCGATACCGCAACGACAGTGTGTCCAGCCTTGGTCCAGATATCTGCTGCGTACATGCCAGCGTTACCAAAGCCTTGGACAACTACAGTGCATTTGTCAGGCAGGCCAACTTCTTTTTTGAGTGATTCAAATACGTAGAATCCACCTTGAGCAGTAGCAGTGCCACGGCCTTCGGAGCCACCTTTGTCGAGCGGTTTGCCTGTTATCATCGCACCTGTTTTGTCTCCAGTTATTTTCTCGAACTCGTCTGCCATCCAGGCCATGATTTCTGGTGTAGTGTTTACATCCGGAGCAGGGACGTCTTTCTTTGGACCGAGTATTTCGGCCAAACCGCGTACCCAGCCACGAGATAATTTTTCTAATTCATTTTTCGAAAGTTCTTTTGGGTTCACAGTGACGCCACCTTTACCACCACCCATCGGTATGCCAGCTACGGCACATTTGATAGTCATCCAGAAGGCGAGTGCCTTCACTTCATCTATGTTTGTATCTGCATGATATCGGATACCACCTTTATACGGACCACAAGCATTGTTGTATTCTACTCGGTAACCTTCGAAAATCTTTTGACTCCCGTCATCCATCTTCACTGGGATAGCAATACGCACTTCGCGATTCGGTTGGCGTAAAGTAGCCAAAAATTCTGCACTGAAATTTTTAATCTTGGCAACTTTGTCGAGTTGCTCCATCGCATTTAAAAAAGGATTCTCTACCATGATTTGTTAATGCCCCGTATTTCAAGCGTGGCAATTATTTATAACAGGCTAATTATAACTGAAACAACTAGCCAATCAATAGGGGATTGAGCCTTTATCTGTAAGGCTTTTCTTAGTATTGACATATCTTATTTACTATGGTATACTATATGTATGCAAAAGCTAAACAAAAACCTAATAGTATTCGTGTTAGCGACTCTAGCCTTGGTGGTAACCCTACCAGGTAAGGCAGAAGCTGGAAAAGGTTACTACATGCTTAAAGGTAGCGAAGCTGACGTTACCACCCAAGGAACTGTTAACTGCGACCTTAACTCTGTAAAGCCAGCTCCAGTTATCTACTCTATGACTCCTGAAGCAGTACAAGCAGGAACTCCATCTACTACTATCGTTATCAAAGGTGCTAACTTACTACCATGTTCCCAAGCTCAGTTTAACGGAGAAGACCGTCCTACTACCTTTGTAAACCCTACTAGAATCCTTATGGAAGTGTTCGCAAGTGACTTAGCTAACCCAGGTAAATTCCTAGTAACTGTAGTTAACCCAGGCCCTGGTGGAGGATACTCAAATGCACTTACTCTTACAGTATTAGGACAAGTAGTAGCTCCAGTAGCTAACACAACAGGTTCTGTACAAGGAGCAAACACTGTAGTTGCTAAGCCAACTGTAAAGAAGACTGTAGCTACCACTGCATCTACTAAACCAGCTACTGTAGCTAAGGCTACCAACTCTGGAGCAGTAAGTGGTGTAAGTACAACAGCAAACAACAACACTGTAGACCTATCTGCAAGTGCAGCTAACTCAGGAAGTGGATTCATGCCAGATACCTTGATAGAGTGGTTGATCCTAGTAGTCCTTATCTTCTTCGGAATCAAGTTGTTCAGGAAGATGACCGAGGGACCAGAGAAGCCATTGAAGCATGCGTAAGCGCTAAAATACCTTTATAAATATAGTAAAAAGTCAGCCCACAGGGGTTGACTTTTTATGTTGTATATGCTATAATATAACTGTTAAATAGCTCTTTGAAAATATGGTGAAATTTGTTGGTGAAATACAGATGGCCTACCAATTCTGAGCCCGCTCCCCCTGCCTACCGGCAGGCAGACTCTCCAGACCGCTTGTATTTCACTCACAAATTCAATCACCTAAATAAATAAAGTCATGATTATCCTAGCTATCATCTGGAGCTTATTGCTCATAGTATTTTTTTTGTACTGGATCCTTGGAGGAAAATTCATTTTCTTCACAAAAGTGGAGAGCGGAGAGATGGTCTTCGTTTTTCGTGGCAAGTCGCTTTTCAAAATAATCCTAAATGTTTCAGGCAAGGTAATTGAAAAGGAACAAGATACAGGAAAGTGGAAGATTGTCGATGGTACCCAAAAAATGTCCTGGATCAACAAGCACGGATATTATTGGACCGACTGGTCTCCAACAGCCAACATTCCAACCATCTCAGTTAAAAACAAGTATACTGTGAAAAAGTTGGAAGGAGGAGAAATTGAAATCAAGTGGACTGAGGATGAAGACTCCACCAAACGTGGGAAAAAATCTATTCTCTTCTTGATGCCCTTCAAGTTCTCTTTTGGGAATTTAGAGGGCGGACCTGTAGACAACGCATTCCGAGTTGGCATCGAAGCTGCATGTCAGCTAGAGGTAGTATACCCAGAGCAGGCTTTCATCCTGCTCAAAGGACATTGCTTCGAGGAGACCCACTCAGTACTCGAAACATCGACTCAACTCGCCGTTGCTGACGAGACAAAGTTTCCTGAGTACTCTGCCCTAAGAACTGCGGATAAAACCGAAAGAGGTTCATTTTCTTTGTACATGAAAGAAGAAGGCGGCAAAACAAACTTGGCTTTGCTCGAAAGAGTAGGGTTCAAATTAACCGGCTTTAATTTCACCGTATCAACAACCGAAGCTATGGCTGAGGCAACTGAAGCTGAGAGCATAGCGAAAAAGAAGAAAAAAGCGGCAAAACAAAACGCCCAGGCTGCTGCTCTTGTTACAAGAGCACAGCTAGACGAGCTAGACAAGTCAACTGCGTCACCAATCGAGAAGGCAGCACTACTTTTAAGTTCCGCCTTAGCGAATATTTTCTCAAAAAAATAAAAATCTCACATCAATCATGGGTATCCTAGGAATTCTTGGACTAATAACCGTCCTTTTAGTTGTCATCGTGATAGCCCGACAAACAGGCACCACCCCAACCAACGTGAACATAAAACTTGTCGGCTCAATTGTAGGCGGTGTGATTTTATTCACTGTGATAATGGGCTGGACTGGTTACATGAGCCACCGCATTTTCTGGGCTTTTGCTGCCGGAATTGCACTTGGCATTGCTATTTACTACAAGGCTTGGGAACTTGTGGGATCAATCGTCGTAATCGGTATAATCATATTCGCCGGGTTGTCGATCTACAACCAATTCTGGTCTGATCAGCTGATCGCTGAAAAAAAGATCAGACCTGGAGAAATCTGGACGACAACCTTCGTGAATTATGTGTTCTTCACCCGCGGCGAAGAAGGCCGCGAATACGAGGTCAAATTCACAGGATGCACTGAATTTTTGAGGTTTAAAACCCTTGAAAACGGTGCAACGGTAGCGATACCACCCTGCGCCAAACAGGGCTCGTTTCAGATCCGGCTTGTCCCAGGAGACACTGAACCCATGAAGGTTCAGCTGTGGAAGGACAGATAATCAACTTATGCCACGCAATAAAGTCTGCGTAGCAAAAGAGACCGTAACACAAGCGTTACGGTCTCTTTTAATTTACAAAATTTATTTAATTTGTAGCACCGTATCTGAAATCATCTGAGCTAGAGCCCAGGAGCCTAGTAATATAGCCGCACCTATGAAGCAATATACGAAAGCATCTTTAGCCTTTTTCAATTTACCAGGGTCACCCATGGCTTCTACGAACAGATAACCAGAATACACCAGAGCTATTGCAATAACAGGAATACCTATTTTTATAATCCCCTCTAGTACAGTTTTTATAAAGCCATTTACAGTGTCAATCTTTATGGGATTGATCACTTTCGTGGTTGTTGTCGGAGCTGGGTTTGGGTTTGGAGACGGATCTGTACCCAAGTCACCAGATGGATCCTGCGCCAATGAAACAGCCGGAATTATGAACAACATTATTATAAAAACTGCGAGCATGCTAGCCAGTATTTTATTACTGGTTTTTTTATTAAAAAATTTCTTTATCATGGATTAATTATAACACTAGAATATATAAAACAAAGCACGGCGTCCTACGGACGCCGTGCTTTTGAATTTACTGTTTCAACCCGCTCCAATCCACTAAATTATTGTGGAGGATACTTGGGGTTATAGTCTTTCAACTCTACAGTACCTTCTTTTGGATTTATTCCCTCTATTTTGAAGGTATCGATGATGATTTGTAATATTGCCCAAACAGCAAACATGATTACAAGCCCCACCAAACCCCACAGCATATGACTTTTGCCTTGTTTGATTTTATCTTGATTCTCGGGATTCATGACGTATTGCACTATCCCGTAGAAAAACAAAACGAACGCAAGGACAAATAAAAACTTGAGTAGTGGGTTCAATATTAAATTACTAACTTGAGTAATAAAGCCATCTACCCCACTTGCATATGCTACTTTTACGAAGAATATATCCGACATTTAGATAATCTTTATTCTGGACACTTTATTCCAGGAGACTCAACACACACAACCTGGATAGCAGCTTCGTCGCCGATACCAAGAGTTCTCTTGAGTATTGCAATCAAAGCCCAAACAGAAACGATAACAGCAAGACCAACTAGACCCCAGATAATCAAATTCTTTCCACGCTTCTTGGCTTCTTCGTCCTTGGCGATCACGTATTGAACGATACCCCAGATGAATAGCAGTGCAGCAAGAGAAATCAACACAGGAATCAAGGTGTTGATGATGAGCGCAATACGACAGATAATGAACATAATAGTTCCTGCATCTACCGCAGCACAACTTGAGTTAGCAGTGTTGTCTGCTGTAACGTAGTCCTGTGCAAAAGCAGCTGCTGGAACCAAAACTACTAGAAACATAGCTAGAACCAAAAGCCATTTAAATTTTTTCATTTATAACTTTGCCCGACAAGCGGGCTAAACCTAATAATAAAATAAAAACTCGACCTAATAATAATTGTCCACTTAGACAAGATAATTATAGCATACGGAATGTCCATGTAAACAAAAATAAAGGTGAATTGGGGAAATTAGGGTTGACAGATACTATATCATTTAGTATAATATTAAAACCTGTTTAGGAATAAACCTAGACGTGCGATATAATTATCAGATATTAATTTAATTTAAAAAACATTATGAAGATTTTTGGAATGGATATCCCTCCGAAAAGCGAGGGCGCACCGTTGGAAAAATGGTATCTGAAAGCAAAAAGTGAATTCGAGGAAGCATTAAACTCTGGTGATCCCGTTGCACAGATATTTGCTTTGAAAAAATTTGACGATATATCGAGAAAAGCAGAGAAGAAAAATTCAGAACACCGAACTGATTTTCTAAAAACCTTAACCGAACTGAAAACAACAAAGCCAGAATTGTATACTGGCTATAACTACATGCAACAAGAGATAATGCAGTCGCTTTCCCCTGTTGACTACAACAAATACCTAAAAACTGGTGAGCTGGAGAGACATGGCAAGCCGATGCTCGGAGCTGATGGTCAACCATTATTTTCGGATGAAAAAGTAGCTGAAATGGTTGCTTTACTAAGTGGAGCAGATAAAGAAGCCCGTTCCAAGGTGGTACAAATGATTTACGCAGACAAAAGAATCCAAGACCTTGATGGTTGGGCTAAAGCTGCAGCAGTGGCCGGATTCTTTGCACTACAAGGGTTAGCACCGACTGAGGCACAAGCTGGCACTACACTAAATTCTTCCACTTTTGCGATGGAGAAAACTGTTGGTGCAACAAAGACCTTTAATAAAAGCGAATTTTTTTTAGGGAACCCTGTTACTCTGTCACTTAGCCCTGACCAGTACCAAAAAAAGGTCGGAGAAGGAAATCTCGCAGGGAGCACGACTACCCCCTACTACCACCAAACAACCCTGAAAAGTCTGGGAATAAAACAGAGTGCATCAATAGACCTAGAAAAAATTAATGGGAAGCCTGTGCCTCTCAGTACTTATACAATGGCCTACGCCAACACGCAGGATAAAGATGGCAACTACTGGGCATACGATGGATTCCGTGACGGCCAAGCCTGGCTCGTCAAGTTGTCGTATGAAGAACTTAGTAGACTGAGTTTTGTAGAGTACAATGGTGCTCTGTATTTAGAAAAAGTAAAGAGTGAGAAAACTGGCAAAGACGATGAAGCCTGTGGTAACATCTGGATCCCTGTAGTAGTCAACGACGGAGAAGCTGACGACAACGGCCAGTTGGACAGAGGTCACAAAAACGACTTCCAAATCCCCGAAAAACCTAACGTCGACTTCGAACGTGGTGAATTTGTAACTAAAATAAAATTCAACCGTGGAGAAAATAAATTCTTCTTCAAGAACGAATTTGGTGACATATACCGAGCAAAATACTGGCACATAGAGTGGTTTGATGATGGTTCGGTAGAAGGTTGGGTTAGGTCTACTGACGGAAACAGATACATTGTAGATATACCCGCTGATGCTATTTTGGCACAGAGAATAGCTGACAAAGGATTCACAAAAACTTTATCAGACTGGTCCTACGTTGAATAAATTCAAGCAAACTAGTAAACAAAAAACCGCTTTGAGCGGTTTTTTGTTTACTACGTAGTATTAAAAGTACAAATTATTTAATTTGTACTGGTTGAATACCGCTGTTGTCAGCGTCTTTGAAAAAAGTATTCTGCATTATGCGTATCAAAGCATAAACCATGAACATAATGGTAAGGCCAGTTAATCCCCAGACTATGTATTCTTTGCCTCTTTTTTTCTTCTCCTCCTCTGGGTTAACAACATACATAACAACACCGTAAAAGAAAAACACAAAAGCTACCGTGAAAATCAGTCCAACTACGGAAGTCTTCAAAATACTTGTGATGTTATTTAGAAATCCACTCAATCCTGTACTTGGAGGATCTTGAGCGAGAGCCAGAAACGGCATAAACACTAGTGAAGCTAGAATAAAGACCGACGCAAACCTTTTAATTTTCAATTTAGAAAGAAATGTTTTCATATTGTTTTAATTATTAATAAACTTGTTTAAATTATAACCCAACCTAATTTAAAAGCCAATCCAGGAACCCTTGTAACCCAAGATGTCAGATATGGTGTGAATGACCAACCAGGCACCCATCGCCCAGAGAAGCCCCACGACTACGCTCCAGAATATGTCCTTGGCCTTCTTCATCTTACCAGTATCCCCACCAGAGAATAGCAACAAGAATCCTGCATAACAGAATACAATAGCCGCCAAGGGTACAAACAGTACGAATAGGAGGAAATTGACTATCTTGTTTATCATCAAAATAGCATAATCAAAGTTGCATGGATTCAGTATTGTTCCCCCGCTTTGCTTGCCGTGTTCGTCGGTGGTTATGGGCTCAACTTTGTTACCACAAGGTACTAGCCCATACAATGACTTTCCTTCCTCGTCTAGAAGTTTTGTTTCATCTTCTTTAACCTGTGCATTTATTTGTGCAACCGGTGCTAAAAAAGAAATCAAGAGTAGTAACACAAACAAAGAATTCAGAATTTTTTTATACATATTTTTTATTTGACTAATAATAGATCGATCTGACCGTTAGCTCTCTGGATTGCGTTTGCTGTTGTAGAGACATTCGATAACACATCATCCACCATCGTTTTGAATACGAGGTCGGTATCAGACGGTGATGGGTCAAACCAGCTTTTGGAATACAGGGCGCTTTTGAAAACGTTCGGCATATATTCATCTGCTAGTTGAGTGGACAGTAGGTCTCTCCTGGCTGGTGCAGTGCCAGTCTCTCTGGCAAAATCACGTACAAATCCAGCGTTAGTCATCAAGTTTGCAACGGCGAGCGCTAGTGCTTGGTCTCTAGCAAACGCAGAAATAGCGACTCCGGTGACGCGAGCCTTGGTAACTTTGAAACTAGCATTCTTCATCTGTGGCATCTCCGATATTTGTAAATCTAGGTTCGGATTTCTGTTCATTAGAATTGGTAGCTCGGATGCATAACCGAAATAAAAAGCTAGGTTCTCCGAAGTGAAGTAGTCCCGAGACTTTGGTAGCCCTCTGTGCCAGGAATAGTTCGGAAGTAATGGATTAGCAAAACTAGTATAAAAATCCAGAGCCCCAATTAATTGCTGACTATTTTTTTCTTCTTTAATCAAAGTTGTTCTGTATATCCTGTTTTCATCCCGCTCTACGATAGGGTTGCCTGTCTGCATGAAAAGAGTGGTGATAATGTCTTTGGCATTGGTGACATTTGCAAATTGACCCAGAGCAACAGCACTTGCGGTTATTTGATTGGCATCGTTTTTCTTGGTTAATTTTGGAATTACATCCGAAAATTCATTCCAGTTACTAGGCGGATATACCACCCCGTTTGTATTTAAAATACTGCGGTTATAGTACATGACCAGTGGGTCTATAGTCAGCGGTAAAGCTAGTATTCCAGTAGGTGTAGTAAATATATCCCCCGCAGAGGCAAAGTTTGTTTTGAAATTAGCGGCTGGGTATTTGGCATAAGATATCGCGGTGATTCGATTTAAATAACTTCGCGCCAAGTCGTCCGGCAAAAGGAACATGTCTGGGCCCTTGCCTTCGGCCATAGCTTCGAGGAGTTCTTGGTTAAAAGTTTCAGGCTCAATATACGAGTAAGAAACATCAATCTCTTGGTTAACTCGATTCATCTCTTCAAAGAGTCCCCGCATAATAGAAGAAGGTACTGTCCCCCACATGGAAACCTTACCGGATAGGGTGACTTCTTTCTTGTCGCTACCGATTTTTATAAAACCAGAAAACGTCAAAAACCCGATTAGTGCCAAAAACATAAACAAACCTATAAAGACCATCTGAAAGGGTGTTAATTTCTTCATGCGCTTTTTTTAACTTTAAATATCATACCATAATGATTACTCCCTGCGTCTATGTCCCGATACCAGGCAAAGCCTGACTTTTCAAAAAGAGCTAAGACTTTGTCTTTTGGAACAGTGATGTCTAAAGCCCCAGTCGCAACTGCCAACCCCGGTGACCAATCGATAAAAAGCACCTCGGCATCGGGTTTCAATATTCTGGTTAATTCTTTGAGGAAGGTTATCCTGTCAGTCAGCTGTGAAAAAACATTCGACACGATGGCTCGGTCAATGGTGCCAGTTTTTATATGCGTGCCTTCGATTTTCTCTATGTCACCCCAGAAACATTCTAGGTTTTCTATCTTTTCATCTTTAGCTTTATTCTGAACCAAGGTTAAATAATCGCGATCTATTTCTACTGCGTACACTTTTCCATTCGGAACCATCTTTGCAGAAGCGAGAGCATAGAATCCACTGCCAGTGCCCAAGTCAGCTACGAGCATATTTTCCCGCAAGTCAAAGGCTTTTAAATTTTTTACCGGATCAGCGAACATACTATGTTTTATATTATAGTATGAAAAGAAATTCTCCGCATTGTTTTCAACTCAACCAACCCCGTGTCAAGGGTGACCCTTGACATATTCT
>Ga0208373_1002741_pt1 | contig 18720 bp, 15 predicted proteins | sample RifOxyC2_FD_184036 | JGI IMG/M metagenome (GOLD analysis project Ga0208373, IMG submission 184036) | Soil microbial communities from Rifle, Colorado - Rifle Oxygen_injection C2 (SPAdes) | ecosystem: Environmental > Terrestrial > Deep subsurface > Rock core/Sediment | place: Rifle, Colorado... | reverse complement strand
TGCTTTTTTTGGCGTTGTTTTGTTGCCTTTATGGATAGTTTTAAGGTTTTTCCGCGCCAAGAAAAATGTTAACCGGGCCTTGAATATGGGCTTATTTTTGATTACTTTGCCAAAAAAATCTTTAAGTCAAAAGGCAACGCATGAAGAAGGCGAAGCGCCAAAGCAAAGAAAAGAAATTATTTCAGTTATGGAACAGCTCTACGCCAGCTTAGCGCATTTGAAAGACAAAAATGGCGCTTTAATTTATGGCAATCAGCAATTGGTTTTAGAAATTGCTGTGGCGCAGGCGGAGAAATCGCTTTTTATTTGGCCGCGCCCCGGCGCTGGGCGCAGGTAATTGAAAAGCAAATTCATGGATTTTTTCCAGACGCTATGGTTGAGCATACGAGGGATTATAATATTTTCAATCCAACAGGAGCTGCCAGCGGAGCATATTTAAAATTAACCAGGGATAAGTGGCTGCCTTTTAAAACCTACCAGCAGTTAGGGGCAGATCCTTTAAATGAAATTGTCAACGCGTTTTCTAAATTAGGCGGACAAGGAGAAGGCGCGGCTTTTCAAATTGTTATTCAGCCAACTGGCAAGCGATGGCGCCGGCTGGGTTTGCGCATTGCCCGAAAAATGCAGGCAGGAAAAACTTATGGCATTGCCAAAGATGAGTCGGTTTTTTTCAGTATTCGCAAAATTATTAATATTTTTACTGACCAGAAAAAGAAGCGGGAACAGGAAATTGCGCGGCACGGTCCGATGCCCAAACAATTAACGCCTTTGCACCAAGAGATAATAAAAGCGCTTGAAGGCAAGGCGAGTAAAATTGGATTTGGAGTAAATTTAAGGATTTTGGCTTCCGCTGGTTCAAAGGAGCGGGCAGACCAGATATTAAACCAGATAGAGAGCGCTTTTGCTCAATTTAATGACCAAAATTTGAATCAATTGCGTTCTATCAGAGCGGGTGGCCGCGCGCTAAAAAAATTAATCTACAATTTTTCTTTCCGTTTATTTGATTCTTGGCAGGCTAATGTTTTGAATACAGAGGAGTTAACCAGTCTGTATCATTTTTCAACTGCCACTGTTTTGGCGCCAAAGGTTAAATATGTTAAAGCTCGCTTAGCTCCGCCACCGCCAAATCTTTCCCACGAAGGTTTAATTTTAGGAAGAAATATTTTTCGCGGGGAAGAAGAAGTTGTTAAAATAACCATAGATGACCGTCGCCGGCATTTATATGTAATTGGGCAAACTGGAACCGGAAAATCGGCTTTTTTGCAGAATATGATTGAACAGGATATCAAAAATGGCCAAGGGGTGGCAATTTTGGACCCGCATGGAGATTTGATTGAAAAAATTTTAAGTTTGATTCCGCGCGAACGGGCGGAAGATGTTATTTTATGCGACCCTTCTGATTTAGAGAGGCCTTTAAGCCTTAATATGCTTGAATATGACCCGGCGCGGCCCGAGCAAAAAACTTTTATTGTTAATGAATTAATAAATATTTTTGATAAATTATATGACATGAAAGTAGCCGGTGGGCCGATGTTTGAGCAGTACGCCCGCAACGCGCTGCTTCTTTTAATGGACGACCCGAATGAAGGCGCGACTTTAATGGATGTGCCGCGGGTTTTGTCAGACCGCGATTTCCGGCGGCGGCTGTTATTAAAATGCCGGAACATAATTGTTAAAGATTTTTGGGAGAAAGAAGCGGAAAAAGCCGGGGGCGAAGCGTCTTTAGCCAATATGGTTCCCTACGTTACCTCTAAATTTAATACTTTTATCGCGAATGATTATATGCGGCCAATTGTCGGCCAGGCAAAAAGCACTTTGGATTTTAGAAAAATCTTAGATACGGGAAAGATTCTTTTAGTCAGCCTGCCTAAAGGCCGTTTGGGAGAATTAAATTCTTCTTTGCTTGGTTTGATTGTTGTTGGAAAGTTAGTTATGGCCTCTTTCGCGCGCATTGATATGTTAGAGCATAAACGCCGGGATTTCTATCTTTATATGGACGAGTTTCAAAATTTTACCACAGAAAGTATTGAGACTGCTTTATCTGAGGCAAGAAAATATCGTTTATGTTTAACAATCGCCCACCAATTTATCGGGCAACTCACGGAGAAAATCCGCGACGCGGTTTTTGGCAATATTGGTTCTTTGGTTTCTTTTCGCATCGGCGCCACAGACGCGGAGTTTGTGGTCAAACAATTTGAACCGGTTTTCGGACAGAATGATTTAATTAATATTGATAATTATAACGCTTATGTTAAATTGTTGATTAATGGGCAGACCGCGCCGGCGTTTAGCATGATGACGTACCCGCCGAATAAAGGAAATTTGGAAATGATGGAAAATATCAGGCAATTATCCCGCTTAAAATACGGCCGGGAAAGGAATTTGATTGAAGCGGAGATTTATGAGCGGCTAAAGAGAGTTTAAATAGTAATTAAATTTCGGAGTAGCGAGCGATAAATTGCTAAAGCTTCTGCCTGAGGCAGATGCAGGCGGGAAGTTCGCGCCTAAGTCCGCGAGCAAACTGCCGCGGACTTTCGTCCGCTATTCCAGTAGCGTGATTGGAGTTTGGAGTAGCGAACGACCTGCCCGCCAAAGCTACGCCTCAGGCGTTGCAGGCGGGGAGTTCGCGATTACATCTATTATTCCATAAAATAAATCGCAGTATTTTTTAAAATTATGCCTGAACAAATAAAATTTCAAAATAAAAGCGAGCAAGAAGAAAATCCAATAGAGAAAAGGGAATTTACCGAGCGCGCTTATAATAATTTAGCGGCAGATATTCCTTTAGACGGGTTGATTGCGGAAAAAGGAGAATTTAGGCAGCAGGAAAGAGAGCAAATAGCAAAAGGAATTTTGGTCAACGCGTTTATCCTGCTGGATAATTATAATTATTTAACTGAACAGGAAAAAATGGATTTTTTAGGGCGGGCTAATTATATTTTTAGGGAAGCCCGGTTTATAAATAATTTAACTTCCGGTAAAACTGATTGGGAAAAATCTTTTAGGGATCTTTTTGACAAGAGAATTTCAAAGGAAGGCAGGCAAGAGGCGCGGAAAAGACAGCTGAAGAGCGTTAAATAAAGCGTTAATTCTCGTTTTCAATATTTTTGGCGTGGACTATCGCTCGCCTCCCGTCAGAATTGACGAGGCTCGCCTTGGGCGGCGGCTGAAGCTTTGGTGAAGCGGGTCCGCTATTCCAATATATAAAGGCGCGGACTTTCGTCCGCTATTCCAGAGGAATGTTTGAAGTTTGGAGTAGCGAGCGACCTGCCAGCATTGGTACGTCCGCCAGACATGCTAACGTGAGGCATGCGGGCCGGCAAAGCGTTGCAGGCGGGGAGTTCGTGCTTGAGCCAGTGAGTAAACTGGGGCGGACTTTCGTCCGCTATTCCAGAAGTGTGTTTGAAGTTTGGAGTAGCGAACGAAAGTTCGCGCCTGAATTTATTATATTTAAAAAACAGCCTACAATAGGCTGTTTTTGGTTATGTTTTTTGATTAAGATGCTTTAACTTTTATTTTTTTAGTCCTAACTTTTTCAATTTTTGGCAAGCGGATTGTTAAGATGCCATTTTTAAAACTGGCCTCGGTTTTGTCCGCTTCAATATCAACTGGCAAAATAACTGAACGGGAAAACGCGCCCCAGTAGCATTCTTGGTAGTAGTAATCTTCGGCCCTGATTTCTTCGTCTTTTTTTCGGGATCCTTTGATGGTAACCATATCATTGGAAATTGAAATATCAATATTTTCCGGATCCACGCCAGCCACGGTTGATTTTATTATAATATCGGACGGTGTTTGGTAAACGTCAATAGTAAGCTGGCCTTCGGTTTCCGGCAGCCATTCATCATTTTCTTCGGGCTTGTTTTTGGCGGGTTTATTTTTCGGGCGTTCTACTGGTTTTGCTTTCGGAAGCGGATTTATTGGATCTTCTTTGGCTTCTATTTCTAATTCTGTTTCTTGATTATTTTCAATTTCATCAGAGCCGGTTAATTTTTGAAAAAAAGATTTTTTAGACATATTTATACCGCGGATGTAACGCGGACCTGCTACGCAGATCTCCCGCGCCTGCCTGCCGGTCCGCTTCGCCGAAGCTTTAGCGAGACGAGTAGGCAGAAATCAGCGTAAATCAGCGTTGTAGGTCAGCGTTTGCTCAGCGGCGTTAAAGTTTGCAAACTGACAAGTGTTTTTTAAGTTGCCTGAATTTATATGAAACAAAAAACGCCATTGATAAAATAAGAATTGCTATTAAAAAAGTTGTTTCCGGCGCGCTGGCGGTTAAAGTTATAAGATAATTATATCCGCCATGCAAAATAACAGCAATACCCAACCCTTGGATAAGAAGTGGAAATCTTTTTTTTGTTTCTAAAAATGATTTAGCCATAAAATAACCGACAATTCCCGAAGACAAAGCGTGCAGGAAAGTCGCGCCTAGAAAACGGAAGCTAATTGTTCCAAAGGCCTGGCCAATGGGCATTAAAGGGGTTTTTAAAACAATTATTAAATTTTCCACCGCGGCAAAGCCCAGCGCGCCAATTATTAAATAAAGCATCAAATCAAGAGGTTCGTCAAAGTGCGAATTTTTTACTATTTCGGTTCTAACGATTTTATATTTTAAGTATTCTTCAACCAGCGGGGCGAAAAAAACCAGGGTAAGGGTGGCGCGCCAGCCGTCGTTAAATTTATCGAACATGGCGAAAATATCCGCAAAGCCGGCGGCTGGCACAGTTAACCAGAATAAAAATAATTCAATAATAACCGCCAGAGGCGCGATTAGCATTCCCCAGGCAAAAATCCGCAAAATCTGCTTTTTCGGTTCGGGGTGCGCGTCTTTCCGGAAATAAAATAAGAGCCAGATTAAGCTGGGAAGGAAGCCGAGAAGGATGTAGAAGAGATAAGATAATAACAATTTTTAAGATTGTCATTGCGAGGAGCGATAGCGACGAAGCAATCCCGTTGAAAGCGAGGTTTGTTATAAAGCGACCCGCTGTAAGCATCAGGGGATTCTTTCGGCGCTTCGCGCCTCAGGATGACTTCAAAAATGTTATTTTGGCCATTCGGAAACCATTAGCAATTCTTTTGATTTTTTATCAATTAATCCAGTTGCAATCAGCTCTTGCCAAATTCGTTCGGTTATAAATGGCATAAAGGGGTGGAGAAGCTTAAGGAGTGTTTGCAATGTTTCTATTAAAACATATTGGGCCGCTTGGCGCTCTTTGGAATTTGGGTTTTTTAACCGCGGCTTGGCAGATTCAATTATTTTGTCCGCGTAGGTATGCCAGAAATAGTGGTAGATTTTTTCCGAAGCGCGGTAAAATTTAAAATTATCCATTAATTTAGTTGTTTCTTTGGCGAGTTTTTCAAGGTTAGCCAGATCTTTTTTGTCTTTGGCGGTTAGCGCCGGCTTTTTATTTATTTTACCATAATCTCGGGCATTCATTAAAACAAATCTTGTTGCTTGCCAGATTTTGTTGGCGAAATTGCGGTAGCCGCGGATTTTTTCTTCATAGATTATCGGGTCATTGCCCGGGGTGTTGCCGATGATTAGGGCCAGGCGCAGGGCGTCGGCGCCGTAGATATCAATAGTTCCGAGCGGGTCAATAACATTGCCCTTGGATTTAGACATTTTTTGCCGGTCTTTATCGCGGACTAAGCCGTGCAAATAAACATTTTTGAAAGGAGCTTTTCCGGTTGCGTAAATTCCCAGCATAATCATCCGCGCCACCCAGAAGAATAAGATATCCCAGCCGGTTTCCATAACGCTAGTCGGATAAAAATTTTTGAAATCATCTTTTTTATTCGCCATTAAAGCGGCGAATGGCCATTGACCCGAAGAAAACCAAGTGTCAAAAACATCCGTTGTATTTTCATCGGGAATTTTTATTCCCCAGATAATTTGCCTTGAAATATTCCAGTCGCGCAAATTTTTCATCCAATGAAAAAAAACTTTTTCAAAGCGCTTGGGAATAAATTTTATTTCGCCTTTTTTAACCGCTCGCGTTGCCAAATCGCGTAAAGAATAACCGCCGGACTTGGGCTTGGCTGTCATTTTTACGAACCATTGGTTGTCTAAAATTAGCGGTTCAATCGCGCTTCCGCATTTATAGCAAGTGGCGATGTTGTGCTTGTAGTTATAGTCAATTTTTGCGGGGTCAAGCAATCCTTTTGTTTCCATGTCCTGGGCGATTTTTTCGCGCGCCTCCTTAATCTTCATTCCTTTATACGGGCCGGCTAATTCGTTTAAGCGGCTAAATTTATCTATAACTTGTTTGGGCCCGGGAATTTCTTCTTTATGGCGCTGCCAAATTTCAAAATCAAGGGCATCGTGCGCCGGCGTGATTTTTACAACGCCAGTGCCAAATTCCATATCAACCGCTTGGTCGGAAATTATTTTTATTTCCGCGTTAGTTATTGGTTCTATCGCTGTTTGGCCGATTAAATCTTTGTAGCGTGGGTCTTTCGGATTGACTGCCAAAGCAGTGTCGCCGGGAATTGTTTCCAGCCGCACAGTTGCCACTTCAATAGTTTTAAGTTTTGAGTTTTGGGCTTTGAGCTTAAGCGGGTATTTAATAAAATAAAGCAAAGCGCTTTCTTCTTTATATTTTATTTCCACGTCGGAAAGAGATGTTTGGTGTTTAACGCACCAGTTAACAATCCGCTGGCCTTGGTAAACGAGCCCGTCATTTTTTAATTTTTCAAAAGTTTGGTAAACAATTTTAATAATATCTTCATCTAATGTAAATTTTTCGCGGCTCCAATCGCAAGAAGCGCCCAGGCGGCGCACCTGGCCTTCCATTATTTTTTTATTAGCCAGGGTAAACTCTAATATTTCTTGATAAAGCTGGGCTGGCGGAATCTTAAACCTTGATCGTCCTTCTTTTTCCAGTTTTTTATCATAAACAACTTGCGTTTCAAAGCCCGCGTGGTCAGCGCCCGGCAGCCATAAGGTTTTATAGCCTTGCATGCGCTTATAGCGGATCATAATATCCTGCAAAGCCACAAAAACCGCGTGCCCGGTATGAAGCGAGCCATTGGCATTAGGCGGAGGCATTATGACGCAGAAGTTTTTAGTTTTTAAGTTTTTAACGCTTGGGCTATAAACTCGCGTTTTAAGTTTTGAGAATGGCAAATTATCCGGATCAAAATAACCGGATTCTTCCCAGAGCTGGTAAATCTTTTGTTCGGTTTCCTGCGGATTGTATGGCTTGTTAAAATCTTTCATGAATATTTTTTATCCTATCATAATTTGTTTATTTTTCCAATTGAATTGAAGGAAATTATATTATTTTGGCAATAAAAAAACCCCGGTTGCCCGGGTTTATGGCTTATTATTTTTAATAACGGCTTTGATATGTTCGGATTCAATATTGATAATCATAATTTCAAAAATATCCGGACTCAGCAAAACCTTGATAAATAGCTTTCCTAAAAATGATTCTCCCTTGCCAATAATTTCTGTCGAGCAATTATCGTAGTGGCCGAAAGAATCATTTTTACAAAACGAGAAAAGGCGTTCAATGAGCAAGTAAATATCCGCCTCATCCGCTTGCATCATTTGCAAAAGGGCTTTTATCAAGAAAGTTGTTTTTTTAAATGATTCGGCCCGGCAATCCCTTATCCCGCTTATGAGGATCCGGTAGAATTTTCCTGAGCAGTCAAACCGGCCTTCGATTTCATAGGGATTATGTTTTTCTTGGCGGAAAACATGCATGAAAATTAGTAGATCTTTATCAATAAAAGGTTCAGTATATAGCCATTTTAATCCACATTTTTTAGTTGCTTTTTCAAAAGCGATAACATCGGCTGTTCGCGGCAGCTGGGGCGATTTAGTAATGTCATTAGCATAATCAGTTGTCGGAGGAGTGGGCAAATGGCTTCCCGCGAAGAAAAAAACAAAAATAATAATTGCTAAACACAGGCGGTTTGTTTTCAAAGTTCTCTCCTTGGTTTTTGTTACTTAAAAAGTATGCTAAAAAATATTTTTTGTCAAATTAAAGAATCATAAATAATAAAGAAAAATAAAAAACCGCCTGACAAACGGTTTTGGGGAACTATGGTAGCCCTACGGGGAATCGAACCCCGGTTAGCGGATTGAAAACCCGCTGTCCTAACCACTAGACGATAGGGCCAAAAAGAAAATTTCCAATGACTAATTTCCAATTTCCAAAATAAATTGTATCAAAAAAGTTGAAAAAAGGCAAACAAACATATAAGATGATTACTGACTACCGACTACGGACTACAGCTTATTTTTTTTGCAGTAGACGGTGAGCGGTGGTCAGTAAGCAAATGAAAATTCTTGCAATTGAAACTTCTTGCGATGACACAGGCGTTGCCCTGCTTGATATTAAAGGCGGTAAAGTAAAAATTATCGCTGATTTTGTTTCTTCGCAAACAGAAATTCACTCGCCGTTCGGCGGAGTTGTGCCGAATTTAGCTGTGCGGGCGCATTATAAAAATTTGCCGATTTTGCTGGAAAAAGTTTTAGGGAAAATTAATCCCAAAAAAATTGATTTGGTTGCGACAACGAATGGCCCTGGACTAGAGCCCTGTTTATGGGCGGGAGTTAATATAGCGAAAGTTTTGGCAAAAGCGCTGGATAAGCCGATGGTTGGAGTTAATCACTTGGAAGGGCACATAGCCGCAAACTGGCTTGGGGCCAGTTTGCGGAATTATCAATTACCAATGGCCAATGACCAAACAAATTTTAAGCATTCAAAATTGAACAAGTTCGGCTTAGACGCCAGTAAAATTCAAAATTCAAAATTATTCCCTGCTGTTTGTTTAATTGTTAGCGGCGGGCATACGCAATTAGTTTTAATGAAAAATTTTGGCGAATATAAAATTCTTGGGCAGACGCGGGATGACGCGGCTGGCGAAGCGTTCGATAAAGTGGCAAAATTATTAAATCTTGGCTATCCAGGCGGCCCTCAAATCGCTTTATTGGCAAAAAAAGGCGATTCTAGCGCGTTTAATTTGCCAAGGCCCATGATTGGCTCAAATAATTATGATTTCAGTTTTTCGGGCCTGAAAACCGCGGTTTTGTATTTGTTGGAGGGTATGGATTCCCGCTTTCGCGGGAATGACAAAAAGGAAAGCGGGAATGACAAGATAACTAATGATTTATGCGCTTCCTTCCAGCAGGCGGCAATTGATGTTTTAATTGCCAAAACAATCAAAGCGGCGGTAGAATACAAAGTGAAAACTATTATGCTTGGCGGAGGCGTGGCAGCAAACCAAGAATTGCGGAAACAGATGAGCATGGCGATAAAAAAACAATTGCCAATTGCCAATTACCAATTACCAATTTTGAAATATTGCGCGGATAACGCGGCAATGATCGGCCTGGCGGGATACTGGAAGTATCAACGCAGTGGAGGGGATAAAATTGAAAATATTATTGCGAAGCCTAATTTGAATTTATAAAAAATAATTTAAAATTTCGAATTTTGAATTTCGAATAAATTTTTAATGGCAGAATTTTAAAAATTAATTAATTCGAAATTGGATCAAAATTAAAAATTTAAAATTCAAAATTGATAGAGAAAAATTATCTCAAAATTGGCAACGCGAATGATTTAGAGGGAAAGGAAAAATTAATTTTCCGGGTTTTCGAAATTCTGCCCGGCGCTTTGGCATGGGGAACTTTGGGTGGCGTTGTCTTATGCTCTTGGCTGGCGCCTGTTTTTATCGCTTTTTTCATAATCGCTTTTGATATTTATTGGTTTTTAAAGACCGTTTTTTTGTCTTTGCATTTGCGGGCTTCTTTTTCCCAAATGCAGAAGCATTTGAAAATTAATTGGTTGGAGAAAATAAAAAATCAGGAACTGGGAACTGGGAACTGGGAAGAAATTTATCATTTGGTTATTTTGCCGTTTTATAAAGAGCCGTATGAGGTTATTGAAGAAACATTAGAATCGCTTTTTAGCGCCAATTATCCGAAGGATAAAATTATTATTGTTTTAGCTAGGGAAGAAAGAGCGGGCGAAAATGACAAAATTAAAGCGGAAAAAATAAAGGAAAAATACAACGATAAATTTTTAATGTTTTTTATAACTGCTCATCCGAAAGATATTGAAGGCGAGCTAGCAGGGAAAGGCTCTAATGAAACCTGGGCAGGACGCAAAGCCAAAGAATTAATCAGCCAGACAAAAATTCCTTTTGAAAATATAATTGCTTCGGTTTTTGATATTGACGCTAGGGTTTATCCAGATTATTTTGCCTGCCTGACTTATCATTTTTTGAATGAGGAGAACCGGCATAAAGCCAGTTTTCAGCCGGTTCCGGTTTTTCATAATAATATTTGGGAAGCGCCGGCTTTCTCTCGGGTGGTGGCAAGCTCCTGCACTTTTTGGCAGATGATGCAGCAGGAGCGGCCGGAGCGACTGGCGACTTTTTCTTCGCATTCAATGAGTTTTAAGGCCTTGATTGAAATGGATTTTTGGAATGTTAAAAATGTTTCTGAGGACTCGCGGATTTTTTGGAAATCATTGATGTTTTATGACGGCGACTACCGGGTTGTTCCGCTGTATTATCCAATTTCCATGGACGCGAATTTGGCGGAAAATTTTTGGCAGACGGTTAAAAATATTTATAAGCAGCAGCGGCGCTGGGGCTGGGGCGTGGAAAATATTCCTTACTTTATTTATGGCGCGATTAAAAATAAAAAAATGCCGTTTAAAACAAAATTTCGGTTTATTTTCAATCAGTTTGAAGGATTTTGGTCTTGGGCAACTAACGCTTTATTAATTTTTATGCTGGGTTGGCTCCCGCTTTTTTTAGGTGGAGAAAAATTTAATTTGACTCTTTTGTCTTACAATCTACCTCGTTTAACGAGGTGGATTATGACTTTTGCCATGGTTGGATTAATTTCTTCGGCGTTTTACAGCACAATTATTCTGCCGCCGCGGCCAGCTGGGCATCCTTGGCGAAAATATTTTTATATGGTTTTGCAGTGGATTTTAATGCCAATAACAATTATTATTTTTGGTTCAATCCCTGGCTTGGAAGCGCAGACAAGATTGATGCTGGGAAAATATATGGGGTTTTGGGTAACGCCGAAGCTAAGAATTAAGAATTAAGAATTCTTCGCTTTCAGCGAAGCAATTTTCAGCGATGCTGAAAATTGGAAGAATTCTTCGCTTTCAGCGAAGCAATTTTCAGCGATGCTGAAAATTGGAAGAATTAAGAATAGGGAAGATTAGGGTGATAATTATTTGGAGTGACAGCCGTGAGGCTGTTATTTTATTTTAGTAATTAGCAATTAAATTTTGGAGTAGCGAACGACCTGCCCGCCAAAGCTACGCTTCAGGCATTGTAGGCGGGAAGTTCGCGTCTGAGTCAGCGAGCAAACTGGCGCGGACTCTCGTCCGCTATTCCAACAGTGTGTTTGAAGTTTGGAGTAGCGAGCGACAGCTCGCGCTTGAAGCTCAACACTTGAGGCGCAGACTTTCGTCTGTTATTCCAGCGACGAGCTTTCAAAATAAAAAACCCCGCCTTGGGCGGGGGTGATGTTTTTTCCCGGGGGAGCGGGATGGTTTACAAATATTTGCTTTGCGAGGCGCCTAAGCGCCTTTTATAGCGGATATTGCTTTTGGCAGCCTCCGCTTCCGCTTGGCACGCCACGCATTTGGTGGCGTGCGGAATTGCTTGGAGCCGTTTCTCAGGAATTGGTTCTCCGCAATCTTCGCAGATGCCGTAAGCGCGGGCGCCTGTGGCCATTTGAAGCGCAACCTTATCGGCTTTAAGCGAAGCGCGCGCCGCTCGGTTGGCCAGAGCTAGCGATACTTCCGCTTCATGAGGAAGCGGCCGGTCGCAGGGGTCTGCGAGCGCGGTTGGCTGTTGGGCAGCGCCCAAAAAATTTTTTGCCAAAATATCGCGCATTCCGCTGAACTCGGCGGCTTTGTCCAGAATTTTTGACGGACATGGAATTCCCGACATTTTTTGCCCCTTTAATTTTTGATTAGTAAAAATTTTTCAGCCGCGCCAAAATTTTTTTTGACCCACCTCCTTTTCCGCCAGTAAATTAGCGGATAGCGGATTTTATTGACCTTTTATTGGGTTATTTTTCGTTATTTTTGTTATATCAATAAATTAGTTAAAAGTCAATTGGGGGTGGGGAAAAAACGTATTGTCATTCCCGCGAAAGCGGGAATCTATTATAATATTAAGTTTCTGGATTCCCGCTTTCGCGGGAATGACAGAAAGAAAACGGGAATGACAGAAAGAAAACGGGAATGACAGAAAGAAAACGGGAATGACAGAAAGAAAACGGGAATGACAGAAAGAAAACGGGAATGACAGAAAGAAATTCGTGGATTTTTTTGGCGCAGACTTTCGCTCGCCTCGGCTGATGCTTTGGCGAAGCGGGTCTGCTATTCCAAATGCAGATTTTGTTGGAATTTTTTTAGTTTTTCCTTTAACAAAGGAAAATTTTCTAAATTATAATTTTGGCTTAATAATTTTTCCGCTTCTTCCCGGCAGGATTTTATTAATTGGGCGTCTGACAGGGAGGCCATTATCAAATCAGGCAAGCCCCATTGCTGTCCGCCCCAAAATTCGCCCGGTCCTCTGATTTCTAAATCTTTTTCTGCCAGTTCAAATCCGCTTTGCGCCGTGGCAATTGCTTTCAGCCGGTGGCTTATAGTTTGAGAGGATGATTCAGTAAATAAAAAACAATAAGACTGGTGCTTGTCCCGGCCAACCCGCCCGCGGAATTGATAGAGCTGGGCAAGCCCGAATCTTTCTGCGCCTTCAACCATTATAACGCTGGCATTGGGAATATCAATTCCAACTTCAATAACTGAAGTTGAAACAAGAATTTGCGTTTTTTTATTTTTGAAATCCGCCATAATTTTTTCTTTTTCTTTTGGTTTCAGTCTTCCATGCAGCATGGCGATTTTAAAGTCAAAAAAGATTTTTTTTGATAATTTTTCATATTCTTCGGTAACGGTTTTCGTGTCTGACCATCGATTGTTTGTCATTGCGAACATTTCGCCGGTTGGCGAAATGTGTGGCAATCCCACGTAATTATTATGAGATTGCTTCGTCGCTAAGTCTGACTTGGCTCCTCGCAATGACGGATTCTGTGAGTCTGTTTTTTCTATCCTTGGGCAAATAACAAAAGCTTGCCGGCCAGCTTCAATTTGCTGGCGGATAAAATTATAGGCTTTTTCGCGGTTTTGCGGCGCGACAATTTTAGTTATAATTTTTTGACGGCCTTTGGGCATTTCGTTTAGAAGCGACAAATCTAAATCGCCATAAATTGTTAAAGCCAGAGTGCGGGGAATTGGGGTGGCGGTCATTGATAAAAAATGCGGACTTAACGCGCGCTCTTGCGGATTTTCCGCGTTAGTTCCGCGAAGCAACGCTTGGCGCTGGTTAACTCCAAAACGATGCTGTTCATCAACAATAACTAATCCAAGATTTTTAAAGATAATATTTTTTTGGATTAAAGAATGAGTTCCGATAATTATCTGAATTTTTCCATCAGAAATCTTTTTAATCAAAGCGGGTTTTTTAGAATTCGCTTTATTATTTGGATGCCAAGATTCATCTTGGATAGTTGTTTGAATGCCAGAATTTCTTGATTGCTTTGCAATCACAGGCAACGAAGTTGCCGGTTCTGTTTTGGGCTGAATCTGTCCCAAATTAAAATTTGGCATCCAATTTTCTCCAGAACAAGTTCTGGCGTCCGCGCTAGTGAGCAATCCCACTTTTACATTAAAATTTTTCAGCAACTTTGAAATTTCATTAAAATGCTGCTGGGCTAAAATTTCAGTTGGCGCCATAAAAGCAACTTGAAAGCCCGCTTTTATCGCCTGGAGCGCGGCAATGGCCGCGACAACGGTTTTTCCCGAGCCAACATCGCCTTCTAGCAAACGGTTCATGGGCTTGGATTTTTCCATATCTTGCAAGATTTCCCAAGCAGATTTTCTTTGGGCATTGGTAATCCTAAAAGGCAGAGAACTGACAAAATTTTTAATAAGCTCCTGGTTGAATTTTATTTTAGGCGAATTTTGCTTTTGCCATTTTTGTTTTTGCTCCAAAACAAATAGCTGGATTAAAAATAATTCATTAAACCCTAGCCGCTGGCGGGCCAAGTTAATGTCTTCTGGGGTTTGCGGAAAATGGATTTTTTCCAGCGCTTCTTTGAGCCCGATTAAATTTTGGGATTTTTTTATTTCTTCTGGAAGGAAGTCAATTATTTCTGTTGATATTTTCGGCCAGATAATTTTTAAAATATAGCGCAGCCATTTAGATGATAGCCCGGCTGTTTCAGAATAAATTGGGATAAGGCGGCCGGTGTGAACCCCCCCAACTTCCCCCCCTTGGTAAGGGGGGGAGGAGAGAGGGGGTGATATTTTTTCATGCGCCGGGTTGGAAAAAAAGAAAGTTTTTTTATCATAATTAACTTTGCCGGCCAAGCTTATCCAAGTTCCTTTTCTATAAGCCCTAATTAAAAAGGGCTGGTTATACCAAACAGCCCTGGTTGTGCCGGAGTCGTCTTTAATGAGCGCTTCAACAAGCCACATTTTTTTCTTAAAAGTGCGGAGAATTTTTATATTAATAATTTCGCCGCGGATTGTGGCAATTTCGTTGATTTTTAAGTCAGCAATTTTGCTTATTTTTGAAAGATCGTCGTAGCGGAAAGGAAAATGATGCAATAAATCTTCAATGGTTTTGATGCCCAAACGATTAAGCCGCTTTTGGTAAGCGGCGGATACGCGGGGAAAAGATTCAATGGGAGAGGAGAGATTTATTGAAGTCAAAAATCAAAAGTCAAAAATCAAAATTGCAAGGCAAAATGCAAAAGTATTTTAAAATTTTTACTTTTGAATTGTACTTTTGACCTTTGAATTTTGAATTTTGAATTTTATTTTGTCCGCCCACCAGGATTTGAACCTGGGACCTGTCGCTTAAGAGGCGATTGCTCTACCAACTGAGCTATGGGCGGCTAATTGCTTAAGAGTTTGCCAGTTGGCGGATCTACCAACTGCTTGTCCTTTCAAAGCCCCGCAGTTGCGGGGCGAAGGAGGAAGCTATGAGTGCGCGCCAGAAATTCTTAGTTTTTCATTTTTACTTTTTAATTTGTTCTGTGCCCTCGCAAGGAATCGAACCTTGATTTTGAGATCCGCAATCTCACGTCCTATCCGTTGAACGACGAGGGCAAAAAATAAAAATTTCAATATCTTAATCGCCTGGCCAATATGTCGATTAGTGATTCCCGCTGTTTTTCTTCTGGCAAGTATTTTATTAAAAATTCCCTTATTTTATTCGGATTTTCTTCGTTAAGCGGAATAATAATTCTTGGCATAAAAATTTTTTTGCTTTCAACGCTTAAATATTTTATTTCCGGCGGTTCGTAAAAAATCCAAAATGATTTTAAGCTATCAAAAGCATAAATATTTTCTTCGATTTTCAGCCCTTTGGGCGTAAGGGAAAACATAATTTTTCTCGGTTTTTTTTGCGCCCAGATAAAAATTGAAAAAGAGGCCAGAATAATAATTAGGGCAAAAATAAAGTTTTTTGTACAAATCGCGAAAGCTAAAAAAATAACAGCAATAATTCCTCCGGCAATAAACCATAAAGGATTTTTATCATGCGCGATAAATTCTAAAGCAGACCATTGGATGCTTTGAATAGTTGGCTGTTCTGGCTGTGTTTTTTCTTGAATTTGCGGCACTGGTTTTTCTTTTTTTTCTCCGGTTTTTTTCTTTTGCTCTTGGTATATCTGTTTTTTTGTTTTTAAATTAATGATGTTCATTTTTTTATTAAATTTTTTTACTGGCGGTGGGGGCGAGATTCGAACTCGCGGTGGCCTTGCGGCCACAACAGTTTTCAAGACTGTCTCCTTAAACCACTCAGACACCCCACCTGATTTTGTGCGGAAGGGGCGGGATTCGAACCCGCGGACCCGGTAAAGGGTCAACATCTTAGCAGGATGCTGCTTTCAGCCACTCAGCCACCCTTCCGTGTAAAATAACATTAGCATTTTAGAAAGTGTTTTTCAACTTAATTTATTTTATAAAGAATATATTTTGGAGTAGTGAGCGACAGCTTGCGCCTGAGCCCGCAATCAAACTTGCGCGGACTTTTGCTCGCCTCCCGTCAGAATTGACGAGGCTCGCCTTGGGCGGCGCTGAAGCTTTGGCGAAGCGGGTCCGCTATTCCAATATATAAAGGCGCGGACTTTCGTCCGCTATTCCAGAGGAATGTTTGAAGTTTGGAGTAGCGAGCGACAGCTCGCGCTTGAAATTTATTCAGAATATTTTTCGAAAGTAAAATCAATAATTGGATATTGCGCAAAGCAAGAATTCATCCATTCTTCGCCATTCTTTTTAGTCCATTGATTGTAGCTGGAAAATTTGTAATCAGATAATTTGTCCGGGCTTTTAATATAGCCGTGTTTGATCGGATTATTATGAATATAATTAAAGCGAGTCCAAAAATCTTTTTCTGAACGGACGCAGCGGTCAAAATATTGATACCATATTTTTTGAGGAGTAGCGGACGAAAGTCCGCGCAATATTCGAGAACTATTGGTATGAATATTTTTTAAAAAAGACGATAAATTATCATTTTTTGTTTGCAGTAAAAGATGGTAATGGTTATTTAAAATTATCCAGGCAAAAATTTTTATTGAAAATTTTTTGGCCGCGATATTTATGATTTGTACTAATATTTGTTTTTTTCTATTTGTGTCAAAATATGGAATAGATTGATATGTTTTTCCGGTCAAAAAATAAAGAGAGTTTGATTTATAAATATGTGGAGGTCGGTGTGTGGGATGAGTGGTCATTTGTTTAGTGGCGCGGACTTTCGTCCGCTATTCCAACATTTGAGGCGCGGACTTTCGTCCGCTATTCCAGTGTTTTATTGTTAAATTATTACCCCCTTGCTAAAACCAGCCCCCAAATTTCTTTTGGTTTAAGCAGTTTAATGGTTTTTGCGCATTCTTCAATCGTGGCGCCGGTTGTGCAGACATCGTCAATAATGATGATTGTTTTATCTTTAAAAAAAGATAGGGGATAATCAATCCCGCGCTTTAATATAAATGCCTGTTTTACGTTTTTAACGCGTTCGTATTGGCTTTTAATTTCCGCCTGCGGGGAAGTTATCAATTTTCGCTCAAGCAAGCTTATAAAAGGCAAATTAAAGCAATTAGCAATTTCTTGGCAAAGCAATTCAGCTTGATTGAATCCTCGCCAAATTTCACGGCGTTTATTTAAAGGAACAAATGTTAATATTGTATTATTGTTTATTAATGTTTGATAATATATTTTGATATAGTTTATTAATGTTTTACCTAAATCATTTTTAATTTCTTTTACAAATCTATATTTAAATTCGTAAATCATTTGGCGCAATAATTTATCTTCCCACGTTCCCGGGATAATTAAGCCAATAAGCGGTGTTTTTTGCCTGCATTTAGCGCAGGTTTGGCCATATGGGCTCCTTTTTTCGCATTTATAGCATACTGGGAATTTATTAATTTCTATCCTATTAAAACAATCAGGGCAGACATGCTGCCCTTCTTTATTGCATCCTAAGCAAAATTTGGGAAAAATAATATCTGCCAGCCAATTGGTTAAATAGTTAGTAGACATCGAGTTTTCGAGCCATTTTTTTAACCCGGCTGCCTTCTAATTTTCTAAGCATTTCTTCGATCTGGTCAAGCCGGTAAACGCGGTAATTATTAATAGGGTGGCGATAGGCCTTAAGCTTATTAGCCCTATCCCAATTACGCAATGTTAATGGCGTAACATGCAATAATTTAGCGGCCTTTTTTATGGTTATGTATTTTCTCATGTTAATGTTTAATATCGTTGCTTTTTCATTAGTATTAATATTTATTATAGTTTGTGGATAATATGTGTGTCAAATGGCTAAATTGGGGAAAACTTACAATTCTAAATTTTAATTGCCAAATCTAAAATTAAATTCCAAGCGCATAAATTTTAAATCAAATCCCAAATGGCTAAATTTGAAATTCAATTATTTAAAATTTTAAATTTAAAATTTAGACTTTTTTATTGTTCTTGGTTTATCCGATATGCTAATTTTAGCGGTTGTGGATAACTTTTTTATCTAAAATCAAAGATCGCGGCTGTGGAAAACTATAAATTAAAATTCGAATTTCGAATTTCGAATTTCGAATTTTTTTGTCTATCGGTTGGTGAAAAATCTTTTTGTAGAGCCGTTTATTATTGGTTGCTTTTCTTTTTCGCGCAATGATTTTTATTGTTATCCGATATCCGATATCCGGCCATTGACGCTTTTCTTTTAAAAAAAGTAAAATACATATACAAGGTTCTCTATGTTTGTCCGCTGTGGTTGAATCAGGGGCAGGCAAAGAAAACAAACCGGAAGTTTTGCAAAACACCGAAGGGGGATTAGAACGTCCTCGCGGTGTTTTTTTTATTTCTTTCGAAGCGGAGCGAAGAAAGAAACATGATTTATCATATTTCTTTCAAAGAAAGCCCATTTCTTTCAAAGCGGAGCGAAGAAAGAAACATGATTTATCATATTTCTTTCGAAGTAGAACTAATTTTGGAATAGCGAGCGATAGCTCACGCCTGAAGCTCAACGCTTGAAGCGCAGACTTTCGTCTGCTATTCCAGCGGCGCGCTCTGGGTTTGGAGTAGCGAGCGAGAGCTCGCGCCTGAGATGCGCTGGATTCCCGCCTGCCCTCCGTCGCTGAAAGCTTTGGAGGGGCGCAAC
>Ga0208373_1002738_pt1 | contig 18726 bp, 14 predicted proteins | sample RifOxyC2_FD_184036 | JGI IMG/M metagenome (GOLD analysis project Ga0208373, IMG submission 184036) | Soil microbial communities from Rifle, Colorado - Rifle Oxygen_injection C2 (SPAdes) | ecosystem: Environmental > Terrestrial > Deep subsurface > Rock core/Sediment | place: Rifle, Colorado... | reverse complement strand
CAGTGGGATCTAAAAAAGATGACTCCCGTTGAATACAGAAATCATCTTTTAACTTGCACCTAGTTTTTTTAATTCGTGTCTACTTTAAGGGGTACGGATCAGAATTCGGCCTTTTTTGTTTAAGCTGTTTGTGGTATAATTGGTGAATTCACTCATAATCAATCAATATATGACAGAAGAAATTAAAAATACAGATAATAACGAAAGCGGAGAAAATAAAATATTAGCGGCAATTAGTTATATCGGCGTTCTCTGTTTTGTCCCTCTATTCTTAAAGAAAGACAGCGTCTTTGTTCAGTTTCATGCCAAGCAAGGGCTCATCCTTTTTATCGCCTGGGTGATAACCTGGGCAGTGGGACTTTTTCCGGTGATTGGTTGGGTCGCCGCTCCCGTCGCCTGTATTTCCCTTATAATTTTGAGTCTTCTTGGTTTTGTATATGCTCTCTCGGGAAAATATTGGAGAATTCCGTATGTTTCGCAATACGCGGAAAAAATTAAGATATAAGATTATTAGCAAGTTCTCTCCCTTTGAAAAGGGAGAGGCAGAGAGGGATTTTTTAAAATCACAAATTCAAAATTACAAATCCCGAATAAACCCCACACCAATTTTAATCTTCCGCATGTAGGCAGTTTAAAGAAAGTGAAAGATAGTATTCTTGATATTAAAGATAATCCAGGATTGGTGTCAGGGTAAATTACAATGACCAAAATTCAAATACTCAAAACGACTGTTTGAAATTTTGAGCATTAGATATTTGGATTTATTTGGAGCTTGTGATTTTGGATTTGGTGCTTACAAAAATAGTTTTAATTTTTTAAGTTGCAACTTTAGGATTTAACATTTGAGATTTGAGTTTAAAATTATATGTCCAAGCGCACAAAAATAGTTTGCACAATCGGTCCATCTTCCGAATCGGTGGAGATCCTAACAAAGATGATAAAATCCGGCATGAATACGGCTAGGCTTAATTTTTCTCATGGAAGTCATGCTTGGCATCAAAAAACAATTAAAAAAATAAGAACAATTTCCAAAAAATTAGACGAGCCGATCGGCATCATCGCCGATTTGCAGGGACCGAGAATCAGGGTCGGAGAGCTTCCCGAAAAAGGAATAAAATTGGTAGTCAAAGAAAAAATTATTCTTACAACAAATTCTAAAAATATAAAAGAAAAAATTTTAATTACCGGTGGAGATTTTTGCAAAGACTTGTCTTCCGGCGAGAGAATATTGCTAGACGAAGGACTCTTGGAGCTGAAAGTTTTAAAAATTTCCGGGCAAGATATCTTTTGCGAAGTGGTTGTCGGGGGAATACTTATGTCGCATAAGGGCGTTAATTTTCCCGACACAAAAATAAATATTCCGTCGTTTACAAAAAAAGACAAGGAAGATTTAGAGTTTGCGGTTTCGCAAAATGTTGACTGGGTAGCCATATCTTTTGTTTCGGAGGCCAGAGAAGTTTATGATGTAAAGTATTTTATCAGAGACTTTGAAAAGAAATTCGGCCGGCCGAAAAATTTACCGATAAAAATTATTGTAAAAATAGAAAAAAGCGAAGCCATAAAAAATTTTGATGAAATATTGGAAGCGACTGACGGAGTAATGATCGCTCGCGGAGACTTGGGGCTTGAGGCTCCGGCCGAAGATGTCCCTCTTTTTCAAAAAAATATTATTGATAAATGTCTTGAAGTCGCCAAACCGGTGATTGTTGCCACCCAAATGTTGGATTCAATGATAAGAAAACCTCGACCGACGAGAGCCGAGGTATCTGACGTGGCCAATGCGGTGATTGATCATACTGACGCGGTAATGCTCTCCGGAGAAACAGCGAGCGGTTTTTATCCGGTTTTGGCTGTCGCGACAATGACGAAAATTATTGAAAAAATAGAAGCTTCCGCTTATGATGATTTGGTGATTGGAGAAATAATCAAGAAAATAAAACCGGTGGACGAAGCAGTGGGAAGAGTGGCAAATATTTTAGCGAGAACGGTTCTTGCCAAAGCGATTTTAGCCGCGTCTTTATCCGGCTATGCCGGGCGTATCGTCTGTCGTTATCGACCGGAATTACCCGTCTTTGTTTCAACTGACAGTAAGGAAGTGGAAAAACAGCTGGCTCTTTCTTGGGGAACAATTCCTTTTGTTCTTCCTTCCTGCAGGTCGATTGAGGAATTGGTTGACAGGTCTATCGCTTATATTAAAAAGAAAAAGTTTATTAAGGGAGGGGATAAAATCATTATTATTGCCGGCGAGCCGGTTGGGAAGTCGGGCAATATTAATTTGATTGAGATAAAAGAAATTACGTAGCCTATTAATTCGTCATCCCGAGCTTGTCGAGGGATCTCAACTCTTGCCATAATTCACCGTGTGAGATTTCTCGACAAGCTCGAAATGACAGTAGGAGTTTTGATGTTTTCACTTTATACTTTTAACTAATTTTATGTCTCCCAAACAAAATAAAAATATTCTCTGGTTTTCCGAAATAGGAATGGACGATGTTGATATGGTTGGAGGAAAAAACGCCTCACTGGGGGAGATGTATTCAAATTTATCCAATAAAAATATAAATGTTCCCAACGGTTTTGCAATAACTGCCTATGCCTTCAGGCAGTTTTTGATTTTAAATAAATTGGAAGAAAAAATTGAAGACCTGCTGGAAATTGTTGATTGCGATGATATTCTAAACTTGGAAGAGATTGGGGAAAAAATCAGAAGTTTAATCATGAGGGGAAAAATGCAAAATGAGCTTAGCGAGGAAATAACAAAATCTTTTAGAAAATTGGTTGGCAAGGGAAACGCGACCGTGGCGGTCCGTTCTTCGGCAACGGCCGAGGATTTGGAAAATGCTTCATTTGCCGGGCAGCTGGAAAGTTTTTTGAATATCGGTGAAAAACAGGTTTTAGCAACGGTAAAAAAATGTTTCGCATCTTTGTTTACCGATCGCGCCATTGTTTATTCTTTTGATAAAAAATTAGATCATACAAAAATAAATGTTTCTGTCGGCGTGCAAAAAATGGTTCGTGGGGACAGGGCTTCTTCCGGAGTAATGTTTACTTTGGATACGGAAACCGGTTTTCGCAATGTCGTTTTGATTAATTCCGCTTGGGGATTAGGAAATAATATTGTAAAAGGCGCAGTGACTCCAGATCAGTACTTTGTTTTCAAGCCGACACTAAAAATTGGTTACAGTCCGATAATCGGGAAAAATTTAGGTTCTAAAAAGATCAAATCAATTTATAGCAAAGAAGGTTTGATTAAAAATATAAAGACAATAAAAAAAGATCAGCTTAATTATTCCTTGACCAATAATGAAGTTCTGAAATTAGCCGGCTGGGCGGTTGAGATTGAGGATTATTATAAAAAACCAATGGATATTGAGTGGGCCAAAGATGGAAACGATGGCAAGATTTATATTGTCCAAGCGAGACCCGAGACAATCTATAAGGAAAAAACAAGCAGGATACTGGAACAATATTCTTTAGGCGAGAGAGGCGAAGCGATTTTAACCGGCAAGGCGATAGGCTCAAAAATAGGCAAGGGCTGGGTAAAAATTTTGGATAATGTGAGAGAGATAGATAAATTTAATGGCGGAGAAGTTCTTGTAACAAAGATGACTGATCCCGATTGGGTGCCGATTATGAAAAAAGCCAGCGCGATTATTACGGAAAGCGGAGGTCGGACGTGTCACGCGGCCATTGTTTCGCGAGAATTGGGTATACCCTGCGTAGTTGGGGCTGTTGGAGCGAGAAATATTTTAAAAGATGGAGACGGTGTAACAGTAAGTTGCGTTGAAGGAGAAGAGGGAAAAATCTACAAAGGTTTTCTCACGGTTAAAATCCAAAAAATAAATTTGGAAAAAATAAAAAAACCGAAGACAAAAATAATGATGAATGTCGGAGAGCCGGATCAGGCTTTTGCTTTTTCTTTTATTCCTAATGATGGCGTCGGGCTTGCCCGCGAAGAATTTATTATTTCCAATTATATTAAAATACATCCTTTGGCTTTTTTGGCGGAGCGAAGAAATTTATCCCAAAGAGCGCGCAATAAAATGGATGAATTAACTTTCAGCTATAAAAATAAAGCGGATTTTTTTGTTGATAAGTTAGCCGAAGGCGTGGGAAAAATTGCCGCCGCTTTTTATCCAAAACCGGTTATTGTTCGTTTTTCCGATTTTAAAACAAACGAATATGCCGGCTTGATTGGCGGGAAAAATTTTGAGCCCGAAGAATCAAATCCTATGCTCGGCTGGCGGGGAGCTTCCAGATATTACGATCCTAAATATCAAAAAGCTTTTCTTTTGGAATGCCGGGCGATAAAAAAAGTTAGGGAAGAATTTGGATTGAATAACATCATTGTTATGGTGCCATTTTGTCGCACAGTGGAGGAAGGGAAAAATGTTGTAGGCATTATTAAAAAAAATATTGAAAACTCCAAGCGTAAATTGAAACCATTAAAAATTTACATGATGGTGGAAATTCCTTCAAACGTGATTATGGCCGAAGAATTTGCCGAGATTTTTGACGGATTTAGCATCGGCTCAAATGATCTTACTCAATTAACTTTGGGGGTGGATAGGGACTCGGAGGTAGTTAGTCATTTATTTGATGAAAGAAATGAAGCGGTAAAAAGATTGATTAAAGAGACAATACGAGCGGCGCATAAAAAGAAGATACCAGTAGGGATTTGTGGCCAGGCGCCGTCCGATTTTCCCGACTTTGCCGAGTTTTTGGTAAAAAATAAGATTGATAGTGTTTCCCTGAATCCGGATTCGGTTTTGAAAACGACGTTGAAGATTTTGGAGGCGGAGGGGGGGTAAAATTATTCCAAAATACATCCAAGATACCCGCCTTTGCGCCGTTTGACAGTTTCCCCCTTTCCCGCTAAAATAAAACAAACCTGAAAATGGTTGTTCTTTGTTTGTCAGTAGTCTAAAGTTTAGGATTTAGAGCTTAGAATTTAGAGTTTCAAAAACGTGGGTCCGTGGTGTAGCCTGGTCCAACACGTCTCCCTGTCACGGAGAAGATCGAGGGTTCAAATCCCTTCGGACCCGCCAGTCAGAACAAAGAGCCTTTTGATATATGTTATCAAAGGGTTTTTTGTATACAATATCAAGGTTTTTGTCTTTTAAAGACGAGTTCAAAAGTAAATAATTGAGCAAATCTTGCTTTTCTTCGGGGTTTGCCTGTTTATAAAGAAAACTAGCCATTTTTGAGAGTTCTAAAATATTTATGCCAGTTTGGTAATAGTTTATATTGGCGGTGGTGTAGTGTGTTAATTTTTCTCCTATATCCTTAATGGCCGACTCACACTCTTTTGATTTGGCGGTATAAAAGTCTTTGCTAATTGTTCCGTCCAGTCTGTCCGCATAAAGCGTGTCTAAATCCTTCTCTAAACGCCTCTTTTCGTTCTCCAACATCTCTTGAGCCTTATCCGTTGTCTCCCGCTTTAAATATAGCGATTGCTTTAATCCCTCGGCTACATACGCAATGGCCTCGTCGGGCATTCTAAGCCCCTCTAGGCGTTTTATAATCTGCGAGTCTAGTACTTCCTCCTTAACTGGCTTTTGAGAGCAATTTGTGCCAAATTTAGTGCAATTATAATAAACATACTCCCTCCCCGACGGCTTTACTTTTCTAATGGCGGTAATATGCCTCCCACACTCTCCGCAAGTCATCAGCCCCTTAAATACGAAATTTAAAGTATTATATTTTGATAACAATTTCTTATTTTGGTATCTATCTAAAACGCTCTGTACCTTATCCCATAATTGCTTATTAACCAATGGTTCGTGCGACCCTTTGTAAATTTTCTTTTTCCAACGAAAATCTCCATAATAGGCTGGGTTTCGTAGAATACGCTGGAGGGTGCTTTTAGTCAAAACTTTCATTTTAGATTTTTTGGGCAGATTGGCAAGAATAAGTAAACCCTCTCTTTTAACTTTATCAACCAAATCTTGCAACGAGTATAAACCAGAGGCGTACCAATTAAATAAATTTATCGCCAAATCCTTATTTCTTTCATCAACCGTTAAAATACTTTTTTCATTCACCTCATCCAGCTTATAACCTAGCGGGGGAGTATTACAGGGAGACAGTCCGCTTTCAGCTTTTTCCCTTAATCCTTTTTTGACTTCTTCGCCTAAATTATCAATATAGTTTTTAGCCATTAAAACCTTAATGCCGTGCATAAACTTTTGGTGGGAGTTGGCGTCTTTTCCTATCTTCTCGTTTTCTTTAACTAAAATTACCGTAATCCCCAGCTCGTCAATAATGACATAGTCTTTGAAATTACGGTAAAGTCGGTCTGTTTTTTCAACCAATAAAGTATCTACTTTTTTGTTGTGCTTTAAAAATTCCACCATTTCGCCAAAACCGGTTCTGCCCGCCTTTTTAGCCGTTTCATTGTCCTCAAATTCCTTTTCTACTTTAAAGCCGTTTACTCTGGCATACTCCCAGAGTAATTTTTTTTGTGAGGGTATTGAGTATCCCTCCTCTTTCTGCTCCCGTGTTGAAACCCTGACATAAATAACGGCCTGCTTCATATCTTATTTTATTTTTTTAGTTTCTTTTTGGGGAGGTAAAAAATTATCCGAGCTTACAACTCTTTCCCCCGTGGCCTGCTCTAATTGTTCTCGGGCATTTTTAGATATTCTCCCGCCCTTCACTGCGGATATTGCGTTTTCGCCGTAGCCCTGCGAGTTATCCTTTTTAGCTATTTGCGTCGTTGATAATTCTGCTAAAGCCGTAAACAACAGTTCCGCCTCGGTCATATTATCCCTAAGATTATGTTTGCCTAATTTTTTTAATTTTTTATGTTCGTCAACATTTAATCCGCTCCATTCTTTATGGATGATATTCGTTAGCTTGGCGTATTCCTTATTTTTATTAACTCCGCTGTCTTTCCAATAATCAGTCAATTTATTTCTTATCTCCTGCCCCCTCATTCTTTGCTCAATCCATTTCTCCGACGCTCCCATTGCTTTCCAGTTCTCTCGTGCCCTGTTTATAGCCCGCTCGGGCTCTGCGGTCTCCTGCAATCGCTCATAGCCCACCTTGGCCAGCCATTGCTTAAACGGCTCGGCCTTGGGAGAAGGTATGCTTTGGATAATTCTAAAAGTGTCTTCCGTATCCGCTACATCAGTTAGCCGAGTTTTACCGTCCTTGGCTTTCATTTTCAACTGTCCCAGTTTATGGGACACTTCACTGCCCTCCGCTTTTAACTTGGTTTTTAGGGCGTTCCAATACTTTCTAGGCCTCGGGCTGTCCGTTAATATTTCAACAATATCAATTATAGCAAAATACCACTTTTCCTCGTTTTCAACCCAAACCCGACGCACTGGGACATTTTCAAAAATGACGATTGATTTATTTGGTTTTATAACATTCTTTTCTTTCATAAAATTTAGATTATTTTATTTGCCTAAAATTATTTTCTCAACTTCCCGCTTCGCTTTTTCAACTTCGTTTTTAGCTTCTGCGTTTATCTTTTTTGCTTGGGCTAATCGTTCTTTAACTTCTACTGCTAATTTATTTTGAGTTGCCAACGGCGGAGTTGGTATCTGTAAATTCTCAATGGTCTCAATCGTTATATTGCCCTGTATAGCCCCGATTTTCTCCCGTTTAATAAATAGCTGGGATATTTTATTATTCAGCCAAACAGAAACGAAATCTTTGTCTATTTTATCGTTTAGGCAGAACTTAATCATAAAAGAGCCGAAAGCAAACCCCTCTGCTTCTTTCGGCACAACAGAAACTATGCCAACGCTTCCGCTTCTTGAAATAAGTAAATCTCCCTCGCTCACAAAAGCATTGCCTAATTCTTTTCTTCTCGCTTCTGAAATTTTAACAGTATCATCTAAAATTATTCTGTTTGGTTTTAGATTTTGTATTCTTAATAATGGTATACCATCGTCAACATAGATATTTTTAAGAGACGCCCCGTAGTGTATTTTTGTAATATAATTTTTCAACGGCTCAACCTTACAATTTGCTTTTTTCAAAGATTTTTCTCCCTGCTTAAATTTGGGTTGGTAATAATAACAATCTAATCTGCTCTTATCAACTTCTTGGGAGTTTATACAAAAACAATCTTTGTCTTGAGCTTCTGGCATTTTAATCCCTAACTCTCCCAGAATATAATCGTCTATTGAGTTTAAGATATTTTCCGCTTTCTGTTCTTTGTCTGTTTTTTTATCATAGGCATTTTCAACCAATTTGATTATTTTATTTTGACTCTGTAAATCTAAAATAGGTATTTCAATATCTCCTAATTGTTTATTGTTTAAGTATGCCTGCGTTGTTATGGTTGCATTTCTTAAAATTAAATTTTGCCCCATATTTGAAGATAGGAAAATGGCTAAATATTTTGGGTTTATTTCCTTATCTATAACTCTAATTCTCGCAACATTTTGATTGATATTACCCTCTGTTATGTTGTCTGGCACATAACCAATAACTCCCAGAGTTGCCCCTACAACAGCCAATAAAACATCATTCGGTTTTATAGCGGAGCGGTTTATTTTTTTATGAAATTCGGGAGTAATATATTGTTTTATTCTAAAATCAAATAAATTAAAATCCTGTGAGCGAAAATAGGGAATGCCGTCTTTTACAAAAACACCGCCACGAGGCGTAGAGCCATTTTTTAAGTCCAAGCTAATTTCTTTTATTGTTTTGTGTTTTAACTTTTTTACCGCATTATCAATCTCAATAAATTCTGGCTTATAAAAGTATGGGTCTATCCTACTTTCAAGTTCATTGCTCCAAACTACAAAACATCTATTGTTCGTATTAGCAACCTGCATAATTGTTTTGATTTTTTAAGAATTTATTATATTCCTCGCAAATCTGGTTTAAATCATTTTGTTTGTCTTCTCTACCCGTTGCGTCATATCCTGTATGCTCGGCAATGGCCATAAATATCGGGTAATCTTTTGTGCCTTCATTCTCGCCTTTTCTTCTCAAGAATACCAAAGACGATTTTACTCCCGCCCCAAAGTGTGCAAAAGCAAACTGCGGGAGAGAAACAACCCCCAAAATCTGGCAACGCTCCATTATAAAATCCCTCACATTTTGCAAAGAGGAGTTGGTAATTATCCCGTCGGGTAAAACAATCGCTATTCTGCCCATTTTTGGCTTCACAAAGTCAATACAACGCTCAATAAACAAAATCTCTGTTTTTTGGTTTTGCTTGTCTTTCCCTAATTCAAATTTATCCAAATAATCTTTTTCGGTTCTTTTTATCATCGCCCCAAAAGGCGGATTGGTTAGTATCAAATCAAAATGGTTTTTCTCAAATTTCGGGTGCATTTTTTCTATGTCTTCAAAATTTTCCAATGCGTCCGTGCTTATAACATTTGTGTGTCCGTCATCGTGAATAATCATATTCATTTTACAAACTCTGGCGATTTTGTCGTTTATTTCAATTCCGTATAAATTATCTTTCGCAAAGCTGTGCCAATGGTCTCTAGCTTCCTGCTCATCGTAATTTTTACCCGCATACTCCCTGACAAAATCCAAAGCATTAAGTAAAAATCCTCCGCTTCCGCAAGCTGGGTCTAAAACTAATTCTCCCTTTTCTGGGTTCATCATTTTAACGCAAAATTCTATAATTGGTCGGGGAGTAAAAAATTGTCCCATTTTACCTTTGAAAAAATCGGTCATAAACACCTCAAAGGCGACTCCCTTTGTATCTAAATCAATCTTGTTTATTGCCAATGTTTGCAAGTGTTCAACAACATTATAGACAATTTTCGGCTCTAGTTTTATATCTTCCTTAAAAACTTCGGCATCTTCTTTTTTAGATTTTAAATAAATCCCGTTGACTCGTTTATAGACTTCCTCTGGGAGTTCGTGCGTGCCTATTTGGAAAGAGTAAGGCTCGCCCTTGGGAGTATTCTTTTCGTCTTTTAGTTTGCAAAATAAAAGCTTTGAGACTTCGTCAAATGCGTCGGTTGGGTCAAACCTCCCACCTTGCCAGACTGTATCGTGGGCTTTCTCTAGTGCTCTTATAAGCTCCTCCCTTGAAACTGTTTTTAGTTCTTTGTCTGCCTCGCCTTTTATAAATCTATATTTAGGAGTTTTACCATATTTTTTAGGAATATCAGAAATGACATTTTTAGCTCTTTCGTTCGGTTTAAATCCTGCAATATCAAAAGCGGTTTTTGTAGTTCCCGCAACAACAGAGGCGAGTTTTGCTCTTATGCTGTTAGCGTTGCCAAAAGCCTGTTCAATGGCTTGCTTAAACTCTGCGTCGGTTATGCCGTCCTTTTTTGTCTCAACTACAAGATAAGGAGTTTTTAATTCGTCATCTTCATAAATAACAATATCCGCCCTGTCTTCGGGAGTTCGGCGGGGGACTAATACCTCAAAATCAATTTTCTCCTTAGGGTAATTATAATCAAGCACTAGCTCGCAAAAATACGAGGCTCTGACTTTTTCCTCTGGGTTCTTAAAGCCCGTTGTATAAGCTCGGGAGCAAGCGTAGGTTATTTTTGTTTTGTCCTCATTAAAAGACACTATGCCCGCCAGAATGCCTCGCTCTATGTTCTGTTCAAAAATAGACTGGTTGTTGTTTTCCATAATTATTTAGTTTTAACTTTATCTAAAAAATTATTAAATTCCATATTGTCAATTCTAAACTCTTTGCCTATTTTATATGCCTTAATCTTTCCTGCCTTAATGTAGCGGTATATAGTCATCTTTGACACTCTTAATTTTTCCGCCAATTCCTCAACTAAATAAAATTCTTTTTTGTTCGTAGTGTGCATATTAAAGGGTGGCTTGATAAGATTGTTTTATTAGCTCAAAAACATCATTAACATTTTTTTCCGAGCTTATTTTTATTAGCCCTTTATATCCCCACTTAAAACTTTCTATATCCCTAACTAGATTTTTTGGGTCAATATATTTTGACTCGTTCAATAGAATGTTGATAGAAGTTTTGCGAAATTCAAATCTGGTAAAACTTTTGGTTGTTCTGTATGTTATGCCCGTTTTTTGGTTGGCTATCTCTTCTATACTTGGAAGAGATTTTATATTTTCTTGCAGTTTATAAAATATTTTTTTAATTTCCTCCGAACTTTTTTTCTTATTTAAGTGATAGGGGACATCAAAAAAATCTTCGTCATTATTGTCAGTCTGTTTGTTTTCTTGTCTTTCTCTTGTTTGTCGTGCTCTGTTGGGAGTATAAACATTTTCCAAATATAAAATATCTTGTTTGTAAGGGATATATTTTATAAGCTCTACATTTTCAACTTGTTGGACGGCCGAGATTGTCCTATTGTCAAAGCCCTGTGCGATTAAAATAATTCTTGGGCTTATCCAGTTGACTTTCTCGTCTTTGCCAAATTTATCAGCTACTAATAAATCAAAATGTTTTTTATTTTTTTTGAGCCAGTCGTAATAGAATAAACCTTGCACAAATATGGCGTTATCCTGCCCCCACTTATACTCAATTATTACGGGGGAGTTAGTATCGTCTAATGCCAAAGTATCAATCCTGCCGTCGGTTGTCGGGTATTCGTTGGCAATAAATCTCATACCCAAAAGCTCCTCCAAATTTTCCGCAAAAAAATCTCTCAATTTAGCCTCGCTCTCAAAATGGTTTAAATCTAAAAATACCTGTTTGGCTTTAAGATTGTTGATTTGAAAAATTGGCATATTTCTTGAAAATATTTAGACAGACTAAATTACCAAATTTTAATTATACCCGATTAACTTTATTCTGGTGTCTTTATTTGAGTAATACATATTCAAATTATATAACACTTAACAATTATTAACAAACCCTATCCTTTAATTATTTTAAATTCTTCCAGTTTATCCCTCAAATAAGCAACTATATTTCCCCTCAATTCTCTTATTTCAAATAGTTTTTCTGCTATCAATTTTAATTCTTTCATACTACGGTCAAATGTTCCTCCCTTTAATTCTTCTTTTAACTGTCTTGAGGTTTCTAAAACACCAAATTTGGTGCAATTATTCACTAAATAAATAAGCCACGCTCTCTCTTTTATGCTGATTTTTGCGTTTATCATCTCTTGCTCAAACAAGTTTTCTCTCATCTCTCCAGCAGAGAGTAAAATAACATTTACATTACTAAAAACATCATCAAAAATTTCCAATAAAGCCTGCTTTGAGACTTTTTCGTTCAAGACATCATCAAGACAAAAATCATTTTTTTTAACTCCCAAAATACGTCTCAAAACCGCATTCATACTTTGCTTTTTTTGAAAAGTCAACTCAATTTTGAGAACATTATTTTTTATCTTTCCCCCTTGAAAATGGTCTTTTATTTTAATTTCATCAAGAGTATATCCATTGCAGTCAATTTCGTTTATTTTATCGTAAATTACTAAACTCTGTGTGCGATTATTAAACTTTATATCAAAAACATCATTATCTCTCCCGTAATAGTTAATTCGGAATTTAGAACTCCTTTTATAATCAAATCCTTGTAGTTGTTTTAGTACCTGCCGAGCGTTTCCAAAATGGTCTGGTATTCTGATTATTTTTGAAAAGGCAACCCTCCTTAAAATAGCTTTTTCTAGTTGCTCTCTGGTTGTTTCTATACCAACCTCCCTAAAACATTCTAATAATTTTTTATAAATTTGTTCTCGGCAAGTATAGTCTGCTTCAAAGATACTTGTAGAGAATAACAGCTTGGTAATAGAAACCTGTATCATTAAACTATCTATCACCCTTTTTCTTTTTCCGTTTTCTTCCGCATAAACTATTTTTAAATTGAGAGAAGGAAAATATCTCCCTTGTTTTACAATACTGTCCCTTTTCTTTTTTATAAATAATTCTTCGTTATCAAATCTTTTTTCTATCCCCTTTATATTTCTGCCGTCAAAAACACTTAAATCTAAAATGGTAAATTGGTCGGCGTTTAATAGCAAATCAACCGTATCTATCATATCTTGCCCTCCTTTTCCAGTCGCCACTTGATTTTTTGCAGAGTGCCGTAAAAACCGAGCAAGTTATATTTTGCCTCAAATATTTCTGTCTCTTTTAGGTCAAAAGCTTCCGCTAAGGCCTCATATTCTGTTTTTTCCACCTTCTTATCCATAACATAAAATCGCCGATAACTTTATATAGGGATTTTATGTTGGATAATCGCCAGATTGTTTTTAAGACAGAAAGGTGATATACTAAACTTAGTTGGAGTTTATACATAAAATGTGTATAAATTACTGCCAAAAACCACCTGCGGAAACAGGGGTTTTTGTTTTATATTGTAATTCCGCACTCTTTGAGGTGGTAGCAAAGCGTTTGCTCGGATACCCCAAAGAGAGTTGCAAGTTTTTTCGGGTTTTTAATTTCTCTATATTTTTTTATAAAATACTCATTTGGCATTAAGTACATAGCGGTTGCTTTATCAGTTGCTTTCTCCATTAGTTTGATAATTACCCCTTTTGGTAAAGTGGAATTTAATAAAAGATTATCAAATAAATCTAGAAATTTATCGTCTAACGATTCAATAAAATGAAATGTCTCGTGTGTTTTAGTAAATCGTTGACGAGTTAGAGGAGTGTTTGTATTGTAGTAGATATTGATAGTTTTGTTGTCGTCTGGGTCGGTTTCAAAATATCCGTCCACTCCCCAAAAATTATAAAAACCCGTATAAATTAAATTATATCCGCTAAGATAGTTTTTAAATAAATCGGTTTCCATCGGCAGACTGATAGTGCCTCCGTTTTCCCGAATAATATCGTCAACCAGTTCCTTAAAATAAGCAACCAGTTTATTTAAAATTTCATAATAAGCACCTCGGCAATCTGCTGGAATGCTGTCCCTATATGTTTGCCTAAGCCATAAGCAATCACTTATTGGCTCGCTCCTCTTTAATATATTTTGCATAATCCACGACTTTATCTATTTCTTTTGCGGAATATCCGCTATTTCTTAATGCTTGGCTAACCATTTGAAAGCTTGGTCGTTGTCGGTTGCTGGCGATAATTTCCAGCTCTTCTAGTAATTCTTGTATAGTCATACCAAAACCTTTTGAAAGAGCCTTACAAGTTTTTATAGTCATAGAGGCGTATTTACCGTCTTCTAGCTTTGAAATGTAGGCCAAAGAAAGTTCCGCCCTTTGAGCTAACTGGTTTTGAGATAGGTCGGCTCTTTCCCGCATTTGTTTAATTGTTTCGGCTAATGGTTTCATAGTTGTATAAAAAAGTTTGACAAACCTTGCTATATAAATTATTTTATATATAGGCGAGGCTATCAAAACTATTTTTAGTTTAACTATTTTTACTATAAAATAATTAAAAACTTTTGTCAATAGATAATATAACAAAAGTTATAAAAGGTTAGTTTTTAGCCATAGCGAGAAAGTAATCCAGTTTTTTCAAACCGTAGCTTAACCCTAAACTTTCGTTTATTTCTATCCAGTTTAGAGTTCTGAAATCGTCTCGCAAGCCCCGTTTTGAAAAAATATATTATTAAAGGTAATTCTAGATATCATTTTTTATAAATTATTTTTTGTAATTTTTAAATTTTATGGGAAGGGGGAAACCAACTCGTGGTGGCGAAGAAGCGATGGAAAGAGATAGAGAGGTGGCGATGTTAAAGAATAAAAGAAAGAAGGGGCGCAAAGAGGGAGCAGGGGAAAAAAAGACAGACGCCGAAGGTACAACAGCAGGGGAGGTTGCTGAAAATCCGACAGAAAATGGCCAAGAAAAAATAATTACAGGAAGCACAGAGGCTGTTCCTGTTGTTTCTGGTGATCAAAAAGAAAAAGATTTGAAGAAAGTAGAGGGTTTATTAAGGGATTTATGGAAAAATTTTATTGACGGAGATATTAACAGAGAAGATATCCAGCAATTATTAGATGATTCCAATACTTCTCCAGAAATGCAAGAGGCCTGCCGAAGATTTTTAAATAAAAAAAAAGAGACATCTCCCGTTGTTACCACAAAAGAAAGCCCAAAGACGGGGGAAAAGAGCCCTCCCGAAGGACCAGAAAAAAAGAAGGCAGATGTTAAAGATAAAAATAATGCTGCCTATAAGAAAAGAAGAGAAGAGTTTGACGAAAAATTAGAGGATCAAAAAGATATACTTTGGGGGATTTTAAGAAATAGGATAACAAGAGGAGAGATTGACGCGAGAGCTAAACAATTATTGGGGAATAAAGGAAAACTAGTAAATAGGTTTAGAAGTGGAAAATTAAGTGGAAACTTACGTGAGCGTATAGCAAAAATAATACAACAAGCCGAGCGTGAACTGATCGCCGAAGTGGCAAAAGAATTTTTAGCTGAAAGGATAAAAGTTACGCATCGGAGAGGACAATCTGAAAAAGAAGGATGGGAGGAAGGGGAGAGAGTAGAAGCTGATTTGGACGCCCAATGCGCGCTTGGCGTTTTAAGTCTTGCGGGGATAGACATTAGTAAGGGTTTCTATGTTCCGCAAGGAGAATTGAAAATGGACGGAGCGATGAATATTGATACGGGGATGTTTAGTGGTATTGGGATGGGAAGGATTGATTTACTGGAAAAAATTGAAAAAGACAATCCAGAGTTAAAAGCAAGAATAGATGAGAAAAATGAGGAAGAAAAGTTAGAAGATGAAGTAAGAGAAATAAAAGAAGAAGTGTTGGGATTACTGCTTAAGCTTGACGGCATGGCGGAGGGAGAGGAAAAAGAGAGAAAAAAGATAGAAGTAAGCCAAAAACAGGATTTATTAGCAATAAAGATAAAAGCGTTAAAGGAGAAGAGTAAAAAAGAATCAACCGTTATTGATCATCACGGTGAAGATTCGCATAGAGATACATCGGCAACGCAGATCATGTTTGAGCTGTTGAGAGATTTTGGTTTGCTAGATCACATAACAGACGAAAGAGAAAAACACGCCATTAAAGAACTTGTAAAATTTGTAACAGAAATGGACAATGCCAAATATGGCAAAGAAGAATATCGGGGAATTAGAAATTTTAAAGAATCGCATCACACAATGCTTGGCTTGAAGACGTGGGTAACTTTTGAAAATTTATTGAAGTTTTTTAGAGACGGGAAATCGGTAACTGATATTCTTGACGACGAAGATCTAAAAAAATATGGAGTATTTAACTATGTAGATAAGGAAGGAAAAACAATATCCTGTCCGGAAAAACAGAGTGGTAGGATTTCTTGGGCGCTAAGAAAAATTGAAAAGCTGGAAAAAGATAATAATTGGGTATTTTGGGACGGGGATAGCGGTGATAAGTTTTTGGTTGATTTTCCTCTTGACGACGAAGACAATGGACAAGGAACGGGAACGCTTGGTCCTTGGGCGGCGGCGAGTCTTGGCTATGCCGGTTTGCTTCGTTATACTCCGGAGAGAGGTTTTGCTTTTTTCAAGAGTAATGGAGAGTTTGATTTAGCCGCTTTTAAAAAATTATCGCAAGGTTTTAGTGTCAGAGGTGGAATGTTTTTACAGCCGCTAGACAAGGAAAAATTATTAGTTAACTTGGGAGATTTAATGGGGAAAATAGCCCCAAAGTATGAAATTACAAAAGGCAGTAATCTTGAAAAATTTTTAGAAAAAGAGAAGAGAATAGTTAAAAAGAAAATAAAAAAATCTCCTTATGGTTATTGGGAAGCGAGGAAGGAGACGGGAGAGTTGATAATTGTAGAAAAAGTGCCACAAGGTATTAACGATGGAGATGAGGTTTATTTAAAGATATTAAATCCGCGTAAGGCAGAAAAGGCGACCAAAAAAGAAGAACAAAGAAAGGGTTATACAAAAAAGTATTATTTGGCGGAGTGGGAAGCGCCAATGGAGAAAAAAGTAGAAAAGGAGGAAGATCCAGGCGAAAAGGAAGAAACGATAATAAAAAACAAGATCCATAGGGCTGGAGGAGCTTATTGGTGGGTAGCGAAGCCGAGCGGAGAAAGAGTTATTGTAAATTCAAAGACCTTGCCGAATGGCGTCAGAGAAGGGGATGAGGTTTTTGTTAAGGTTTTAGAATCGCAAAAGGGTCCAAAGAAGAAAGCAAACCAGAACCAGAAGGAAAGGCCTCTTGGGACGCTCGGATATCCGGATGAATATTATTTAGGAGAGTGGGTGCCCGGAACAGAAAGAGAAGAAACAGCAGAAGAAATAAAGAAAAGAATAAGTAGAGAATTTTTTGAAGTTTTTAAAGAGAGAAAAGAGCTTATCGAAGCTATAGCTAGCATGAGCGAAAAAGGAAAAAAAGATGAAAAAGAAAAAGAGGATCCGAAGAAAGAAGAAATGAAAAGAAGAAAAGTAGAGTTAGACGGACAGTATAACGAGTTGAAGGCAAGGCTAGAAAAACACGTTGACGGAGAGCGGAGGGCGGAGCTTGAAAGGCGGATAAAAGGTGGTAAGGCAAAAAGAGTTGAAAGGGAGGAAAAACAGAAAGATAAAAAAGAAGAGAGGAAAAAAGAAAAAGGAGAAAAGCTAAAGGCTGAAAAGGGGAAGAGAGACGAAGATAGACTTAAAGTATTAGCTGAAGCTTTATTTGTTGCACGCGAGAATAAAAACAGCGGAGCAGAAGAAAAAATTGAAAATTTTTATAAAGAAATTAAAAAAGAGATAGAGAAAAAGCTTGAAACTTTTTATGAAGGATTTACAAAAAAATCAGAGGAAGAACTTGAAAATATTTTCGGAAGAGATATACGAGAAAAGATAGCTGAATATAAAGAAAAACTCGGTGTAGTATTAGCTAACGAACATAAAAGAATGCTCGATGAAGACAAGGAAGAGGAAGAAAAAAAAGAAGAATTTAAAGTTTTAGCTGAGGCCTTGTTCGTTGTGCGGAAAAAGATGGAAGAGGCGACGGAAGAATTAGAACAGCGGAAAGATAGTTGGTCCGAAAGGATTTTTAAAAGAAGCAAAAAAAGAAAAGAGAAGGTTGAAAGAGATTTAAGGGCAGTAGAAGATACCCTCAAGGATAGTTTTGGAGAAGATATTTTAGGGGATGTAGATGAACATAAAAAAGAACTTGATGGGGAAAACATAGATAATGTTATAGATAATCTTAGGCAAAGTATTTTTGGAGAAGCTATACAGAAAAAGTTAGATGAATATAAGAGAAAAATTGATAGAATTTTGGTAGAAAAAAAGGAAGCCGTTTTAGCAGAAGAAGAAGGTCGAAAGAGGGGAGAGCAATTTAGAAAAAATGAAGAAAAAGAAGACGAGCGACAAAAAATAACAAGAAGACAAGAGAGAGAAGAAAAAAAAGAAGCAGAGGCGCTACAGGGAAGAATGACCTATATGAGGAGCTTATCTTCGCAAGGTATTGATGGGGGAGTAGCAAAACCGAATCCAGAAATAGGTAAAGTGAAGCGGGATATGAGAATTTTTCTAGAAGAAGTAAGAAAGAGTGACCAAAAACGAGCGGAAAAGTACGAGAGATATTTCACAACCGGCAACTGGGAGGACTAGAAAAATATCTTTTAAAAGCGTAAACAATAAAACTAGCGTCTAAGATAGACGCTAGTTTTAGTTTACAAAAAAAGAACCTCAAGTAGTTTGATTTAGAGACCATGAGAATGAGGAGGAGGCATCCCAGGTCCCAAACCAAACTACTTCAAGATCCTTCTTTGAGTACCTTATATAGTACCATTTTCGGTAATTTTTGTCAAGGGGGGCTGACAGGCGCAAGATTCAAGTCATAATGCACCACTATCTGGTAAAATACCAGATTAATCATTAAAGTGGCGCGTATGTCAAATAATCTAACCTTTTACGACAGAGAAAAACTACAATACTGGCTAAGAACAAAGA
>Ga0208373_1002736_pt1 | contig 18748 bp, 13 predicted proteins | sample RifOxyC2_FD_184036 | JGI IMG/M metagenome (GOLD analysis project Ga0208373, IMG submission 184036) | Soil microbial communities from Rifle, Colorado - Rifle Oxygen_injection C2 (SPAdes) | ecosystem: Environmental > Terrestrial > Deep subsurface > Rock core/Sediment | place: Rifle, Colorado... | reverse complement strand
CCGAACGGCCTGCCTTCAGTTTCGCTTACGTAATAATAATACTTGTGCATGTCGGCGTATTTATCGGAACCGTCTTCAATGGCCTTGCGCTCAACCGGCGAATCTACCACAGTTTTCATCCTGGCGAAGGTTTCCATGGCATAGGCCTCGGGGCCAAGGAACATTGCGCCGTATTCCGCGTAAAGCGGCTCGCTTGCAAGCACGAACCCGTGGTCAAGCCGGGCGTGGAAATACGTAAGTTCCGCCGGAGGCCCGAGCTCTATGGCAATAAACGGTTTCACCGCGTTCTTTGAGAAATGCAAGAGCCAGTCGTCCTTTTCCTGCTTGGGCGGGAAATTCAGGTAGATATTGCTGGTGGAAATATCACCGTGGTTGCCGCCCGCGTGCTGGAGTTTGGGCCTGGAGCCGTCAAGCTCATCAACCATTGCCTCGGTGTCTTTCCAGATAACGCGTTTCGTTTTGAATTCCAGTATATTCTCCGGCGGGAGGTAATTTGTGCCTATCATGTGCGGGTTGAGGTCCAGCGGGTAGCCCAGCAGGTTGAAGTTCATTGACCACAACACCACGCTGGGGTGGTTGCGTATCTTTTTAACAAACAGCGCCAGTTCCTTCTGGTAGTCTTCCTTCACGCCGGGCTTTGTCCAGGTATTGCGAAGCTCGCCGGCCGAGGGCAGGATAATGATCATCAGCATGCCCAGCTCGTCAGCTTTCCTGAGCGATGCTTCTATGTCCATGTAATTATTGCCGCCGCAGCCCATTTCCAGGCAGTTGTAATTGGATTCCATTGAGTGCTTGTAAATATATTCCGCGGATTCCTCGTTCGGCAAAGGCGCGCAAATCCTGATTTTAAGGCAGTAGGGCTGTCTGTTCAGGTAATACCTGGTGCCCTGCACCCACGCTTCGCGGAAACCGAACTGCACCGGCCAGCCGGCATCAACAAGGTTGTTTTTGTCATCCGACCACGAAAGATTAAGCTTGTAAAGGCACGGGTTGTCCGGGCTCCAAAGCACGGGGTTGGCCCAGGGGAAGGTGTATTCATAAATCCCGCCGCCCAGGGATTTGCCGCTGTTTATTTTAGCGGAAAAAGTTTTAAGCACAGCGCCTGTTTTCACGGACGCGATAGTAATATCCAGCTTGCCTGACGGTTTGTCTTGCGGGAACTCCACCCGCACTTTGATATTTTTATTCCTGACGGATGGAGCCACGAAAATGTCCTTTATTATCTTCTCCTGGGCGGGATCGTGCCTGACAAGCCATATATCGCCGACAATCCCGCGGCTGTTTGAAGACCTCTGCCTTCTTATTACAACCTCTGGCGTGGAGATGGATTCCACTGTTCCCGTTACGAAAGCGCTGGCCATAACCGTAAGCTTTACATTCTGCCCCGGTTTAATGTCCGCCGGCAGGGGAATGTCCTTTGCTTCCAGCCCTTTCTGGTAACCAACAAACTTTGAATTAATGAACACCCACGCTTCCACATTCACCTGTTCAAAGCGCAGAAATGCTTCCCCCGGTTTCCAGTTTTCCGGAAGGACAAACTCGCGCTCATAAGCGGCGTAGAAATAGTTCTTCAGCGGTTTGCCGTCCCAGTTCACCTCGCTGCAGATATGGGGTTTAAATTCCGGCGGGGCGCCCACGGGCATCATGCATTCGCCGTTGGTCCTGTTATACCATGCATCGCCGAACCATTCGCCGGGCACGCGCACGTCGGCGGATTTCGCTTTGCTCATGAACCCCGGTTTTGGAACCCGCCCTGTCGGTGTCCCCGGGGCCTTGTCAAATTGCATTGACTCGCTCAGGCGTATGCGCCAGATGCCGTTAAGGCAGATCTTCTCCCTGGTAGCCGTTGACGCCCTGTAAGCGTCAGAAAGGTTCCAGTCCGGCGAACTCGCGCCCCACAACATCTGCGCGCCAAACAAACAAACGAATGACAAAACCAAACCCTTGATCTTTTTCATCGGTTCTCCCCTGTAAATGTTATTGATTGAATTCTTGATTTTTAAGAACCCTCGAAAAACCATCCCTTCTACTACTTATTTTGAGTGAATTTAGATCCGGTTTTTGTAGCGGTCCGATTTATCGGACATATTAGGACAACTTTATATTATTGCGTGATAAATCACGCCGCTACAAAATTAAAAAGTAAATTCTTTCTACAAAATATTTTACTCAAAGAAACTTCAACCATTCTCCCAGAAACGATGATTTTAATTCAGTATTGTGTCCCCGGAATTATATTCATTACTTGTTTTGCCTGTATCAAAATATTCCAGCAATTTCTGCTGGTATGTGGTGCCGTGGCTGACGAAAGCGTCCATGTGGGCGCCATCGGGAATTGTCCAGAAGTATTTGGGCTCGCGGGCGGCCTTGTAAAGCAGGGCGCTGTGGTAATACGGCACGAGGGAATCCTTTGTGCCGTGGATGAAAAGCACAGGCGTGGGTGAAACATCGCCTATTTTGTTTATTGCGCTGTATTTGTTGCCTATCAGCACCAAGGAAAGCGGCGTCCTGAACCAGCTTACCACGGGCATTGCCCTTGCTTTGTCCTTGACGATGCCCCTGTAAGAGCTGAACGTGCTATCAATAGCCGCCGCTTTTATGCCTTCGTAACGGTTGTTTTCAAGGATGTTGAGCGCGATGTTCCCGCCCAGACTCTGGGCAAGCACGTAAAGGTTGTCCTGGGCTATGTCTTTGCGGTTTTTTATGTAGTTCATTGCGGCTTTTGCGTCGCGGGAAGTGCCGCTTATTGAAGGTTTGCCTTCGGAATTGCCGTAACCCCTGTAATCAAACGTGAAAACGTTGTAGCTTTCGGCAGGAAGCCATTTGATGTACTGATAATTATACGTGATGTTGCACGCGTTGCCGTGAAAGAAGATAACGGTGCCTTTGGCCGAGGGGCCGGCGGCGGGCAGGAACCAGCCGTGGAGTTTCAGTCCGTCTTCGGTGTTGAAATAGACATCTTCGTATTTCAGGTTGTCCTTGCCGGGGTTGTTGTATGTGATTTTATCGGGGTGCAGGAACGATTTTGTCATGCATCCGCACAGCAGAAGAAGGAAGGCAAGGGCGAGAAGCCGTTTGTTCATTGCGATAATGATTATACTACTTTTACAGGCGAAGGGGCAATGTTTGTATTTTTAAATAATTATTGGCTATAATATGCATGAAAAATCGATTATGAGGGGTGCTTATGAACAAAGAATACGAATTAATTGTGATTGGGGCTGGGCCGGGCGGGTACGTGGCGGCAATAAGGGCCGCGCAGCTTGGTGCTAAAGTGCTGGTTGTTGAAAAAGACGAAATCGGCGGGACGTGCCTGAACAGGGGTTGTATTCCCACCAAGGCGATGGTTGCCAGCGCGGGGGTTTTACTGTCGGCAAAAAAGGCGGGGCAGTACGGCATAAAAGCGGAGAATATTTCGGCTGATATTAACGCCGTGATAGAAAGAAAGAACAAAATAATCGGCCAGTTCCGGATGGGCATCGGCGGGATTTTCAAAAGCTACGGGATTGAATCAGTGAAAGGGAGCGCGGTGTTTGTTTCCGGCAGTGAACTGGACATTTCCGGTGAGAAAACAGCGTTCAAGAAGTGCATAATAGCCGCGGGATCGGTTCCGTCAAGCATTCCGGGAATTGTTGTTGATGGAGAGAAGATAATCACCAGCGACCACATACTGGATATCAAGCAAGTGCCTGCAACCCTGCTTATTATAGGAAGCGGGGCGATAGGGATAGAGTTTGCGTGTATTTTCAGCGCTTTTGGAACCAAGGTTACGGTTGTTGAGGTACTGCCAAGGATACTGCCCAATGAAGATGAGGAGATTTCAGAGAAATTCAGGCAGTTATTGATAAGGGACGGGATTGAAATAAAGGTAAACTACAAAGTGGCCCCGGAAGAGCTTGCCAATTATGAAAAGGTGCTGGTTTCAGCCGGCAGAAAACCCTCTACGGCTGGCCTGGGACTGGAAAAAGCTGGCATTAAGCTGAGTGAAAGAGGGTTTATACCGGTAAACGACAGGATGGAAACCGATATCGCGGGGATTTACGCCACTGGTGACGCTGTCGGCGGGATAATGCTTGCGCACAAGGCGTCGCAGGAAGGGATTGTTGCGGCGGAAAACGCCTGCGGAAACGCTTCCAGTGGTTCGCGCATTGATTACAGCGTTATTCCAAGCTGTATTTACAGTATTCCGGAGGTTGCCAGCGTCGGGTTGAGCGATAAGAAGGCGATTGAGAAAGGTTATGAAGTAATTGTGGGCAAATTCCCCTTCGCGGCAAGCGGCAGGGCGGTTACGCTTGGTGAAACTAAAGGTTTTGTGAAGGTTATTATTGATAAAAAGACGGATATTATACTTGGCGCAAGCATTATCGGCGCGGAGGCCTCGGAATTGATAGCTGAGGTCGCGCTGGCTGTGAAGATGAAAGCAACCACGAAGGACCTTATCAGGATTGCGCACGCGCACCCGACGCTTGCGGAGGCGTTTTTTGAGGCGGCGCATGATGCGCATAAAGAGGCGGTGGACCTTCCGAAGAAACGCTAGTTTGAAGCACAAAAAACATTTTCTTCATTCGCTTCCGTTCAGGGCACAAATTACTTTTTCAAAAATGAGCCTCGCCGTGTTCCCTGCGGGCCCCGGCCACTCATTTCCGAAAGACAAGTAATTTGTCTTCACTAAGGCTCACTCCGAAAACGTTTTTGTGCTTCTGAGAATATCAATGAATCCTGGGTTCCTGCAAACAATATGAATACTCTGAAGGTCATAAATTTGGGATTAACGAAGTACGAAGAAAGCTGGAATATGCAGAAAAAAGCCCTGGCGGAGAGGATTGCCGGGAAGCGCCCTGATACGCTTTTTCTTGTTGAGCATCCGCCGGTTATCACTTTCGGGCGCGGGAAGAAGGATGATACGGATATCCTTGTGTCGCCGGAGTACCTGAAAAAAAGAGGCGTGAAGGTTGTTGAGGTTGACCGCGGGGGAAGCGTTACGCTCCACTGCCCGGGCCAGCTGGTGGGCTATGCGATTATCGGCCTTGCGGACGGGGAAAAAGACATACATGAGTATATAAGGAAGCTGGAAGAAGTGATTATCAGGATGCTTGTTGATTACGGCATCAGCGCACAAAGGCGCGAGGGGTTTACCGGCGTGTGGGTGGGTGAAAAGAAGATTGCTTCCATCGGCGTGGGCGTGAAACACTGGGTTACTTACCATGGTTTTGCGCTGAATGTGAACCCGGATATGTCGGTAGTTTCAATGATCCACCCCTGCGGGCTGAAAAATAGGAAGATGACGTCAATAGCAGAGCTAATGATTGCCGCGCCCCGCCAGGCGGGGCTCGCAATGACAAACAAAGAACTCATGCGGGAAGCCCGCGGGAAGGCGGAGAAATATTTCAAGGAAATCTTCGGCTGTGTCCAGCCGTCCTCGCCCTGGATGGGAGAGGATGGTCAGGTGAGGGTGAAATTCCCCTACTGGATCAAGAGGCGTGTGGCGGGTTCAAACGATAAATTTGACGCGACAAGAAAGATTTTAAATGAATTAAAGCTCAATACCGTGTGCGACAGCGCCACTTGCCCGAATATCAACGAATGTTTCAGCAATAAAACAGCGACTTTCATGATACTGGGAAAAAATTGCACCCGCAGCTGCGGTTTTTGCTCGGTTGGCTCGCTTAACGCGGACTCACCGGAAAAAGTCGACAGGGATGAGCCAAAACGGGTCGCGCAAGCGGTGAAAAAGCTGAAATTGAGGCATGTTGTTGTCACTTCCGTGACACGCGATGACCTGGCTGACGGCGGAGCGGGGCAATTCGCGGAAGTTATAAAGGAAATCCGCAAAACGGGCGGCAAAAAAACAGCGATTGAACTTTTAGTGCCGGATTTCATGGGAAATTTGGATTCAATTAAAAAAATAGTAAGCGGAAAACCCGAAATCATCGGGCATAACCTGGAAACTGTGCCCCGTTTATACACGGAAACAAGGCCGCAGGCAGATTATCGGCGCTCGCTGGAATTGTTGAAAAACATAAAGGTGCTGGCTCCGGGAATTCTCACCAAATCAGGCATTATGCTGGGGCTTGGCGAGAAAAAAGAGGAAGTAATGGAAGTTTTGAAGGATTTGCGTGAAGCAGATTGTGATATCGCCACGCTGGGGCAGTACCTGAGGCCGTCAAAACAGAATATCCCGGTGAAGGAATTCATAACCCCGGAAGAATTTGAAAATTACGAGAAAACCGGCGAAAAAATGGGGTTCAAAGCGGTAGTTTCAGGCCCTTTTGTCAGGAGTTCCTACCACGCGCGGGAAGCCTACACCCGCCGCGCAGAAAAAACGCCTCTTGCGAAAACCTGTTAAAAATATTATATAATGTTTTATAGTTAACATTATTGGAAGCATGGGGCAACCCAAGGAGAGGCCTTATGAGAAAACGCAATCCGCTGGGATTTTTATTCTTCACGAACGAACTGAAAATCTGGTATTTTAAGTATCTTATCGGGGCTATCATTGTTTCAATGGTAGTTGCCGGGCTGGCGGTTTATTTCACCATAGGCAGGTACGCGCAGACCGTCACGGCTCTGGGGCTCACGCTTCCAGGCACTACGAGCGCGCCGATGAACATCGCCAGGGACATGCTCCTGAGCGTGCAGTCGCAGATGATATATATACTGATTTTTGAAACAATAGTGCTAGTATTAATCGGAATAGTGGCAAGCTTATATTTCGCTTACAGGGTAGTGGGCCCGATAAAGCGGTTAGAGCGGGAAATTGCCCAGATGGCGGAAGGCGCGGTTGATATCCACCCGGTTACCCTGAGGGACGGGGATTATCTCATGCCGATAGGGCTTCTGCTAAACAAACTTATTGAGATTATTTCGAACAAGCAGGAAACGATAGACGAGTTTAAAGCTTCCCTGAAGGGCCTTTCTTCTTTCGTGAAGGACAACAAGTAGGTTAAAGGAAGAACAGAACCACGTAGTACGCCATCATCATTACCAGCCCGAGAGGCACACCCAGTTTTGCCCACGCGCGGCTTGTGATTTTCAGCTTCCCGGCAGAAATAATATTCGGAATGTTCCCCGGTATCAGCATCCCCCCTGCAACCAGCAGGCCCATCAGCACTCCCTGGATTTGTTTTTGTGTCATTGCGGGGCTTATCTCGGCCGCGGTCAGCGTGGCATTGTCAAGGACAGCTGAAACAATATTCACCCAGTAGAGCACACGGCTGTCCAGGTTCACGATGTAGGCGTCGATTACCGGCTTGAACCCGCTTCCCAGCAAAATCAGCGCCATCACGAACACATAAACCTTCAAAGCGCGGATAAACACATCTTTAAATGTTTCGTGTTTTTCGGCTGCCGTCAACCCGCCGGATGATTTCCTGCCGTGGAAAAAAGCCGCGATGGCCCCGAGGACGATGACTCCCGGCACAATAAATTTACCCAGGAGTTTTGCGGGGTACCAAAAATCTACTCCGGGTACGCCCTTAAGCTTGGCCACGAATATGGTTGAAAGCGGTTCGCCTATAGGGGTGAGCGCGGCGCCCAGCCCTATGGAAAAACAGGCGATTACAGTAAAGTCCGTCTCGGTTTCCTTGTCCATTTCCATTACGCTTATGATTTCCACAAGCACAAGCGCGGCGATGATGGCGGTGATAACAGAAGAAATCAGGCCCAGTATGACGACCATCAGAAAAACAAAAAGCCATACAGGCATGGCTTTCAGTATTTTACCCACGGATTTGCGGATGTGTTTCCTGGCATACTGGAAAACAATGCCGGCTGCCAGCACCGCGAGCGTGATTTTGATGGGTTCTATAAGGGCTTCTTCCACAAGCTCCAGAGATAGCATGCCGGAGACCAGCACGGAAAGCAGCCCCATCAAGAAAAGAAACGCTTCCAGGTTGTGTTCAACCTTCTTGTTCAGGAAAGGCCCAAGAAGCACGATCAGGATGATTATTATTAAACCGGTTATAACCATTGGATTATCTCCGGAAGGAATTATACCAATTAATTTAGCAGATTTGTAATATGATCTATCAATGATTCCAGTTCAACGGGTTTTGAATAAAACCCGTCAACATTCATGGATGCGGCTTTTTCCCTGTTGTTTTTCTGGTCGGAAGCGGTCAGAATAATTATTTTAATGTCCTTGTATTCAGGCACGGCTTTTATCCTGTCAAATACTTCCCATCCGTTCATTTTCGGCATCCTTATGTCAAGTATTATCAGGTCGGGATGAAAACTTCCTGCTTTTTTAAGCCCTTGTTCGCCGTCACAGGCGCATTCAACCGTGAAACCTGAGCCGCTAAGGTTTATTTTCAATAAATTGGTGATGTTCTCTTCGTCTTCAATCAGTAAAATTCTGTTTTTCATGGTTTATCCCTGGGGCAGGGTAAATCTGAAGCAGCTGCCTGTTGGTTTATTATTTTCAACCCAGATTTTCCCGCCGTGAAGCCCAACAATTGATTTCGCTATGGTCAGGCCCAGGCCTGTGCCCCTTTCCTTGCGGGAAACATCATTGTCAATTCTGTAGAATTTATTGAATATATTTTCTTTTTCGTTATCCGGTATCCCGGGGCCCTGGTCTGCCATGCTTATTTGAATCTCGCCGGGTTGCCGGGCAACGGCAATTTTAATTTGCGAATTAGCAGGGGAATGGTTGATCGCGTTTACAAGCAGGTTCTGAAAAACCTGGGTTATCCTGTCCTTGTCAAGGTTCAAATCATTTACATCGGGGGATACTTCAATTTGAATATCAATATTCTTTGTCCTTGCGTCTATGATCCTGATTATCTTGTCAAGGACTCCCCTGATGTCAGTTTTTTCAATTTTCAACTGGAGTATGCCTTCTTCGATCTTTGACAAATCAAGAAAGTCGGAGATCAGCCGGGCAAGGCGCCTTGATTCCATTCTTATTATATTAAGATAGCTTGCCCTGTCTTCATCGCTTAGTTTAAGGTTTTTATTGGCCAAGGTGTCGGCAAAGCCCATGATTGAAGTCAGCGGCGTTTTCAGGTCGTGGGAAACTATCGAGACAAATTCAGATTTTCTTTTATCCACTTCCTCCAGTTTCCGGTTAAGTTTTTCAAGGTCTTCAGTCCTTTCCTTGAGGTTGTTGTTCGCTTTTTGCAGGTCGTTGACGGCTTCTTTTACCTTGTTCTCAAGGTCCGCGTAAAAATTCTGCAGGTGTTCAGCCATGATGTTGAACTGGGCTGATATTTTCCCTATTTCATCATCATTTATCACTGGTATCCTGTAACTGAATTCCTTGTTTTCAATTTTAACCGCCCCTTCAAAGAGGTATTCTACAGGCCTGAACAGGTAGATGAGCAGGACGTGCGTTAAGAAAAGCATCAAAATAATCGCCAGGAGCCATACGGCGATGCCGGTTATAATGTCGGTTTTTAATGCTTGCCGCAGGGATTCCATCGGGAACCCTACAATTATGGAACCGAGCTTCTTCCTGTCCTTGCCGCGGATTTCCTCGTACACATCATAATAGTTGTCGTTTGAGTTGAATATGTTATCGGTTTTCAGCGTTACCTGTTTTTTGTCGCATTTTCCGGCGATTTTTATCAATTTATCGTTTTTGTCAAAAAATAGGACATAACCTATTTCCGCTTCACTGAGGATAAATTTACTGTATTTTTCAATGATGTTTTCATTAAGGATATTTTCCGAGCCGATGCTGAAACTTATAACATCCGTGATCACATCAGTCCTGAGGGCCATTCTTTCCTTTAATATATTTTCAATTTGTTTTGACCTAATCAGGAGCGCGACGGACACTATCAGGATAGCCACCAGCCAGACCGCCAGCAATATTTTTGTCCTGAAAGATAATTTATTCAAATATTTATTCATGGGTTATAAATGGGATTTTTAAAATTCCTCAACTACCTCTATGCGGGAAACCGCCGCATAACTCACATACATCCTTGAATTCTCACCGTGAACAGTCATGTTGAAGCCCGGCCCAGCCGGGTTAAGGGCCGCTGTTGTCCCTTTAATGACTTTCCCGTCAGGATAATTGACTATCACTTTCTTTTCAACAGAATAGGTTCTGGAAGCATCATAGATTGGTTTTGGTTTTTCCTGCTGGTGAGCCTGCGCGCCGGGAAGTACTGAAACCATTGCCGGCGTTTTAGACAGCAAGTTATCAACATAAGCGGTAAAATCATCTATTTCAAAGGGCTTTGATATTATATCAGTTGCACCGGCGTCCTTTGCCTTCAGACGGAAATTAAGTTTTTTATAGACTCCCGAAATAAGAAGTATGGGCAGGGTGTCTTCCTTGCGGGTTTTGCGTATTTCCTGGCACACGTCGATTCCTAAAATCCCAGGCAGTATCATGTCTAGTATGACCAGGTTGGGATTAAAGCTGTAAAACACTTCCAGCGCTTTCCTGCCGTCGCCGGCAAGGAGCACTTCATACCCTTTTGCCTCGAGATTAACACGTAATAGGGTCTGAAGGTTTGTGCTGTCTTCAGCAATCAATATCTTTTTTGCCGGCCTTTTTTCCCCGTCAGACAATCTATTGTTTTTCGCAAAACTGCTTTTACCCACGGCATTATTATGTTTAGCAAAATTCTTCATTTCCGTGGCAACTTCTACAATTTTTCCGTAATGATTCATGCCTGGGTTCTCGTTGGTAACCAGGCCTATTGACAGTGTCATGATTGGAAATGTTTGAGCCTTGCCCTGCCTGTCTTTGCCGGCAATATACCCTTTTTGCCTGTCTTCTTTCCCGTAATATTTTAGTATACCGGCGTCAAAGGAATCCGCTATCTTTTTTTGTATGGAATCCGAATCAGCTATATCACAAATTAATATAAAATCATCGCCGCCGATGTGCCCTACAAAATCATTTTCTTTTATATGCGAAGTAATGATATCTGCCGTAAATTTAATTACTTCGTCCCCTTTATCATACCCGTATTTATCATTATAAGACTTAAAATTATTGATATCCAGATAAATAAAAGCAAACTTATTATTACCTGAGAGCCGCTTATTGGTTTCGTTCATTATTGAGACATTTCCGGGCAGCTTGGTAAGAGGATTTACCGCCATTACTTCCTCCACGTGCTTCAGGAGGCCGTCAATCCTGGCGACGAGCTCATTTATATCGAAAGGTTTAGTAAGGTATTCATTGGCGCCAAGCTTCAAGCCGGTTATTTTGTCGGCCGGCCTGTCTTTTGCAGAAAGCACGAGTATCGGCGTTAACTGGGTCGCTTTTTCCATCCTTAGTTTTTCGCAGACTTCATACCCGTTCATCCCGGGCAGCATAAGGTCAAGGATCACCAGGCTGGGATGTTCCTGCGCCGCTTTCATCAGGGCTTTTTCCCCGTCGTGAGCGATTGACACCTGATAGCCGGCGTTTTCAAGGTTCACTTTCAGCAGTTCAATGATTTGCTGGTCGTCGTCAACGATAAGGATGTTTTTCTTCATCATTTTGCTCCTTGCGCCAAATTATATAACATTCTCTCCGGGGATACAAACCTGCAATTACTTGATTGAATCCAATAATTCAAGTATTTCACTGGTTTTGCCGCATTTTAACGCTTCAGCAGAAATTTCTTTTAAGTATGAAAAGTTTCGTTTAGCTATCTCTTCAGAAACTGCCGGAATGCACCGCGCCTGCATTGAAAGAGAGCCCGCGCCCAGGCCGGCAAGCACGCAGGCATACAGCGGGTTATTGGCTATTTCACCGCAAACGGATACTTCCTTGTTATGTGAGTTCGCGCAAGAAATAACATTATTTATAAGCCTTAACATTAACGGATGAAAAGTTTGCCTGTATTCTGCCAGAGAGCCGTTTTCCCGGCAGGCGGCAAAAATATACTGGGACAGGTCATTGGTGCCTATGCTTATGAAATCAATGTCTTTAATATAAGAATCCATTGATAAAACAACAGACGGCACTTCCGCCATAATTCCAACCTTTATACTGTTTCTTTTAATGTTTTCTTCCCGGCAAATATTATTAATCAGGCTTAAAGTTTTTTCCAGGTCATCAATTATTGATATAAAAGGGATAAGAATTTTTATGGGGCCGGACCTGGATGCCCTGATAATACTCCTTAACTGATTTATCAACAGATCCCTGTTCTTAAGCAAAAACCTTATACCCCTGATGCCAAGCTGGGGGTTTTCTTCGCCGGCAAAATTCAGATAAGCGGGTTTTTTGTCGGCCCCCAGGTCAAGCAGCCTGATAGTGACAGGACAGCCACCAGCTATTGACAGCAAATTGATATATAAATTGTATTCATCTTCTACGGTAGGCAAACTTCTCCGGGACATGTAATAAAATTCGGTCCTGAACAACCCGATGCCTTTGGCGCCTTTGAAAAAAGCGGTTTTGGTTTCATCCAGCATGCTCACGTTGGCTTCAAGGCGTATTTTTATGCCATCCCTGGTTTTACAGTCAGGTTTTGGGCCCTTTTTATTGGAATCAACTTCAAGTTTTTCGTATTTACGTTTTATTTTGCAGTAGTTTGCCATGTCAGATTTATCCGGATTTATTAACACGCTTCCTTCATAACCATCTACCAATACGTTATCATTTGTTTTAAGTTTTGAAGCAATACCGGCAAGCCTGACTGCCGGCACGCCCAGGGTCCGGGCGATTATTGCGGCATGGGATATCTCGCTTCCTTCTTCTATTAAAATACCAAGTATTTTTTCAAAACCCATAAGCATTATGTCTGAAGGTATCAATTTATCTGCAACAAATATAGTTGACGAATCAATTCTTTTTACGGCATTACCCCTGACATGCTCTATTTCCAGAAGGTTGCGAAGCAGCCGGTTGTATACATCTTCTATGTCCGCAAACCTGTTTCGCATATACTCGTTGTTCATTGTTGTGTATTTCTGCTCAAGTATTTTTAGCTGGTTATTTATGATATATTCTGAATTTGCCTTTTCCTTGATAACCAGGTCCCGGATGTTCTGTAAAAACCCCGGGTCTTCCAGGATAAGCGAGTGCACCTGGAATATTTCCCCCATTTTTCCGCCGGCATTTTTCGATGTATTGGATTGTATTTCCCTCAGCTGTTCCCTGCTTAGCTTAACAGCCCTGTCTAATCTTTTTAATTCTGATGAAATATCATCAATGGGCAGTTTATGCTCCGAGACCGCGTTAAGGTCAATCCTTTTAAAAAGGAAGACTTTCCCGGCGGTTAGGCCCTGGGAAATTGAAACACCGTCTATTTTTATCCGCGTTCCTGTTGAAAGTTCATTTTTCACGCAGAAGTTCCTCAACCTTTAACAAAATATTTTCCAATTCAAAAGGTTTTGTCATATATTCGTCCGCCTTGAATATTCCCTTGCCTATAACCACGTCTCTCTCATGGCTTTTGGATGACAAAATAATTATTTTTGTATTTTCAATTTCACTGTTGTCTTTTATTGCCTTGCAGACTTCCCACCCGTCTATTTCCGGCATCATGACATCAAGGATAATCAGGTCCGGTTTATAGAATAAATACTGTTTTAAAGCTTCCTTGCCGTTCGCTGCCTCAAAAACCGCGTATCCTTTTGCTTCCAGGTTTATTTTCAGAAGTTCCCGTATGTTTGCCTCATCATCAACTATCAGGATTTTCATTTTTTTGTGTTCTAAATTCATATCCCCCCCTTCTGCGTTTTGTAAAGAGTTAGATTATTTACTTTTTACTTTTGTTTCCGCTCTGCGGTTTTTTGCCCAGGCATCTTTCGTATACCCTGGATTTGCTGGTTTTTCTTCCCCGTAGGAAATAGTCGCAATCTGCGATAAGGGAATTCCAAGCAGCCCATAATATTCACGAACAAGCGCAGCTCTCTGCTGGCCCAGGCCCATATTGTATTCATTGGTACCCCTTTCATCACAGTGGCCTTCAATAATAACAACAAGTTCCGGGTGCGCCTTAAGGTAACCGGAATTTTCTACTAATCTATCGCGCGCAGCCGGTTTTAACAGAGCCTTATCATAATCGAAATATATGGTTTTTAATTCCGGGACAGCAGCCCATTCCGCAGAACGCACGGACGGTTCGCTTCCATCTTTTACGTCGCTTTTGATAACCGCGGGTTCCAGGGCTGCGGGTTTAATAATTGCCTTCCTGGCGCATCCCACCGATAATACTAAACAGCAAAGCACAAATACATGTTTTCTCAGCATACAAAAATCCCCCTTTAAATATTTTGTTCCTTCACTTATAGTATAGCGTTCCGATGCAACTTTGAAAACACCTGTAATGCAACTTTTATGCAACTTTTGGAAACAAAACCCCGAATTTGTTATAATTTCAACATAGGCGGATATATGCATAGAGGTAAAATATTACTTATTGAAGATGACCCCAGCACGGTATTTTTAATAACAGAAACCCTGAAAAGGGAGAAGTACCTGGTATATACAGCCGTGAATTTAAAAATAGCCCGGGGTGTGCTGGGTTCAAAAATCCCGGGCCTTATTATACTGGACAGGGGCCTGCCGGACGGCGATGGGCTGGATTTCTGCAAGGAAATAAGGAATTACAGGAAAACCAGGAATATCCCCGTATTATTTCTTACCGCCTCCAGCGATGTTTCAGATAAAATAACGGGGTTAAGGGCCGGGGGCGACGATTATTTAACAAAGCCGTTTAACATTGATGAATTGTCTGCCCGGGTCGAGGCCATGATGCGCAGAACAACCGTAATGCAGGCGCCTGCCGTTGAAATACTGAATTATAAGGGGATTGAGCTGGACATAACCGGCCATGAATGCAGGGTGGACGGCAGGAAAGTAAATCTATGGCCGAAAGAATTCGGGCTGCTTGAATTGTTTCTGGAACGCAAGGGCCGGGTGTTGAGCAAGGATGTGCTGTCCGAAAATGTCTGGGGGCGGGAATACCAGGTAACTTCCAGGACTATTGAAATGACAGTCCAGCGGCTGCGCAAAAAACTCGGCAAGAAAGGCAAACTCATAGAAACAGTAAAGGCTTACGGGTATAAATTAACAGGCTCATAAAACTTTATCAATATCGGGAAAAACATGAAAAAATCTGCCGTCAAAAGCATGCCTGCCGGAACAAAATGTTTTTATTTTGAAAATGACCCTCTCTGGTATAAAAATGCCGTTATATATGAATTACACGTGAGGTCCTTCTATGACAGCAACAATGACGGCATCGGTGATTTCAGGGGGCTTACAAGCAAACTCGACTATCTGAACAGCCTCGGCATTAACACTATATGGCTCCTGCCGTTTTACCCCTCTCCGCTGAAAGACGACGGCTATGACATAGCCGATTATTTCAACATACACCCGAATTACGGCACCCTCTCGGACTTCAGGAACTTTTTATGCGAAGCGCATCTACGCGGCATCCGCGTGATAACCGAACTGGTACTCAACCATACTTCCGACCAGCATTCCTGGTTTAAAAAGGCGCGAAGCGCGCCGAAAGGTTCCATAGCCAGGGATTTTTATGTCTGGAGCGATTCCCAGGAAAAATACAAGGACGCGAGGATAATATTCAAGGATTTTGAAACCTCCAACTGGGCCTGGGATACCGTTGCTAATTCCTATTACTGGCACAGGTTCTATACCCACCAGCCGGACCTGAATTATAACAGCCCGCAGGTGCAGAGGGCGATACTAAAAGTCATTGATTACTGGTTTGACATGGGCGTGGACGGCCTGCGGCTGGACGCCATACCGTACCTTTTTGAAAAAGAGGGCACAAATTGCGAGAATCTGCCGGAAACTTACGAGTACCTTAAAACCCTGAGGCGGCATATAGATTCAAAATATACGGGCAGGGTGCTGCTGGCGGAAGCTAACCAGTGGCCTGAAGACGCGGCCGCCTATTTCGGCAACGGTGATTCCTGCCAGATGGCGTTCCATTTTCCCCTGATGCCCAGGATGTTCATGTCCATGTGGATGGAAGACAGGTTCCCTGTAATTGATATATTCGAACAAACGCCGGCTATACCTGACAACTGCCAATGGGCGCTCTTTTTAAGAAACCACGATGAGTTGACCCTTGAAATGGTGACGGATGAAGAAAGGGATTACATGTACAGGGTTTATGCAAAAGACCCGGCCACCAGAATAAATATAGGCATCAGGCGCAGGCTGGCGCCCCTGCTGGGCAAACACAGGAGAAAATATGAGCTGATGAATATCCTGCTTTTCTCCCTGCCCGGTACACCGGTAATCTATTATGGGGACGAAATAGGCATGGGTGATAATTTTCACCTGGGCGACAGGAATGGGGTAAGGACTCCCATGCAGTGGAGTTCAGACAAAAACGCCGGGTTTTCCCGCGCAAACCCGCAGAAGCTGTATCTGCCCATTATCATAGACCCGGAATACCATTACGAAACAGTAAACGTGGAAAACAACGAAAGCAACCAGTCCTCTATCCTGTGGTGGATGAAGAGAGTCGTTGCCATGAGGAAGCGTTATAAAGCTTTCGGGAGCGGAAACCTGGAATTCCTGCCTTCAAATAATCCCAGGGTGCTTGCCTTTACCAGGGCTTACAAGGACGAAATAATACTGATAGTAATAAATCTTTCGCGGTTCTCGCAGGCAGTGGAACTGGATCTTTCCAAGTACGCTGGTTACTTCCCCGAGGAAATATTCAGCAGGAACCGTTTTCCCGCCGTCAAGGAAACACCCTATGCGTTTACCCTGGGTTTTTATGATTACTTCTGGTTTGAACTGAAGAAAGAGGACATCGGGCTTATTGAAGGAAGCAAAAATATATTCAATATAAACATAGAAGGTGAAATAAAAGGAAAAGCGAAGGAACAGCTGGAGCGGGAAGTGCTCCCGGATTACCTGGTAAAATGCAGGTGGTTCAAGAGCAAATCCCAGAAAATACTGCAGGTGAAGATAATTGAAAACATAAAAATGTATGACAGCGAACCACTCATACAGATCCTTTTGCTTGAAACAACGTTTGTTGAAGGGTTATCCGAAGTATACATACTGCCCGTATGCCCTGCAACCGGGCCCAACGCCGAAAAAATAAAAATTGACGCGCCTTATTCCGTAATTGCCAACTTAAAAATTAACGGCGAAGACGGGATAATTTATGACGGCATATATAACGAAGAATTCCGGAAAACGCTTCTGCTGATGATTGAAAAAAGGCACAGCATTGAAGCAATAAACGGCAGGCTTACGGGCCACCCGGGCAGGCATTTGAAAAAACTCCTGCTTTCAGGAAAGTCCCGGATAAACGAAAAATCCACGGTTTCCGGCGCGCAATCCAGCAATACTTCAATTCTTTACGGAAACGAATTATTCTTCAAGCTCTACAGAAGGGTTGAGGAAGGCGTAAACCCGGAAATTGAAATCGGGCGGTTCCTGACGGAAAAAACGGATTTCAAAAACGCGCCGCCTTATGCAGGAATGATAGAGTATACAAAACGCAATTCCAGGCCCACGGCCGTGGGCATACTCCAGGGCGCCGTGAACAACCCTGTTGATGCCTGGCAATACACCCTGGATTCCCTGGCGCGTTACTTTGAAAGGGTGCTCGCAAAACTCCCGGAAGTAAAGAAACCGCCGGCGGTGCCGGAATCCTTTCTTGACGCCGCCTGCAGGGAAATACCGCCGCTCATGCAGGAAACCATCGGCGTTGACTATATTGAAATGATAAAATTGCTGGGCACAAGAACAGCCCAGCTGCACCTGGCCCTGGCCTCAGATATCGAAAACCCTGATTTCGCCCCTGAACCGTTCACCCTTCTTTACCAGCGCTCGCGTTACCAGTCCATGCAGGGGCTGACTAAAAAAGTATTTGATACTTTCAAGAAAAGCCAGAAATCCGCGTTTAACGCGCCGGATGCACTCAAGGAGAAAGCGGCCAAATTCCTGGTTTTTGAAAAGGAAATAATAAACAGGTTTTCCCTTATCTACAAAGAAAAAACAACAGCCATGAAAATAAGGATCCACGGCGACTACCACCTGGGGCAGCTGCTTTTTACGGGGAATGATTTTGCCAGTATTGATTTTGAAGGCGAGCCCATGAGGACTTTGAATGAAAGAAGGCTGAAGAAATCAGCGCTGAAGGACATCGCGGGGATGATAAGGTCTTTGCACTACGCCGCCTATACCTCGCTTATGAAACACCAGGCAATAAAAACCGAGAACCCGCAGGAACTGGAACCCTGGATGTTTCTGTGGTATAAATATACCGCCGGAACTTTTTTGAATTCATACCTGGAAACAGCGGACGGCGCAGTATTCATTCCCTCCGGCCAAAAACAGCTGGAAAACATGCTGGACATTTACATGCTTGAAAAAGCCGTCTACGAACTTGGTTACGAACTCAATAACCGCCCCGACTGGATATTAATACCCATGAACGGCATAACCAGTATCCTGAAAAAAGAGCTTTAAAAACCGGCAGGCGGGGTTTATTAATCTATTTTAAAAAAATTCAATTTATTCAAATCAAAGGCTAGGGTTACCTCGTTCCCGGCCTTGAATTCCCTGCTGGTTGTTATAAACGAAAGCCCGGTATTTCCAAATAAAACATGAACAAGCAGTTCCCTGCCTATCAGTTCAATTGAACTGATTACTGCCTTGAAAGGGCCTTCCCTGGACGGGCATACATGTTCCGGCCTTATGCCCAGGACAAGGCCTTTTACCTTCAGTTTTTTTATGCCGTCAGCCCGGTTTTCCGGGGCCTTTATTTTTATTCCGCCGAGAACGAAAAAATACCCGCCGGTTTCTTCAATAATAGAAACTTTTAACAGGTTCATCGGCGGGGAG
>Ga0208373_1002735_pt1 | contig 18750 bp, 10 predicted proteins | sample RifOxyC2_FD_184036 | JGI IMG/M metagenome (GOLD analysis project Ga0208373, IMG submission 184036) | Soil microbial communities from Rifle, Colorado - Rifle Oxygen_injection C2 (SPAdes) | ecosystem: Environmental > Terrestrial > Deep subsurface > Rock core/Sediment | place: Rifle, Colorado... | reverse complement strand
CGATTTGTGGCTGCCCGGGCAAACTGGAATGATTTTTTTCACTATTATTCCCAGGCGTTCCAGCATGCCCTCTCCGCATCTCAGACTCGCACAGACGCACTCAAAGACGACGAACTCAAGGCAGGGATGAAACATACTTTTGCCGGAACCGCCTCGGTTTCTCCCCACTTCCGCACCTTTACGGCAGTGGCCAACCTCCCGCCACAGATCGCGCGGCTCCGGGAACTTTCCTACAACCTCTGGTGGTCCTGGAACCCCCGCGCCCTTGAACTCTTCTCTGCACTGGATCCCAAACTGTGGGCAGGGATGGGCAACAACCCCGTGCGCATGCTGGAAACCGTGTCTCCCGTACGTCTCCTCGATGCCTCGGAAAACAGCAGCTACCTGAACCTCTTCACCCATATTTTGAAACAATTCGACGACTACATGGACGATAAAAGTCCGCATCCGCGGATCGAGCGGTACGAAGGACTAAAGAGGTTGTCGCCCGTTGCCTACTTCAGCGCCGAATACGGTTTGCATGAATCCCTGCCTATATACTCCGGCGGCCTGGGAACGCTTTCCGGCGATCACCTGAAGACGGCAAGCGATCTCAATATCCCCTTAGTTGGCGTTGGTCTTCTTTACAAAAGCGGTTTTTTTAAACAGTCCATCGATAAAAACGGCACCCAGAAAGAGGAATATCCCCAAAACGATTTCTCCAGCATGCCCCTCGAAATTGTTCAGGACGACCGCGGCAATGCGGTCCAGATATCAATGGAATTTCCCGGGAGAACCCTTTTTGCCAACATCTGGCAGGTTCATGTCGGCCGTATCCAGCTCTATCTTCTCGACACCGATATCTCCGGGAACACCCCCCAGGACCGGAAAATCACTGAACGTCTGTACTGTTCTGACACCAGGGTCCGAATCGAGCAGGAAATACTCCTGGGAATGGGAGGGATAAAGCTTCTCAAAAAGCTCGGAATTCGTCCCCGCGTTTATCATATCAACGAGGGACACTCGGCATTTCTCGTTTTTGAACGGATTGCCTCTTTGATGACCGAAGAAAAACTGTCGTTCTACGAGGCACTCGAAATCGTGCGCGGCTCGATTGTGTTTACCACCCACACCCCCGTGGAAGCCGGAAATGAACGCTTCAGCCAGGAGCTCCTTGAGCACTATTTTGCCAATTTCGTAAAGCGCACCGGGATTTCCTGGTCGCAGTTCTGGCAGTTGGGAAGAAGGGAAAGCGGGGAGGGAAAGCCGTTTTTCATGACGATACTGGCACTGAATATGGCCCACAAAAGCAACGCCGTAAGCAGACTGCACGGAGAGGTCTCCCGGCGGATGTGGCGCGATGTGTGGAAGGGTTTCGACGAATCCGACATACCGATCACCCATGTTACCAACGGCGCCCATATCCGTTCTTATATTGCCCCACGGATGAAAACGGTGTTCGACACATTCCTCGGCATGGACTGGGAAAAGCACCTGTCCGAGCCGGAACACTGGGAGCGGGTTCAGGAAATTCCCGACAACATCATGTGGCGCACCCGTTACGAGCTAAGGCAAAAACTGGTCTATTTTCTCAGGGATGAAATTGCCCACAACTGGGTCAAATATGGCTATTCAAAAACATGGCAGGAGGAACTTTTCTCCAAACTGAATCCTGCGACCCTTACAATCGGATTCGCCCGGCGTTTCGCACCTTACAAGCGGGCTGATTTGATCCTTTCCGATCTCGACCGGCTGGACCGGATATTGAACCACCCCACCCGGCCGGTGCAAATAGTTTTTGCCGGCAAGTCCCACCCGATGGACGATATGGGAAAGGACCTGATCAAAAAGGTAATCGCCGTTTGCAAGGATCCGCGTTTCCGGGGGAGGATATTTTTCGTTGAAGGTTACGGCATCGGAATTGCCAGACAACTTGTGCAGGGTGTGGACGTCTGGCTGAACAATCCCCGCCGGCCGATGGAGGCCTCCGGCACCAGCGGTGAGAAGGTGGTTGCCAACGGCGTTCTTAACCTCAGCGTTTCCGATGGCTGGTGGGTTGAGGGCTACGACGGGACCAACGGCTGGACAATCGGCCCTGTGGTCAATGAGTACCGGGAAGAAATCGGAAACCCCGACCAGGAAGACAGCGAATCCCTCTACTCACTCCTGGAGAACTCCGTGGTTCCCATGTTCTATGAACGGGAAATATCAGGCCTTCCGGAGAGGTGGATCGCCATGATCAAGCGCTCCATGCAAACTCTTATCCCCCAATTCAATACCGATCGCATGTTGATAGATTACTACCACGATCTCTACCTGCCGACGGCGCTTCGTGAACATGACATCTATCTCGACAACTACAAAATGGCTCGTGAACTGGCCGACTGGAAGCAGAAGCTGCCGATGCGTTTCTCCTCGCTTCGCCTTCTCGACGTTGTTGTGGCGGGAATACAGGGGGATACGATCCGGGTAGAGGAGCCACTCGAGGTAACCGTTCGCATCGATCCCGGCAAAATGGCTCCGGAGGAAATTCTGGTGGAGATGGTCATCGGCAAGAGCGATCTTGGCGGCATAACCAGACAGCCCGAATGCATTCCGCTACTGCCGGAGAATAAGACCTCCGACGGCATTCTCAAATTCTTCATTTCCTATAAAGTCACGAAAAACGGTTCCTACACCTATGGAATCCGCGTATTGCCGAACCACCCGCACCTCTCCGCCAAGCAGGAGACGAATCTGGTGTACTGGGGGTAAATGAATCGGTTGTAACTGCTCAGGCAGATAGACTGTAGGCTGAAGACTGTCAGGAAAAAACGGGTAAGGCGCGTTTTGAAGCCATGTTGGGTACGAGAAGCTGCTTTTTTTCTGCCAAAGTGCGGCAATGGCTCTCTTATGACCCTTCAGCCTTCAGTTTAAACAGCTTCATCCTGACTACGTTAGTAGTTACAATCGGTTAAAGGTGGATGATTCCCAGCTTTCCCCATTTTGAACGCAAATATTCGGCGACGAGCCGGCGATGGCAGTGCAGCGGCTTTTCCTCGCTGCACAGGAGACAGCCCTCATGGAGAAGCTCCGGGGTTATGTTCATTTCTGCCTTTCTTGCGGAAAGCAGCTCCAGAAAATCCCGCTCGTAATCGAGCCAGTTTCCCTTGTTTTTCTTGAAGGCGTCCAGTATCTGCTGTGTCGGCGCCAGATCCGGACGATGAAGATAATCGATTCCGCCGATCGCCCTCAAAAAATAGCGCAGGTCTTCCCGCTTGGCAAACCCGGCCAGTTGAGAAACGTTGTTGAGCCGGATGTCGATCACCCTCTTGACGCCCGCCCTCGTCAACAGCGTAAAAAACTCCTCCGCCGTTTTCTTCGTGAAACCGATGGTAAATATCTTAATCTTCTTCATGATGTCACTCTCCTTCCTCTTCCTTTCGTTACGGGATCTGGCGGGTCCGGCAATGCTCTCCGATGATCTCCAGGAAGACGTCGGCGTATTTTTCAAGTTTTCTCGTGCCGATCCCGTAGATCGCCGATAAACTTTCCCGGGTCCGGGGGTAATAGAGGGCCATTTCCCTCAATGTCCGGTCATGGAAGATCGCATAAGGGGGAAGGTTCGCCTGATCGGCCAGCGCCTTACGCCTTTTCCGGAGGGCCTCAAAAAGCCCCGGATCAAAGTTTTCCGCCTTATCGCCTCGTTGCTGTAGAACCGCGCCCCGCTCCTTGCGGGCCGTTTCCACTCTTCCCAGGAAGGTCTCTTCCCCCCGCAGAATCTCCCAACCCTTCGGGGTCAGTTTCAGCGATCCGTGCTCATAGTCATAAAGTAACAGGCTCTTCTGAATAAATTGACGAGATAAGTGGCGCCATTGTCCTGCGGAATAGGCCGTGCCGATTCCATAGGTGGAGAGTTTTTCGTGCCCAAATTTCAAGACTTTTTGTGAATTTGAGCCCCGCAGGACATCGACGATATGGCCTGCGCCGAAGATTTCGCCGGTCCGTTTGACGCAGGAGAGGAACATCTGCGCCGGGATGGTGAGCTCGACGAGATCCTTTTCCTCTTCCCCCATTCGGCAGTTGTCGCACATTCCACAACGGTCCGGAACGCCGTTTTCACCGAAATAATTCAACAGGGGGACGCGGCGGCAGAGGTCCGTTTCGGCAAATCCGAGAAGCTGGCTGAGGAGAATATTGGCCGTCCGCTGTTCCTGTTCCGGTTTTTGTCCGATGAAGAACTGAACCTTTTGCAGATCCCCATAGCCGAACAGCAGGAGACAGTGGGCGGGCAGACCGTCCCGTCCCGCCCTTCCGATCTCCTGATAGTAGTTTTCGATGCTCGCGGGCAGATTGTAATGGACGACGAACCGGACATTGGGTTTGTTGATCCCCATGCCGAAGGCGATCGTCGCCACGATGATCCGGATGTCGTCGCGGCTGAAGCGCTCCTGGTTCTCCGTGCGCTCTTTTTCCGACAGACCCGCATGGTAGGGTCGGACGGAATATCCCTTCCGGTGGAGAACGGCGTGAAGATCGTCCGTCTGCCGGCGGGTGGCGCAGTAAATGATTCCCGACTCGTTAGGGTACTGCTCGAGCAAGGTCAGCACCTGATTGAGGGGCTCTCTCTTCGGCGCCACTTCCAGAAAAAGGTTCGGTCGGTTGAAAGAACCGATATATTGACCCTGAGCATCGATGTTCAGGGATTGCCGGATATCCTCCCGGACACGCGGCGTGGCCGTGGCCGTCAGCGCCACGCAGGCCGCATCGGGAAAAGTGGCGCGGACCTCCGCCAGTTGCCGGTATTCCGGGCGGAAATCGTGACCCCACTCGGAGATGCAATGGGCTTCGTCAATGGCGATGCAATCCACCTTCAGGGCGGACAGCAGAGCAAGGGTTCTCGGCGCTAACAAGGCCTCCGGGGCCAGGTAAAGGAGTTTCACGCGGTTTCCCCTGAGCTTCGCTACGTTCGCGCGGTACTCTTCCATACTCAGCGCGCTGTTCAGGAAAAGGGCCGGAACACCGTATTCCCGCAACTGATCCACCTGGTCCTTCATAAGCGAGATCAGCGGTGACACCACGATCGTCAATCCGTCAAAGATCATCCCGGGAATCTGATAGCAGAGGGACTTGCCCCCTCCCGTCGGCATGACGACCAGGGCGTCCTTTTTCTTTAGGAGATGGGCAATAACCTTTTCCTGGAGGGGCCAGAAAGTCTCAAAGCCGAAGACCTCTTTCAGGATGGATTGCGCACGATTCATGGGGACACTCATTGATTATTCATTCTGCCGACTCATCATATTTCTAAATCGCTACCCCGCATTCTTTTATAATCTTCACGCGTGCCCCATTCTGCCTCGAGGCGCCTTTTTCATATTCCGGAATGCCTCCAGCTTGTTTGTCTTCTCTTTCTGAAATATCGCGGTATTGATTCCATTTTGCGCCTCATAATAGCAGAAGTGATGCTATTTTATAAAATATATTTCCAAAGTTGGCAACTAATTATGGCGCCGATCATCAGGCTTGATCAACTCAACAAAGTGGCTTAACGAAAGACTGTCCATCAGTTTATGCCCGGGGAGAGCCAATAGTGGAGACAGCGTCTCCAATTTCTGACTTCGTCCCCTCCACTCTCTATTTCACCTTCCGCATCGGCAGATAACCGCGCATGATCTCGATGTTCCCCTTGTACTGGCCATTCTTTTTGACAATCAATTCAAGCCGTTCCAGCTCCGATAGGTCGCGCATGAGCGTCACTGAAGAGAGTGTGGCATACGCCTTCGCCAGGATGCCGGAGCTGACGACAAGATCGCCGGGGGTTTGCCACTGATCCACGGGGAACTGGAGGGCAAGGGTGCGCTGCCGCTTCATAATGGCGCGGGTCTTGCCCGTGGCCTTCTTGCTGTCCAGGGTGTCATAGATGAATTTTTGCCATGACATTTCCAGAAGGTTTGCCTGGACGATATCCAAAACACCCTGCAGCCCGTCTCGGAAGCCAAGTACGGCATACCGGATGAATCCGGACAGATCCCTTTCCCGGACGCACTGATCGAGCTGGCGGTAATATTCCTGCCGGGTATCGTTATAATGGTTCGACAGGATGTGCGAGGCAATATCGGGCAAACCCGCCCTCAGAAGGATATCGAATTCGATCAGCCGGGCTGTCCGTCCGTTGCCGTCTCCGAAGGGGTGAATCATGGCGATATAGACATGCGCAACGATCGCCTGGATAACCTGTTCCTGAAACGACTGCTTCCCCTCTGCATAGCGGAAGGTATCCCTCATCCATTCACAAAACCGGATCATCAGAGGCGCAACGTCCTCGCCCGACGGCGGCCGGTAACGGCCCACGACGACGTTGTGTCCGGATGTCCTGAACTTGCCTGGTACGCTCGGGAAGTGATCCCCCAGGTTCTTTCCCACGAAGTGGTTGAATCTCTCAATCAGTTCCGGGGATAAGATAAAGGCCTTGTCTTCGGTAATGACCTCGGTACGGATCTGGTTCAGGGCTTCAATGACATTTTTGACCTCGATTTGCAGATATTCCTTGCTCGGCGGAAGATTTTCTCCTGCATCGATTCGGGCAACCTCTTCCTCGGACAGGGTGTTTCCTTCGATGGCCGTCGTTGCCCTGGCGCCTTTCCGCAGGGATACCGCCAGCATCCGTTTTCTGTATTCCGGCTTGACCGGCGCTGAGGAAATGGCCTGGATCATGGATTCGCACTGCCCCAGCCTGAAAATGGTTTCCTCATCCAGTCGCCAGTTTTTCTGAAACGAAATATGCGGGTATTCCTGCATAGTATTTACCTCTATATAGTCTTTGCAATACAATTACTTCGCAAATTCGATATAGTATTTGGCGGCGTATTTGTCAAGGTAAACGGGTGCGACAAATTTATGGGTACCAATTTCACGCCGCCGTCGATATACTGGTCTGGAAAAGCGGAAGAGCCCCGACGAAGAGTCGATCGGGATTTCTACCCTACCAATTTAGCGCGGAATCTCCGCTTTGGACTTGTTTCAGAGGGGGTATGAACTGAGCATATGCCTGATTTTAATTTTTAATAATCTCCGGCGCCAAAAAAGTTTTGCCCTCCGAAAAATTTGTATCCTCCTCAGCCGAGCACTGCCTTCCCTTTTGCTGACCGTTGGGAGACAATCCGGCAAATATCGGCAATAATTGCGGGACGTGCAAATTTGTCGTCATATTCTGCGGTAAGCTGTGCAATCCCGGCTTCCATCCGTTGCATCAGAATATTCCATTCTTTTCTGACTACCCGCAGGGCGATTCCAGCATCGGCGGCAAAGCGCGCTGCGTGCTGCGTCATCAGGTAGCGAGAATCTTTTTGACCCCCTACTCGCATGGCAAATTTGCTGCTCAGTCGCGGATAGACCGTAGTGGAGAGCAGATCGTAAAAGGGGGCAAGTCTGATCTTGCCGTCGCTATAAATAAAGGAAAGGTTCTTGGCATGGGCGTCGGCATTGCCGATCATAAAGTTGAAGAGATTCCAGCGAAGGAGCAGCAAACAGTCCAGCGCGGGTTCATCGCTCCACTCCACCGCTAACCGGAAGCAGTCTTTAATGCCCGGGCCTCCTTCAGCTTCATACTTCAGCTCCGGGGGAACGCCCAATGCCTGACAGAAATCCTCCTGGTGCAGTCTCACCAGTGTACCATCAGGCAGTTTGCGGCGGTCGTAACGTTCAACCCGGTAGAACTGCCTGCCGTTGATTGCAGCAACCTCGGCCCGGGGAACGGGAATTCCGGAGAGCTGCGCCAGATTCATGCAAAAGGCCTCGTTGATGACCGTATCAGCCAGTTGGGGAACGGGGGTCTTCAATATATGTGATGAGGGGGAGCTTCCCCTTGGAACATAATAGCAATGTCCGTCCCAATAGATAGGCAGTTTATTTTGCGCCCCGGCCAGGGAAAGGCGCACTCCCTCTTCGCCTGACAACAGGGGATGGGAAGGCAGATCGGCCAGACGGCTGCACATATCCTCATCGGAAATCTCTTGATAATCTCTGCTGTTACCGGGCATCACCCCCGGGGGGTGGAGCGAAACGGCTCCGGCGCAGTCGCCGCCGATAGCCTCCAGCATGGCAAAGATATTTCCGGTGGAAACGCCGAGCTGCCGGGCAATCTGTGTGCGGATTTCTCCCTCGGGGAGCAGGTTGGCGAAAAAAGCGCGGCTGGGAGAATCGGCAAAAGGGCTCTTTTGCAACGGCAGATGTCGCGAAAGAGGAAGCGCATCGGAGCGTGATAAATAACCGCTTTCATAACAGAAAGAGAGAGCCCTCCCCTCTCGCCGCAATTCCCCCGCCGGCTTGCCGCTAAGGTAGATGAGCAGATGCGTGGTCATTTATCCACCTTGAGAGGATTGGCTGAACGGGGAAAGATGTACAGCTCCAAGCCCATCCTGTTCAACACCTGCAGAACCTTACCCAATTCAGCAGTTTCTTTGCCGTTTTCCATTTGTGACAGGAATTTGGTTCCCACCCCGGACAGGCCTGCCGCTATCTCCTGCTTCAGGCCGATCTCTTTGCGTTTGCGGGTAATGAGCCTTCCGATCTCCTGTGAAGTCGAAACCTTGCCATACCCTGTTGTCTGCTCAGACGATTTTTTTTCATAGTTCATGATGTTTCCTTAATCAGTACGAAAATATAATGCGATTTCTCCCGCCACAACCAAAATTATTCCGAACGGACATATAACATAGAATACGGCTCTTTTCAATCCTTTTTTATCCGTACGGATAAATTATGTTTCACTTTAAAACAGAAAGCTATCAACTCCCATCTACCGTGAGAGCTCAATCCCTGCAAGGTTTTCATAAAATCTGACGAGGGCGCTGTGATCGGCGTCGCCCATACCTTGATCGCGCAGCGACAGCATCATCTTCATGACGCTTTCCGTAAGCGGGGTCGGCGTGGAAATGCCTTTAGCGGAGCGCGTCCCTCCAAGCTAATTTTATGAACATTAAGCTTCGCTTTATGAACATTAAGCTCCGCTTTCATCATTCTTTGTGACGGCGAGCCGTCATGAGTGCTTCGCTTTATCATGCCCGAGCCGAACAGCGGGATTATTTAGAGATACGATTTCATCCAGTCGAGCCCCTCCGCGGTTTTACGAAGCGGTTTGTACTCGCAGCCGATCCATCCATCGTACCCTCGCTTGTCGAGAAAACGAAAGATGTTCGGGTAGTTGATCTCGCCTGTTCCCGGTTCGTTGCGGCCGGGGTTGTCGGCGATCTGGATATGGCCGATCCGGCTGAAATTATCCCCGATCGTCCGCAGGAGGTTCCCCTCCATTACCTGCATGTGATAGATGTCGTACTGAAGACGGAGATTCGGATGGCCGATCTCTTCGATCAACTTCAGGGCGTTGCGGGTATCGCAAAGGTAGAATCCCGGGATATCCTGATTGTTCAGGGGCTCGACAAGCAGGGAAATCCCCGCCTTCTCAAGTGAATCCGCGGCAAAGCGCAGGTTGTCGGTAAGCGTCCGGCGGACCTTCTCCGAAGAATCAGCGGGGGTCAAGCCGACGAGGCAATTCACCCGGGGACAGCCCAGGGCATGCGCATATTCAACCGCCCTGCCAACGCCCTCCCGGAATTCCCCTTCCCTCCCCGGCAGGCAGGCAATTCCCCTCTCCCCACCCGCCCAATCGCCGGCGGGAAGGTTGAAGAGCGCCTGCTGAAGCCCGTACTTGGCGAGTTTTTCGGCCAGCTCCTCCTTTTTCCAGGGATAAGGAAACATGTATTCAACGGCCTTGAAACCGGCCCCTGCCGCCTGCTCGAACCGGTCGAAGAAATCGACCTCGGTAAAGAGCATGCTGATATTGGCGCTGAAACGAATCATGACAATACCTCCTTCATTTTATAAAACCCTTACCTATGCATCATTTTTTAAACTTGGCGGACGTCATATCACCAAATGGGCCCGGAGTCACGGATTTGGAAGCGGCTATCCCCTCTTGACAGGACCGTTATTTACTCTTGACAATACCAGAGAGTTTGTTGAGAATCAGCGCAAGATTTTTCAGGAGGCAGCAGAAATGTTTGATGACGTGGATTCCGGTTGGGAAAATAAGGTGGTCTCTCCTGACGCAGTCCTCTCCCATATAGAACCGGGAATGAGCATTTTTCTGGGGACCGGCGTTGCAGAACCGCGAACGCTTGTAAAATATCTTAAAGAATCAGATATATACAACCTTACCGATCTTGAACTCATACAGATCGTAAGCCTTGGGGATGTCATATCTTTAATGGAAACACCACGCGCTTACAAATACCGCCTCAAAACATTTTTTGCGGGCTGGCTTGCCAGCAAGGCGATCCTCTCCGGCTCAGTAGATATGATCCCCTGCCGTTTTTCACAGATTCCGTCGCTGGTGGAATCAGGGGCGATCCGCATCGATGCCGCTTTTGTTCAGATCACCCCCCCTGACAAGGCAGGATATTCCAGCCTCGGCGCCGCGGTGGATATAGCCAAGTATGCAATGGACAGGGCTTCCATCGTTGTGGGGGAAATCAACAGCAGTGTTCCCCGCACGATGGGAGACACCTTTGTCAATATTGCCGATTTCAACTACCTGGTAAAGGCAACGGAACCTCCGATCTATTTTAACCGCTGGCCTGTGGACAGCGTCATGGACAAGGTCGCCGCCAATGTCGCCTCGGTGATTGATGACGGCAGTTGCCTGTCTTTCTACCCCGGGGCCCTTTTCGAGGCGCTGGGCAAGCATCTTGAGGGCAAGCATAACCTTGGCGTCCATACGTTATTCTTTACCGACGTCTTAATGGATTTGTTGAAGAGTGGAGTTGTAACTAATCGAAACAAGAAGAATTTCCGCAACAAATCCGTTACTTCTTACGCACTCGGAACTCCCGAGCTGATGAAATGGCTGCATCGCAATCCCCTGGTCGAGTTTCAGGGAATTGGGGTGGTCGCCGACAATACACGGATAAGTTTTAACGAAAAGACTATTTTTATTATGCCCGTACGCAAGGTTGACCTTATGGGGGGAGTTGCCCTCCATATCGGCAAGGGCAATGTTACCGCCGGCCCCGGGCATGCCCTGGAGTTTTATGCCGCAGCCCAGCACTCCTCGGGAGGACGGGCAATTTTCGCCCTCCCGAGTCGCAACCTTAATGGGGAAGCGAATATTATCCTTTCCGTCGAGGATTTTCCGAACCAATTTAACAATAGGGAATCTCTTGACTTGATAATTACCGAATATGGGATTGCTTCAATGATCGGCCGCACCGTACGGGAACGCGCTCAATCCCTGATAGACATAGCCCATCCTGACGACCGGGAAGAACTGGTACGGCAGGCAAAAGAGGCCAATATCCTCTATCGTGATCAGATCTACCTTTCCGGTTCCGGGGCCCTTTACCCCCATAAACTCTCAAATGTTCATACGTTCAAGGAGGGACTTTCCGTAAGTTTCCGGGCGCTCAAACCTTCCGACGAAGAGGAGATGAGGAAGCTTTTTTATCGTTTTTCCGACAATGCCGTTTACTACAGGTATTTTTCTCATTTAAAATCGATGCCCCACAAGCAAATACAGGAGTACGTGAACATTGACTATCAAAAAACCCTGTCGCTGGTTGGAACCCTCTCCGAGCCGGGCGGGGAAAGGATCATCGCCGAAGGTCGTTATGTTCGCCTAAGCGATCGTCCTTATGCGGAGGTTGCCTTTGTTGTTGATGAGAATTATCAGGGAAAAGGAATCGCCTCCTTTCTTCTGAAAATGCTTGTTGCAGCGGCAACCGAACAGGGCATCGAAGGTTTCACGGCCGATGTCCTTTACGACAACAAGGCGATGCTCAAGGTCTTTGAAAAAACATCCTTCCCTATAAATGCAGTCATAAAATACGGGGTTTACAAGCTCGAGATCCCCTTCAAAACACAGGCGTAACAGATCCGGTGAGTAGGCTGTAACAATCCCTGTTGAATTCTCCGGGATGAAGTGATAGAGGAACCCTGCGTCTGAGTTTTTTAATTTATCCAGGAATATAGGAGATTGGAAATGAAATGTTTGCGAATATCTGGGTTTTTCCTTTTAGCACTGCTGCTTTTCGTTCAGCCCTTGCCGGCAAAAGACAAGTACAGTATTGCCGTTTTGCCTTTTTCCGTCCATAGCGCGGAAAACATTGATTATATAAGGCAGGGAATTGAAGATATGCTTCGCTCGCGGCTTTCCCTGAATGAAAAAATGACGGTGATCGGGAAGGATTCCCTTCAACCCCTGATAAAGGAAATGGCGGGAAAGGAGCTCACCGAACCAGCCGTCTCGGCCATTGGCAAGAAGATGAATGCCGATTATGTGGTCTGGGGAAGTCTCACAAAAATCGGAACGATGATAAATATTGACGGGAAATTGCTCGGTATCGCAACAAGCTCTCCGGAGGTAAATTTCTCCTCGCAATGCGGCCTTGACGAGATAATCCCCAGGATCAACGATTTTTCCGGGAGAATAACCGCACAGATATTCGGCGTTCAACCCCTAACTGCTGCAGGTGAGCCGACAGCAAAAGAAATCATTGTTTCCCGCAAGCCATCCCCTGCGGCAACGCGGGAATCCGAAATCATTTCGGCAATGGGAAAAGGTAAAAAGGGGACATTTACTTCCTCGATAAACCCCTATTTTATCAACGCCGAGCAGCCGCTTGACCGTAAAACTTTTTGGAAAAGTCAGCAGTTTTCGAACCAGTTTCGAGGAATTGATATCGGAGATGTAAATGGGGACAATCTGAACGAAACGGTTTTTATCGATCCGAATAATATTTTTATTTATCAGAAAAAGGGTGATGCCTTCAAACTCATTCAGCAACTTGCCGGCAAAAAGTACGACAATTACATAAGCCTCGATGTCGCTGATATAAACGGAAACGGCATCAAGGAAATAATCGTCTCAAGCTATTCCGGTCAGGAGGTTGATTCTTTCGTCATGGAATACAGAAACGGCAAGTTTGAAACCATCGCCGCCAATCTCCCCTGGTTTCTGCGGGTAATCCAGAACGGGGATTCCGGGCCAATTCTTCTGGGACAACGGCGCGGCCTTGAAGACCCTTTCGATACGCCTATTCACGAAATTTCCTGGAGTAACGGAAAGTATCAGGAGGCCAGGAGGATGAAAATTCCCCAGGGGCTTTCCATATACGGGCTGACCATGGACAAAATGGGCGCAAGTGGCACAGAAAGAATAATTGCTTTAAACAATGACGATTATCTCTTCATCTTTGAGCAGACACTGAAACCTCTCTCCAGGGTGCTTGTCTTTGGCGGAAGCGAGGAACTTGTCTGGAAGAGCGAGGAGGTATTCGGGGGAAGCAACACCACGATCGAACAGATGATGAAGGCACAGTCAGGGGAAGCGGACAACAAAACCTGGTTCATAAATTCGAGAATACTCACCTACGACACCAACAAGGACGGCAAGCGGGAGATCATTATCCCGAAAAACATCTCTTCCTCCTCTCGGATGTTTCAGAATCTGAAGCTCTTTACGAGCGCCGAGGTTTATAATCTCGAATGGGATGGCCTGGGAATCGTGGAAAGCTGGAAAACCAAGAAAATCAGCGGTTATATAGCCGACTACCAGTTCAAGGATATCGATAATGATGGCGAAAATGATATCGTTCTCGCCCTTGTTCTGTCGACGGGCGGGGCCATACAGGAGCGCAGCGTCATCGTTTCTTATTCCCTGAAGGGTGAATGAGCGAGGGGGGTTGACATTTGCCGGGAACTATTGTAGAAGCCCGCACCTTGACAGCAGGGAACAAAAAAGGGCGCCGCGGCACAAGGCAAAGATAACCATTGTCGCGGGCTCTGCCATGATCTGGCGGTGTAGCTCAGCCGGTTAGAGCATACGGCTCATATCCGTAGTGTCCCCCGTTCGATCCGGGGCACCGCCACCATTTGATAGTCCGGCACAGTCCGGAGAAGAACAAAACCCGTTAGAAATGGCGGGTTTTTCTTGTCTATTGTCGGTGGTATATGAGGAAAATCATCTGACACGTCCAATCTCTTCGCGCAAACCGCTCAAAACCAAGAGTATTTCGGTTATCTGGACGGATAAGAAATACCGCTTAAATAATCAAAATATCCCAGTTTAAAACCTTTTTCCCGAAATAACCTCAGACAGGCATCGGCCACAGTATTGTCGTAGAATATCCCACTGTTCCTTTCGATTTCATTCAGAGCCGCATCAATGCCCAAGCTGGCTCGATAGGGCCGGTGCGAGGCCATGGCTTCCACAACGTCGGCAACGGCAAGGATGCGAGCCTCCATGCAGATATCTTCCCCCCTCAGATTTCTGGGATAACCGGAGCCGTCCATCCGCTCATGGTGCTGGTAGACAATCTCGGCCAGCGGCCAGGGCGATTCCACGTCCTTCAGCATATCGAATCCTCTCTGGGCATGATCCTTAATCAGGGAAAACTCGATGTCAGAAAGTTTTGTCGGTTTTGACAATATCTCCGCAGGGATCGATAGTTTCCCAATATCATGGATGGAAGCCGCCATACGAATGCCCTCGATCTTTTCCTGAGAAAGTCCCAGCTCAGCGGCAATGGCGCAGGCAAGGTCCGCCGACCGGATCTGGTGACCGGCGGTGTAAGGGTCTCTTGCTTCCACCGTGGAGGCCATGACCTGGATGGTCGTGCTCACTGCCCTTCTGAGACTATCCAGGGTCTGCCGGAGTTGTTCCTCCGCCTGCTTGCGCGGGGTTATATCGCGAAATGTAAGAACAGAACCGAGCAGCCGTTCTCCTTCGCAGATGGGCGTGAGAGAGAATTCTACCGGGAAACCGCTCCCGTCTTTTCTCCAGAACAGATCTTCCTGATCATGAAGAACCACCCCCCCCTTGCAGGCTGAATAGATAGGACATGCTTCCTCGTGATAATGGGAGCCGTCGATTTTGGTATGGTGCCAGAGGGAATGGCTGTGCAAGCCGATCATTTCGGAACTTTCATATCCCAGCATCCTGGCGGCGGCCGGATTGACAAAGGTATGGTTGCCGGTCAAATCCAGCCCCACAATCCCCTCGCCGGCGGAATTCAGGATCAATTCGTTTTGGCGTTTGAGCTGGATAACGGTCTTGTGTTCGCTTAACAGTTGGACCGCGTGGACAGCGTTTTCCAGCACAGAGGGAATTTTGTAAAGGTAACCGGGACTTTTGACCACATAGTCCGTGGCGCCAAGTTTCAGTGTCTGCACCGCCACCTCTTCATCACCCTGGCCGGTGATCAGGATGATGGGCAGGTCCGACTTCCGCACCTGACGCAGCTCCTTCAGGGTTTCCAGCGCATTCATCCCCGGGAGACGATAATCCAGAAGGATTGCGTCGTATGGATGGTCAGAGTGTTGATCGGAGAGGCGCTGGAGCACATCTGAGGCATTGCTTACCACCTCCATCGAGATATGGGGGGCAAAATTGGTCAGATGCCGGTGTGTCAGATCAACGTCCTGCGCGTTGGGTTCGGCATAGAGCACCCGCAAAGCCTGAGAGGAACGGATAGAGGCTTCACGATAGGATTCCAGCGCCTTTTGGAGGATCAGCGGCAGATGGTCGCGATACCCGTCGCGCTTGACCACGTAATCCTGGGCGCCGGCTTTGAGCGCCGCCACCGCCGTCTCTTCATCGCCCTGGCCGGTAATGATGACAACCGCAAGCGGAAGGCCGCGCCCGCGGATATGGGTGAGGATCGCCAGGCCGTCCCCGTCGGGAAGTTTCATATCCGAAAGCACCAGATCGTAATCGCGTTTCTTTTCGAGGGCGAGGAGGGCATCGCGCTGGGTCGTAACGGTGTCCATGATGGAATCGGGGGCGGATTTCTTCAGTTCGCGGCGCGTCAGGTCGCTATCAAGCTTATTGTCTTCTACATATAGTATTTTCATGCCTCACCTCGCGGGGGCGTGTTGACGGCCAGCCAGTAGATCTCGATATGCCCGGCCACATCGAGAAATTTATCAAAATCAACCGGCTTCGTGATGTAGGAATTGGCGCCCAGTTTATAGGCGGTTTGAATGTCCTTGTCCTCGTTGGAAGAAGTTAAAACAACCACCGGAATGGTCTGGAATTGCGGATGGGATTTAAACTGCCGCAGGAGTTCCAACCCGTCCACCTTGGGAAGTTTGAGATCGAGCAGGACGATGATCGGCAAGGGAGCGCCCGCTTCCCAGCGGGGCAACCAGGCCAATGCTGCTTCTCCGTCCTTGGCTACCTCGATGGGGTTGGCCAGCTTGCGACGGATAAACGCCCGTCTGGTCAGGTCAATGTCCATGGGGTTGTCCTCCACGAGCAGGATGGGTCTTGTGATATCGTTATAATTGTTCACTTTGGCACCTCCAAATAAAAGGTTGCGCCCTTTCCTGGTTCGCTTTCCGCCCAGACCCGGCCGCCCATCCGTACCATCGCCTTCAGCACGATGGCCATGCCGATCCCCGTTCCGGGGTACTCTTCCGCCGCATGGAGACGTTGAAATATCTCAAAGATGCGGTCGTGGTAGCGCATGTCAAAGCCGATGCCGTTGTCCCGCACCCACAGTATACAGGTTTTTTCCTTCTCCTGCCCACCTATTTCAATGTGCGGATCAGAAACCTTGCCGGTGAATTTTAGGGCATTGTCCAGCAGGTTCCGCAGAACCTGGGCCAGCCCATCGGGGTCGGCCCTTACCACGACATCGGGCATGTTCACAGTAACACTGACGTTGCGGGCATTTATATCCTCAGTCCGTTCGGCAAGCAGGGTCTGCACCAACGCGAGAGGGTGTACCTTGTTTGATGCCAGTGAACGGCGTTCCATCCGGGAATAGGCCAACAGATCTTCGATCAGTTGCCGCATCTGGTCGGCCGCCTGCCGGATGGTCATAAGAAAGGTGCGGCCTTCTTCGTCGAGGCGGTCGTGGTAGTCTTCGAGAAGCAGGCGGCTGTAACCGTCAATGCCGCGCAGAGGCGCCTTCAGGTCGTGTGACACGGAGTAGGTGAACGTTTCCAGTTCCCTGTTTCTTGCTTGCAGTTCGGTGGTGCGGGCGGCGACGCGTTGTTCCAATTCGAGATTGAGTTGACGCAGCGCCTCTTCCGCGCGCTTGTGCTCGGTGATGTCGCGGGCGGTTGATAGCGCGCCGGTTACATTCCCGCTATCATCCTTGAGCACGCGGCACCACCAGGCGAGCAGTCGCTTTTGTCCATCCTTGCGTCGTTGCCAGCTTTCTACGTAGATCACGTCTTCAGCGCCGTTGAAAAGGGGCTTGACGACGCCATAAGTGTCCTGTTCGCCCTCGAAGTAGAAAGCGGCTTCTTTGCCAACGACATCTTTCCCAAAGAACTCAAGACCTGCCTGATTGGCCCAAGTGTAGATCTTGTCATTGTTTACCTCCATGATGACATCCGGCACGGCGGCCAGAATGGCTTCCTGGCGCGAGGAGACGGCGCGCAGCGTTTCCTCCACGCGCTTGCGCTCGGCGATGTCCTGGACGTTGGCGATGCGATAAAGTACTTGGCCTTGCATGTCTTTCACGGCGGTTACATTCACCAGAACAGGGAAAATCGTGCCATCTTTACGAATATGTTTGGACTCGAAGGTATGATGTCCTTTTTCGTTGACCATCCGGGTGTACTCCGGCACCTTGGCGCGAACCTCTGGAGCGTATAATTCGGCAATCGGCCTGCCAACAAGTTCCTCCGGCGTACATCCGTACATCCTGGCAAAAGTGGGGTTCATCATGCCGATTGTCTTGCCGTCGGCGTTGGTTGCCACCACACCCCACCCGGAATGTTCAAAGATGTGTGCCCATTTCCGGAGCGCTGTCTCACGCTCGGAGATCGCTGCCGCCATATGGTTGAACTCGCGCGCCAGATCGCCCAGTTCGTCATTTGCCGTCTCCGGCAGGCGCACGTCCAGTTCGGCGCGCCCGAAACGCGCCGCGCCGGCTTGCAGCGCGAGAATCGGGCGCGTACCGATCTTCGCTATCCCGGCGGCAAGCGCGGACGCCGCTAAGAGCGCCAGGACGCCGAAGATGAGAAGCGTCCGACCGAAGGCGCGCGACGGGGCGAACGCCTCGGCCTGATCTATCTTCACGATCAGACACAGCCGGCGTTCGGGCATCCAGCGATAGACCGCGATCACCGGAACGCCGCGGTAATCGTCGGCGAGCATCGTGCCGCTCTGTCCGGCCAGGCCACGCCTGACCGGCTCCGTGTGTATGCCGCGCCGGAGCACCGCCGGGTCGGTCATGGAACGCGGCTGCGTGACGAGCAAGTTCGACGTGTTCACCAGGAATGCCTCGTCGCTTTGACGGGTGCCGGTGCGCCGGCTGATGATGGCGTTGATGGAGTCCAGGTTCACATGCCCGGCCAGAATGCCCAGCAAGCGCCCCTCCGCCGATCGGAGCGGCGCAGAAACAGTCATCGCCGGTCCCCGCAACTTGAGCGAGTTGTATGGGTTCTCGACGTACGGTCCCTTCTTGCCGTTGATAAAATAGGCGCGGTCTTCCTTGAATTTTCCTTCTTCACGTGGATCGGTCGCGGCAAGCACCTTGCCGGTTTCAGGGTCCATCACAAACAGCATGAGGAATTCCTCCCCCGGTCCGCTGCGCGGCTTGAGGTCTCTAACCAGATGATCGCGTGCGGCGCGCGCCGCGGGAGAATCGGGCTTGGCGGTGGTTAGATCTGTCAGATCGTCGAGCAAGTGAGGCAAGGCCGCCGGCACGGCAACATCCAATAATCGCTCTTTGAGCCAGTCGTCCAGTGCGGCTTGCTTTTCGTTTGCCGTCGAAAGCAAAT
>Ga0208373_1002731_pt1 | contig 18774 bp, 17 predicted proteins | sample RifOxyC2_FD_184036 | JGI IMG/M metagenome (GOLD analysis project Ga0208373, IMG submission 184036) | Soil microbial communities from Rifle, Colorado - Rifle Oxygen_injection C2 (SPAdes) | ecosystem: Environmental > Terrestrial > Deep subsurface > Rock core/Sediment | place: Rifle, Colorado... | reverse complement strand
GTGTGAGGGTGGTGTATGTGAAGGAGAAAGCTGTGAGGGTGGGAAATGTGAGGAAGGAGAGTGTACTGACTGTAAGAATTAGTTTCAAGTCAACAAAAAAAACGGCATCATATGATGCCGTTTTTTTGTTTGCTACCAGATCTCTTTTGAGTCGATCTCTTTTGTTGCGGTGGTGATAAAATCTGCGAGAGGAGCGGCGTCGATGTGTCCGCCATCACGGCGCTCGGCGGTTACGGTGCCTGTCTCAACTTCTTTTTCGCCAAGGACGAGAATGTAAGGAACCTTTTCTGTTTTGGCGACACGGATACGCTTACCGAGGCTTTCGTTTGAATCGTCAAGTTCGACACGCACACCTGCATTTGAAAGTTCTGTGCGCACCTTTTCTGCGTATTCCGAATACTTCTCGCTGATAGGAAGAATCTTTACTTGTACAGGGGAGAGCCATAAGGGGAAGTTCCCGGCAAAGTGCTCGATCATAATACCCATAAAGCGTTCGGTCGAGCCAAGAACTGCGCGATGAATGACTACGGGGCGTACTTTTTCGTTTGTTTCGTTTACATAATCGAGTTCAAAGCGCTCAGGAAGGTTGAAGTCGAGCTGGATCGTTGAAAGTTGCCACTGACGACCAATAGCGTCTTTAAACATAAAATCAAGTTTTGGTCCGTAAAAAGCAGCCTCGTCTTCGGCTTCTTCATATTTCCACCCAGTCTTCTTTACGATGGTGCGCAGTGCGTTTTCCGCGGTCTGCCACACTTCTTCGCTGCCAATATACTTTTCTTTGTTCTTTGAGTCGCGAAGCGAAATACGGACATAAAAATCATTGAGCCCAAATGCTGCGTAGACTTCTTTTATCATGCCAAGCATAAGGTCGATCTCGGCTTCTATTTGATCAGGGCGAGCGAATACGTGACAGTCATCTTGGGTGAGAGAGCGTACACGGGTGAGACCTGAGAGCTCACCGGATTTCTCGTAGCGATAGTTGGTGGTTGTCGAAGTATAGCGTACAGGGAGTTGGCGATATGAGTGAGGAAGCGTCTTGTAGAGCATCATGAAATGCGGACAGTTCATCGGCTTTAGGTAGTAGTCATTCTCATCGATCTTCATCGGTGTATACATTGCATCATACTTTGAGAGATGACCCGAGATCTCATAAAGCGTACCTTTGGTGATATGAGGAATCCAGATATCCTGATATCCGCGTGCGCGCTGAAGCCCGCCAACAAAGTCTTCTATATTTTTACGCAGCAATGCTCCTTTGGGGTAAAAGAGAGGAAGCCCTGCGCCAATCTCATCGATGATAGTGAAAAGCTCGAGTTCTTTGCCAAGTTTTCGATGGTCGCGTTTCTTGGCTTCTTCGACTTGTTTTAGATATGTGTCGAGGTCAGCACCTGTTTCAAAGGCAAGTCCGTAGATGCGCGTGAGCATCGGATTTTTTTCATCACCGCGCCAGTAAGCACCCGCCGTGTGTGTGATAGCGAATGCGTCAGTGTCGATTTCTTTGGTTGTCTCGATGTGACCGCCCTTGCAGAGGTCGGTGAATTGTTCACCAGTCGTGTAGAGGGTGAGATTTTTTCCTTCAGCGGCGAACTCGTTGATGAGCTCGGTTTTGTAAGGTTGTGCTATAAACATTTTCTTTGCCTCGTCAGCTGTCACAGGGCGCCCTTCAAAAGCAAGTCCGCGTCCAGCCAGTTTCTTCATAGTTTTTTGAAAACCCTTGAGGTCTTCGGGGGTAGGGGTGTAACCGTTTGAGAATTCAAAATCGTAGTAAAAACCGTTGTCAATAACGGGTCCGATGCCGAGCTTGGCGTGCGGATCTTTTTCAAGGACTGCCATCGCGAGCAGATGGGCGAGCGAGTGGCGGATATTATGAAGTTTGTCGTTTGTTTCCATATCGTCCCATTCTATCACTTTTTGCTTATTTTCAAAGGGTTTTACAGCTATTGCAAAAAAAGACATTGTGTGGGATGATTATGTAAGGTTGGTCCGATTCATTATCAAAAAGGAGTATTGCCATGACGTTGATAGTGTTGGTGTCGGTACTGAAAATTTTGATTGGTTGGTTCCTTATCTCGTGCATCGTTGTTATGCCTCCGGCCCTTTTGAGCTGGTGGAGCAGCAGGGGAGAACCCCTCAAACCCCTTGAGTAATGTTTCTCAAAATATTTCGAACGGCATTCTTACGATGCCGTTCTTTCTTTTTATAACTCCTTCACTCGTTCGACGATAAGAGATTTCTCTCCATTGCGGTCGGATATCTTGCCTTTGACCTTGATGCAACGCTCGGTAGCCTCAAAGAATTCTTTATTGGTAAAGAGTGCTTCGGGAAAGAGGACGAGCTCAAGTGTGTCGGTCATGTCCGTCAATTTTACAAATGCCATTTTGTCACCTTTTTTGGTTACGATTGTGCGGATATCAGAGACGATGCCGCCAGCGATGGCCATAGCTCCTTCACGGAGTGTTTTTACATTCTCAATCGTGGTTCCTATAGTAGCCAGTTTATCCTTGTGTTCATCGAGTGGGTGTCCCGAGACATAGAGTCCAAGGAGTTCCTTTTCCCAAATGAGGCAGTCACGCTTTGCCGCTTTTGTGGCAGGTTTGAGGCGGAGCGTTGGTACACTCGAAGTATCAGACATGGCGCTAAAGAGCGATGCTTGTCCAGACATCTCGTTGTTTTGCGCCTTGTTGTACTCGAGTGACTCTTCCATGTTGGCAAGCATTTGGCCGCGTTCCCCAAGGCCATCCATCGCGCCACATTTAATGAGAGACTCAAGCGATTTCTTATTCAAATTCTTGTGACGAATACGTTCAAGAAAATCAGCGAATGATTTATACTTGCCGTTCTCCTCGCGTTCGGCAATCATCGCATCAGAGATATCGGTCCCAAGGTTCTTGACGGTGTAGAGGCCGAAGCGAATCTCTTGATGACCGTCTCTGTCAACAATCGTAAACCCACCAAAACTTTCATTGATGTCGGGGGGTAAAATAGGGATACCCATGCGCTTGGACTCGGTGATGATTTCGTAGATCTTTTCCGTATCACCTGACTCAGCGGTGAGGATCGCCGTCATATACTCGGTCGGATAGTTCGCCTTCATGTAGGCGGTTTGGTATGCGAGACGGCCATAGCTTGCGGCGTGCGCCTTGTTGAATCCGTACGCGGCAAACGGCTCGATGAGCGCCCAGAGCTCATCTGCCTTTTTCTGGGTAAGTCCGCCCGCCACAAAACCCTCGAGGAGTTTTATTTTTTGCGCCTGCATTTCAGCAGGAATTTTTTTACCCATTGCCTTGCGGAGCTTGTCCGCATCGAGCCATGAATAGCCCGCGAGGTGAATCGCGATCATCATAACGTCGTCCTGGTAGGTGATAACGCCATACGACATCGCGAGAATGTCTTTCATGCGCGGATCGAGGTAGGTCACGAGAGAGGGTCTGTGTTTGCGGGCAATATAGTCGGGGATACATTCCATCGGGCCTGGGCGGTAAAGAGCCACCATAGCGTTGATGTCGTGAATTGTCGAAGGTTTGAGTTCTTTTAAGTAGCGCGTCATACCTGCACCGTTCAATTGAAAGAGCCCCATTGTTTCGCCACGCGCGAGCATTTCAAAGGTGCGAAGATCATCGACAGGGATTTGTTCAATATTTATTTTGATACCTTTACGCTCGGCAACCAAACGTATTGCATCGCCCAGAATAGAGAGATTGCGAATACCGAGAAAGTCGAACTTAAGGAGACCTGCGTCCTCAACCGCATGCATATCGTATTGAGAAATAATCTTACCACCCTTGGGGTCGAGTTGGGTTGGCGTGAATTCATAAAGTGGGGTAGGGGCAATGACCACCCCTGCGGCATGCACGGAAATATGTCGCACACAACCCTCAAGTTTTTTTGCGAGATCGATGATCTCTTTGGTCGTTGGATCGTTCTTGTATAGGTCGGCAAGCTCAGGCTCTACTTTGAGCGCCATATCGATAGTCATAGGAAAGCCCTGGGACCCCTCGGGAATAAGGCGCGAAATTCTGTCGCCGATACCGTAGGGGTGCCCGAGCGCACGGGCAACATCACGCACCGCACCGCGGGCCATCATTGTACCAAAGGTGCCGATCTGCGCGACATGGTCAGAGCCATATTTTTCTTTGGCGTAGTTGATCACTTCTTCGCGACGGGTATCGGCGTAGTCCATATCGATATCGGGGGCACTTGGACGCTCGGGGTTAAGGAAACGCTCAAAAGGAAGCTTGTATTCAAGAGGGTTCACGTGGGTGATGTGGAGAAGGTAGGTTGTGATCGATCCTGCGACCGATCCGCGGACGGTGGTCAAAATACCGCTTTCACGAGCAAAGCGGAGAAGGTCTCCCACCACGAGAAAATATGGCGAGTACCCTTTGTCGTGAATAACTTTGAGTTCATATTCAACACGGTCAATGACAGTCTGATCGTTTTTATCAAGCCCACGAGTGGAGATACCTTCATATACGAGCCGACGAAGTTCGCTGTCGTAGGTGGTCCCTTCAGGAATTTTCAAATTAGGGAATACCCATGTCCCGAGCGTGAGTTCAATATTGCAACGATCAGCAATTTTTTGCGTGTTCCATACTGCTTCAGGGGTGTCCTTGAAATATTCGAGTGCGGTCTCGGTGTTGATGAACGAAAAATCGTCGGCTTCCATGGAGAAGCGATTTTCGTCGTTCAGGTCGCCGTTGGTTTGAATAGCGAGGAGGGTCTCGTGGGCGCGTTGGTCCTCGTGATGTAGATAGTGCGAGTCTTGTGTTGCGACGAGCGGAATGTCGAGTTTTTTACCAAGAGCGATGATACCCGCGCGCACCTCCTCGATACCGGGCACACCAGGGTGATGCATAATCTCAAGGTAGTAATTCTCCTTACCAAAGATGTCTTGGTGTTCACGGGCGACTTTTTCCGCTTCTTCCATATCGCGATTCCTGAGGGCGCGTGAGAGCTCACCACCAAAACATCCCGAGAGGGCGATGATGCCTTCGCTGTGGGCACGAAGAATCTCTTTGTCCATGCGTGGCTTGTAGTAGTACCCCTCAAGCTGAGATAGGGTGACGAGGCGCACGAGATTTTTGTACCCGGTAGCATTCTTTGCGAGGAGGGTGAGGTGGTAACGCGTGGTGTCGATACCAGGGCGTTTGTCGTGTCGCGACCCCGGAGTCACATACGCCTCGACACCAATGATAGGGTTGATACCTGCACCTTTACATTTTTTATAGAACTCAATCGCGCCATACATGTTGCCATGGTCGGTGAGGCCGATGGCGTTCATGCCGTACGACTTTGCAAGCTTCACCATCTCGTCGACCTTGGAAAGGCCGTCCAGGAGAGAGTAGTGCGAGTGTGTGTGGAGGTGGATGAATTGAGGATCTTCGGTCGCCATATGAGGTCAGTATAACAGATAGTTGCACCTGCCCAAAAATTCATTTTGACGTGGATTTGCTATGATAGCGATATATGAAAAAGAGTGGGTATAAATACCTGATTGGCATCGATGAGGTGGGGCGGGGGCCTTTAGCGGGGCCGGTTGCGGTGGGAGCGGTGTGCATTTATGCCCAGCACAGGACGCGTGTCGCGAAGCTCTTTCCTGTCATAAAGGACTCAAAAAAACTCTCAGCAAAGGCGCGCGAGGAGTGGGTTTTGCGTATAGAAAAGGCTGAGGAGGCAGGATTTTTGGCGACCACGGTTGCGTTTGTTGCGCCAGGGGCAATCGATAAGGACGGTATTGCGCCCTCGATACGACAAGCTTTGTCGCAAGCGCTAGGGGTAATCGAACACGAAGTAGAACATACCTGCGTGCTTCTTGATGGGGGACTGCGTGCGCCAGCGCACTACAAGAGCCAAGAAACGATTATTAAGGGTGACGAAAAAGAGCTCGCTATCGCACTGGCGAGCATCGTTGCAAAGGTTGCTCGTGACAAGCGTATGGTTGCTCTTTCAAAAAAACACCCGGCGTACGGTTTTGAGCAACATAAAGGGTATGGCACGAAGGCGCATTACGAAGCGCTCGAAAAACATGGGCTGACCACTCATCATCGCAAGAGTTTTTTGAAACGTTTAATAAGGGAATAGTGCTGCGTGAACCCTTTACTTTTGTGACTATTTTTGGTATAATAGTATTAGTAATTTTGTACTTTTTAATCATCCTTAAGCAAAGGGGCTAAATAATGCAAAGTCGTGCAACACCTCGGTATATAACGAGGAATTCAAGACGGTTGTCCAGAAGAGATAGCACCGGGAAAGTACCTTCGGGGTCTAGATATTTTTTGGACCCCAAACACGCCATCATGGTGGTAATAGAAACAGAGTACTCGAATTCGTTCCTTGTTCGCTTTATGTCTGAGGACAAAAACTTACAAAGGGGACCCCAACGCTTTACCAGAGAAAAGCTTGAAGAAAAGCTTACCCAGGCGCAAAAAGGTCTCGTTTACTTTGTCATTGGAAACGTTACGGGACATGTAAAAGCTACCTGTCTCAAGAACTTTCTGAAGGAGTGCCCTCGGCACCCCTGATTTCCAAAGCGTCGGCTTACCCCGGCGCTTTTATTTTGCCTATTTCACCCTTTCAGGGAAAGGACTTGATTTTTTCTAGCCCTTCTGTTATGCTAGAAAAACTATGGTAGTACGAATGAGACATACACGCGCGCATACGGCAAATCGCCGTTCGCACCACGCACTCGAGGGGGCGCGCCTTTCAAAGTGCGTCAAGTGTTCAGAGCTTCACCTCCGCCATCAGGCATGCACAAATTGTGGCACCTATCGCGGAAAGCCTGTCTTGAGTTTGGTCAAAACGATCGCCAAGACCGAGAAACGTTTGGCAACAAAAGGAAAAGCGGCAAAGTAAAGAGGCACCCTCACGGGCAGGCCTCTTTTTGTTCACATCCTTGGTAAATGTACATTTTTTAAACTATCACTATCTATGGCAAATAGGCACCTTTCAAGAAGTATCGTTATGCAGACCCTTTACGAGTGGGATTTCCGTGAAGGGAAATTGACCGATCTCGAGATTGAGGAGTCACTTGCGCGCAACGCGGAGGAGTTCGCTCCGGGCGTCAACGATATTTCATTTATGCGTAAGCTTCTCTTAGGCATCCTTGAAAAGCGTACAAAGCTTGATGATATAATCGAAAAGGCGGCGCCGGATTGGCCAATTGAAAAGATTGCGCTGGTAGACAGAAACATTCTCCGTATGGGTCTCTATGAGCTCCTCTTTGAAGACCGCACGCAGGTTCCGGCAAAGGTAGCTATCAACGAAGCAATCGAGCTTGCCAAGTCCTTTGGTGGTGAGACTTCAGGTAAATTTGTAAACGGTGTACTTGGTGCCGTGTACAAGGAGCTTGGTGAGCCAGGCAAAGAAGAAACCAGCAAAAAGAAATCAAAGGCAGAGCCGGTAGATCCAAAGACGCTCCCCGTCGACAAGCTTGGTGGTGCCGTGGTGTATGCGCGAGATGGTGGGGATATTTACCTTGGCCTCGTACACGACATTTTTGGCCACTGGACCCTTTCAAAGGGTCACTATGTGGAGGGTGAGGATGATAGAGCAGCTATCACCCGTATTGTGAATGAGGAGATTGGACTCCCGGTCACGCCGAGCGATCTTCTTGGCGAAAATGAATACGTTGCTTCGCACCCAGAGAAGGGTAAGCTCTTGAAAAAAGTAAAGTACTTTCTTGCCGAGGCGCCATACCAGGAAATTACCCTCAAGAAGGTGGGCGGCGGACTCGATGATGCGCGCTGGTGGAAACTTGCGGAGATACTTGATCTTAATCTTTATGACGATATGATTCCTGTTATTACGAAAGCGGTAGATATTCTTTTGAAGAAATAAACAACGGTTATTTTGTATGGAAAAGTTTGCAACATTTGAAGAAAAGATTGGCGTAACCTTTCGCGACAAGTCAATCTTGCGCGAGGCTTTTACGCATCGCTCGTACATCAACGAGACCCGCGAGAAGGGGCTTGCGCAGAACGAGCGTCTTGAGTTTCTTGGTGATGCAGTTGTAGAGCTTTCAGTCACTGATTTTTTGTATAAAAAATACCCTCACGCAACAGAAGGTGACCTTACGAGTTATCGCGCAGCGCTCGTGAATGCCGTTACACTCGGCGACCTTGCTATCGATATGGGGATGGAGCAATACCTCCTCCTTTCAAAAGGTGAAGCCAAGGACAAGGGTACCAAAGCGCGTCAGATCATTCTTGCAAACGCCTTTGAAGCGCTTGTGGGTGCTATCTATCTCGACCAGGGATTCCTTACCGCAGATATGTTTCTCAAGTCGCATCTTCTCGGCAAGACCGAAGAAATTGTGAAAAAAGAATTGTGGCGCGACGCAAAGAGTTTCTTTCAAGAGGAAGCGCAGGATCATGTGGGTATTACTCCTGTGTATAAGGTGATGCGGGAGCTCGGACCCGACCACGACAAAGAGTTTGTTGTTGGCGTATACCTTGAGGATGAATTCGTAGCAGAAGGTGCTGGCAAGTCAAAGCAAGAGGCGGAGCAGCATGCTGCTGCAGAGGGTCTCAAGGTGAAGAAGTGGGGGAAATAGGGCCGAATACAGAATTTAATATATAAGAACGACGCGACACTTTTAGTGTCGCGTCGTTTTGCTCTCTGTGCTAAACTGATATTAAATAATGCGCGTAAAAAGTCTCGAAATTTCAGGGTTCAAATCGTTCGCTCGTAAGAGCGTTTTTGAGTTTGGGGCACAGGTGTCGGCTATTGTGGGGCCGAACGGCTCGGGTAAGTCCAACGTCGCCGAGGCACTCCGTTTCGTGCTTGGTGAGCAGTCGCTCAAGAGCATGCGTGGCAAGCGCACCGAGGACCTCATCTTTAACGGCTCAAAGTCTGCCGAACGTCAGAATCGCGCCAAGGTGACGATTATTTTTGACAACCGTGACCGCACCTTTCCGATAGATTTTGACGAGGTCGCTATTGCGCGCGAGATTCATCGCGATGCGTCGAGTGAGTATTTTGTGAATGGTTCGGCGGTACGTTTAAAGGATGTCATCGAGCTTCTTGCTGCGGTGCATATTGGTGCGTCGGGGCACCATATTATTTCGCAGGGTGAGGCGGATCGTATTTTGAATTCATCGCCCAAGGATCGTCGTGCGATGATCGAGGATGCGCTGGGTCTCAAAGTATATCATTGGCGCATCGCTGAGAGTGAAAAGAAGCTCGTGAAGACCGAGGAGAATATGCGCCAGAGTGAATCGCTTCGTCGCGAGATCGCTCCGCATATCAAGTTTTTGAAAAAGCAGGTAGAGAAAGTCGAGCAGGCGCGGAGTTTACGCGATGAGCTTACGGGGCTTTATGACGAATACTTAAAGCGTGAAGAGGCGTATTTGAAGCACACACGCGAGGCACAAAAAACAGAGCGCGAGACACTTGAGGGCGAGCTCCATAAGACAACCGAAGAACTTGAACGCGCTGAGGCTATTCGTGGCGCGCGCCACACCGAAAGTGCCGAAGGTAACGAGCTTTTGCGTGTGCGTGGTGAGCTCGGCAATATTCGTCGTGAACGTGATGAGCTTGCGCGCAAGATTGGTCGCCTTGAGGGTATGATCGAAATGGAAGAGCGCCGCTTGAACGCTCCTGTGGAATCGCAGGATAAGATGATATCCGCGCGTGAGAGTGAGAATCTTGCGCAGGAGCTTTTTACCGAGCTTGGGTATGCGGAGTCGAGCGAGGACTATTTGTATATTAAAGGGGTGGTATCGCGCACCCGCACGCGGGTAGGGCAGTTCCTGGAGCACTTGAGGGGCGATACAGGCGCAACAGCTCGCAGTGAGGATGCTCTCCTCGCTATCGAGGGGCTCAAGGGCGAGCGCGAAGCGCTTATTGGTGCGCAGCAAGGCCTTGAAGTGAAGAGTATGCAGCTGGAGGCAGAGGCACGCGACCTTGAAAAAGCACTCGAAGCAAAACGCGCCGAGACCTCGGACGCTGAACGTGCGTCGTTCGAGCTTCGTTCGAAAAAACAGGAGGTCACGCTCCGTCTTTCAATGCTCCGCGACCATATGGAAAACTTTGCACGCGAAGAAGTCGCCTTTCGTGAGGAGCTTCGCGAGGGAGGTATCCTTGTAGGGCGCACGATTCTTGATTATGTAAACTTTCCGCTTGATGCCTCGCAAGCGCTCGCCGAGTCGCGCGCTGAGCAAGAGGTCCGCCGCAAGAAGATTGAGCGCACTAAGATTCGCCTTGAGGATATTATGGGCGGTGGTTCAGGAGAAGAGATCATGCGTGAATACGAAGAAGCCGTTGCGCGCGATGAATTCCTTGCGAAAGAACTCGAGGACTTGAAAGCGAGTGCTGAGTCGCTCCGCGCCCTGATGCGCGAGCTTGAGGAGACGCTCAACGGTCAATTCAAAGAGGGCATCACGAAGATTAACAAGCAGTTCAGTGAATTTTTTGCACTGATGTTTGGTGGTGGTACCGCGTCGCTCCAGGTCTCGTATGAGAAAAAGAGGAAGCGCTCGGACACCGATATCGCTGAAGGTCCTGATGAAGCAGAAGAAGAGGAATCCGAAGAGGGAATCGAGGTTTCAATATCACTCCCGCATAAAAAGATTCGCGGTCTCCAGATGCTCTCGGGTGGCGAACGCGCACTCACCTCCATCGCACTGCTCTTTGCTGTGTCTCAGGTCAATCCACCGCCATTCCTCGTGCTCGACGAGACCGATGCTGCGCTTGACGAAGCAAACTCGAGAAAGTACGGCGATATGATCGAGAACCTTGCGAAGTATTCGCAGCTCGTGGTCATTACGCACAACCGCGAGACCATGTCGCGCGCCGGCATCATTTATGGTGTCACGATGGGTTCCGACGCCATCTCAAAACTTCTCTCCATTAAGTTCGACGAAGCTGCAGCGCTCGCAAAATAGCCATTGACAAAATGGCAAAAATGTGCATAATATATATAGGTTTTTCTTCACGAAAGGGAGTTGATCATGGCAATGGAAATTCAAGCGGGTTGTGACCAATGCAGTCCGAATCCCGAGTTTGTGTCACCTGATGGATATGACCTCTGCGTTCATTGTGGGGCGAAAACACCCTACAAGACCGAAACGCACATTGATGCTCGTATCGGTTATGTGGAAGGAGTGGGGCAAACTTGTCCTAACGGTTGTAAAACCAAAGAAGAGGGTCACTACTAAAAAAGCCCGCAACACATCGTGTTGCGGGCTTCATTTTTTTACTTCTTCTCCGTTACTAATTCGTAGTCGATACTCTTGCGTTCGAGGTCAACGGATTTGACGCGGATCGTGACCTTGTCACCCAGGCTGTAGCGCTTGCGCGTGGTCTTGCCGATGATGCGATAATTTTCTTTTTCAAAGACGTAGAAGTCGTTGCCGAGATCGGCGATGCGCACGAGGCCCTCACACTTGGTTTCATTTTCTTCTACAAAGATACCCCACTCGGCAACACCGGATATGGTGCCCTCAAATGTTTTTCCAATACGCTCGTTCATATACTCTGCTTGCTTGAACTTGATCGAAGCGCGTTCGGCGTCGGATGCAAGTTTCTCCATCTCGGATGAGTGTGCCGAGAGTGAACGATATTCCTCCATTGTTTCCTTTGAAACAGGATCGTGGGTGAGGTAGTGCGCGAGAAGGCGGTGTACCATTACGTCTGGATAACGACGGATAGGGGAGGTGAAGTGCGTGTAGTGTTCAAAGGCGAGGCCAAAGTGGCCAATGTTGATAGTCGAGTAGATTGCTTTTGCCATCGTGCGGATAGTTGCCGTAGAAAGCATCATTTCCTCGGGCTTACCCTTGATCTTTTCGAGGAGCGCGTTGATGTCGTGCGGAGATACACGCCCTTCTTCAACAGGGAGTTGGTATCCGATACTTGCAAGGAAACGACGGAGTTCCTCGAGACGCTCGGGTTTTGGTTCATCGTGAATGCGGTATACAAAGAGGTCGCCTTCGTGAGTAGCATGCTCGCCTTTGCCCTTCTTTTCCCCAATGATATCCGATACATATTCGGCAACTTTTTTGTTGGCGAGGAGCATGAACTGTTCAACGAGCTTGTTAGTATCCTGCATTACTTTCTTGTAGACGCGGATAGGTTTTTTGTTCTCGTCGAGGACAAAACGCACCTCTTCGTGTTCAAACGAGATCGCACCCTCTTCCTTGCCTTGTTTGGCAAGTTTCTTGGCGAGCGTATTCAATGTCAAAAGTTCCTCATGGAAAAGGCCGGTGCCTTTATCGAGAATCTCTTGCGCTTCTTCGTACGTAAAGCGTTTGTCAGAGTTGATAATCGTACGACCGAACCAAGAATCTTTCACAACGGCTTTTGCTTTAGGGTTGCTGAATGCCTCGGCGTCAAACGTAAATACCGCAGAAAAGACGAGCTTGTCCTCCTTTTGATTGAGAGAACAAAGGTCATTGGAAAGCACTTCGGGGAACATCGGAATGACGCGGTCAACGAGGTAAATCGAGGTTGCACGAGAGCGTGCCTCCTCGTCAATGGCGGTATGTGGTTTTACATACGCTGAAACGTCAGCAATATGTACGCCAATCTCAATGTCGCCGCTAGGGAGTGTCTGCACGGAAATAGCATCATCAAAGTCTTTAGCATCGGCAGGATCGATGGTAAAGGTGGTGATACTGCGGAAGTCGCGACGCTTTTTTGCTTCTTCTGCTATGAAGGCAGGAGCAGATGCTTTGAGGGCGTGCGCCTCTTTCTCAATCTCCTCAGGGAGCTCAAGGGCGAGACCTTTTTCGAGGACGATGGCACGGATTTCTGTCTCGTTTTCGCCGACATTACCGATGACCTCAATAATTTTTGCGGTGGGATTCTTCTTTGGATCGGTCCATTCGAGAAGCTCAACTAATACTTTTTTCTTGCTGAGATTTTCAGTAGGAGGGGTGGGGATGAGGAAATCCACATAAATGCGGTTGTCTTGGGGAACGAGATAGGTCGTGCCGTTTTGATCAATGGTGCCAACGTAGCGGGTGCGTGCGCGATCGAGGATCTCCACGACTTCACCGGTCTGTTGCATGTTGGGAACACGAGAATGCAGAGCGACTTTTACATGGTCACCCGGGAGGGCGGTATTCAGGAGTCCCGCTTCAATGCGGATGTCATTCTCTCGAGGGCTTTCCTTGCCCAGGGATACAAAACCGAGGCCTTTACCAGTCGTGGTAATGATGCCTTCAGCGTGCGTGGAAACAGGAGTTTTTTCTTTATTCATATAGCTTTTAAGATACCATAAAATTACTGTTTTTGCATGATAAGAATAAAGTTGTAAAAAAAAATATCAATGTGTTATGATTGGCGAGGTCGGTTGAAGGTCAGCCGATTTTGTTCTTTTTCAAAACTCAAAAGGAGTAGCAAATGAAAAGATTACTCACAGTGCTTTTACTTTGTTTGTCATTCGCTCAATCGGCGAATGCAGCAACCGCATGGTATCAGCCAACGCCGTATCCAATGAAGAAGATGGACGGTTCCGCAATGCCCCAGAACATCAATATTGTGCACGCGTGGGGCGGGTGGTTCAATAATTCTTACAATCTTACTCTCGTGCGCGATGACAAACTGCAAATTGGTGGATGGGGTGATACGTATACCTCCCCGGTCAGGTTTGACCTCACGGGGTTGCCAGCAACTGTTGATAGTGCATACCTTTACTTGTACGCACTTCCATCTGGTTCGGCAAATCCATCACAAGTCTCGCTATGGCCAATCACTTCGGTATGGGATCCTGCTACTGTTGGGTGGAACAACTTTCCTACAACTTCTAGCGGGTACTATTGGCCAGTTTCGACGGCAGTGAACACATGGCGAGGGTACACGATTTCTGGATGGTACGCCGATTGGAAAAGTGGCGTACGTCCAGACGATGGTATCCTCATTTGGCCCTATAACAACGATGGCACACAGCGCTTCGATAAGTTTGTTTCTTCGAAGAGTACCGATGATGGACATCGTCCAATATTAGGGCTGACATTCACGCCGACGCTTGAGCTCAAGATGCCACTGCCAGAGGAGGATATTCATGGTTAGTGACAAACGAAGTGGGCGGATATGAGTGCATGGGGCAAGCACCGTGGCCAGATGCAGCGCACCAGGGGAACAATTACTTTGCCATCGATATCGCTTGGAATAATAGTGGCGGTGTTTATGGGCAGTATAATACTCCCATATTGGCAGCTGCGGGAGGAAAAGTGATTGAAGTAGGTGGCGGGAATAATAACGGTGATTTAAACGGTTTCTATGTTGTCATCGACCATGATAGCGATGGAAACATAAACACTGGATTTACCACTCGTTATTTACATCTGAATCAAGCTGCAGCGCGGGCGAATGGTACTCTTCTTGCCGTAGGTAATTCTGTGAACCAAGGTGACCAAATCGGCATTATGGGGACAACAGGGAAAACCTTGGATGGAACCCCCACAAGCACAGGCGTGCATCTGCATTTTGGTGTTCGCTATAATAATAGTGGCCCTTCAACAGTTCCTGATCTAACGAAAGTTCTCATGGAGGGCTTACTCCTTAAAAGTTATCAAACGGAGTGCGCCGTAGACGCAAACGGCATACCAACAAGCCGAATTCGTTACTACTCTTCGACTATGACTCCAACTGGGTACTAAATCTTCTGAAAAAGTTTGAACCGCGCTTGCTTTGCTTGCGCGGTTCTTTTTATTAAAAAATGTTATAATGAAGAACATGAAATCAAAAGCAATAACAATTTTTGTTGCAATAATTATCGTTGTCGGCTCAATGGCTTTGTTTGCAAGATATCGAAACACGGCCTCCTTAAAAGAGGGGGTTAAATCTGTCGAAACTGCGACAACTACGGTACAGGCAAAATGGAATGTGTATATTAACACTAAATATGGATATACACTGCAGTATCCACAAAGCGTTTATATTCAGCCGAAACAAGAGGAGGAAAGATTACCAACCGAAGAGAGTGCTTCCATAGAAATGGGTGTGCGTGGAACAGCAGATGTTGGAATTCAAATAGCAGCGTGGATACCGTACACGTATCAAACAACAGATAAGATAGCGCTCGAACATAATAGAATTATTCACCTTGATTTGAAATCTTTTTCTGAAATTTTGCGTCAAAAAGAAGCAGATGACAAAAACTCAAATTTTCCAAAAAAGAAAGTGGGAGCACTTGAGGAAATTAATTTTGCTGGGCAAAAAGCATACGCAGTAACAATTACTGGTTATATGGATGGTTATGGGAGTGACACTTTTCGACGTATTTACCTAGATGGCGAAAGCTATAAACTTGTACTCCAATTTTCCTTAAAAGGAGAGTTGTCTGAACAGATTATTGATACATTTAAGTTTATAAAATAAGCCTTATTCCTTGAGCTCTTGGTCGCTCGATTTGACTATTTTTGCCCTTTTTGGTAGGATGCTTGTCATGTTAGCAATCAGATTACAACGCGTTGGCCGCAAGAACGATCCGTCGTTTCGCGTCATCGTCACCGATTCAAAAATGAAACCTAAGACAGGAAACTTCCTCGAGGTTTTGGGTTCTTATAACGCACGTCAAGGCAAGCCTGTTATTGACACCGAGCGTGCAAAGCACTGGCTCTCAATGGGCGCACAGGCTTCAGGTACGGTACACAACCTTCTCGTTGACCTCAAGGCTGTAGCCGGCAAAAAGGTAAATGTCCTCGGAAAGAAAACTCCTATCGTGAAGGAGGTTCCCAAGGAAGAGGTAAAGGTAGCAGCTCCTGTTGCAGTTGCAACACCTGCTCCTAAAGTAGAGGAAGCAGCAGTGGAGGCTCCTGTTGAGGTGGTAGTAGAAGCTCCTGCTGAAGTAACAGAAACTCCCGCTCCCGAAGTTGTTGCAGAAGCTGTTCCTTCAGAAGAAGCAACTCCCGAAGTAACCGCGTAATGTATTCTCTTAAAAAACACCTGCGGAAAACCGCAGGTGTTTTTTATTTAACTGACTATGTATACGGTACTATAGTACCGTATACATAGTCAGTTAAATACGTGTGTCAGTACAGGTAGTGAAGTATCTTTTTTTAAAAGAATATAGTAGACTATTTTTTAGCAGCGACATGCTGAAATGTTAAGAATTAACGATAGATATAACGACTTATATGACACAGGAACCAGATGTAGCATTTCTTGAGTATGTAGTAAAAGCGCTTGTGGATCACCCGAGCGATGTAAAGGTAACTCGCGTAGTAGATGAGATGGGAGTCCTTGTAACTTTGGATGTAAATCCAGGCGACATGGGCAAGATCATCGGTCGCACCGGCAACACCGCAAAGGCAATTCGCACGCTCCTCCGCGTAGTGGGTATGAAGAATAACGCACGCGTGAATTTGAAGATCAATGAGCCGGATGGTGGTAAGGGCACCGGAGTCTCAAAGACTGTCGACGAGATGATTGACTCTCTCGGTGTGTAATATTTTATCTAAGTAGGTCAATCTGCTGATTGACCCAAGTAGGTCTTTCTTTTGAAAGAGAAACCCGCCCTAGACCCTTTGGTCTCGGGCGGGTTTCTGCTACTATGCAAATATGATTCGTTTTCATATCGTCAGTATTTTTCCCGAAGTTGTGCGCGCGTACATGGACGCGTCGATTCTTGGGCGTGCACAGGAAAGTGAACTCATTGCTGTTTCGTATCACGATCCACGCACCCTCGCGGGTAACAAGTGGGGTAAGGTTGACGACCGTCCATACGCTGGCGGTCCCGGTATGGTGATGACCGCCGAACCACTCCTCCGTACACTCGAAAAGGTTGCAAAGGGAATTGCACGTCGCAAAAATACAAAAACAAAGATCATCCTCTTTTCACCATCGGGAAAACAGTTTACGAATGTGTACGCAAAAAATCTGGTGACTAAATACACTGACATCGTGCTCATCGCTGGTCGTTACGAAGGCATCGATGCACGCGTAAAGAAAATTTTTAAAGCAGAAGAAGTTTCTGTTGGCCCGTTCGTTCTTACAGGAGGGGAAGTGCCCGCGATGATCGTCGTCGACGCGTGCGCACGACAGATACCAGGGGTTCTTGGTAAGCACGAATCAGTCGAGGAATTGCGCACTGCATCGCCCGAGGTTTACACTCGTCCTGAGACTTTTGAATGGAAAGGAAAAAACTATCGCGTCCCCAAAGTCCTCCTCACCGGCGATCACGCAAAAATCGAAGAATGGAGGAAAGGAAAACAGAAGAATAGTCAGTAAAAATCTGGAGTTATCCCCATTTTTTCTCTTTCATATCACACTCATTTCGTATATAATACACATATACTTTCTTTTAAAGTTTATGTGTATCCGTACCTACAAAAAGAACATTGTGCAGTACATTATGAGAGCAATGTTTGTTGTTACTTTTTTTGTAGCACCATACAGTACTTTTGCTGCAAACAATTTCAGTACGATTACCACCGACTTCGGCGAAGGATTCATTAGCGCCTTCACCATCCCCCTCGACTTCATCACCACCTCCGCCGCTGACTACCTCCACTTCACGCAAGAAGTAGGGAAGACTCTCACGCAGAATGTCACTGACGCTTCTCACGCATCCACCAATCTCTACCGCGGAGCTTTTGCATTCACCACCGACACCAGTAAGAGTCTCGCTACCACCCTCGCAAACGAAGTTGATATCGCGAACAATCTTGCAACGAGTGCCGGCACCATATTCAAAAACACACAGAACAATATCGTCACCACCGTCACCTCTCTCGGAGAAGTACCACAGACGCTCGCCCTGCTCGCTACACAAACTGCTGATCGTGGAGTAACCACTCTGAAGGACACGCTCACTGCTGCTACCTCCTTCATCACCACTACCGCCGACACCATTGCATCTCGTGCACAAAACGCCACTCTCGCGTTCAACCCACAATATCAAACAGCCGCCCTCCTTCCCGGAGCAACCGAAGTCCTTCAGTCTGGGTACGATGCCATCTACAATTTCTGGGGCCGCTTCTTGAACACCGTCATTACACCTTCCGAAGTAACCACCCCCACTGCCCCCGAAGCGCCTGTCGTACCAACACCACCACAATTGGTATCCCTCCCACCCGCTGATACAATTTCTCGGCCAAGCCGCGAACCAGCTGGTTCGCCGACGACCATCAATCGCACGGTTGTCACTCAACCTGTCATCGAAAGAACCATTGAACGCACCCGCGTTCTTTCTGGTATCACGGCAACCGACCTTGCCACCCAGATGGCAGCCCTCCGCGCTGAGCTCCTCGCCGAACTTGCTAAGTCACAAACCACGAGCCAAGCCAAAGCGGTAGCCGACAACAATGCCCTCTACCTCGCAATGGCACCGATGAACCGCATCAACAACCTCTCTTCTCCTACCATCTCTTCTCCCACCATCACCAACGCTACCATTTCCTCAGGATCCCTCTCTGGCTCATTCTCAGGCACCGTCGCTGGTACCTCGGGCTCCTTCACCACCCTCGGTGTCGGTACTACCACCCCCTCAGACACCTTTGCCGTAAACGGCGTTACCTACCTTGCTACCGTCTCAGCCCCTGCGGTCACTAACAACCGTCTCTACAATGTGGGGGGAGACCTCTACTGGGGAGCGAGTGTCATCGGTGGTGGCGGGGTAGGCTCATGGACCTTAAACGGCTCCGATGTCACCTGGACCACCGGCAATGTTGGTATTGGTACCACGTCACCCTACGCCACCCTCTCGGTTGATGGCACCAGTGTGCTCGGTACCATCACTTCCGGTGTATGGAACGGCACGGTCATCGACGACACCTACTTGAACATTGGTACCGGCGCAGGTCAGCTCTCGGCAACCGACATGCTCATCAC
>Ga0208373_1002730_pt1 | contig 18777 bp, 21 predicted proteins | sample RifOxyC2_FD_184036 | JGI IMG/M metagenome (GOLD analysis project Ga0208373, IMG submission 184036) | Soil microbial communities from Rifle, Colorado - Rifle Oxygen_injection C2 (SPAdes) | ecosystem: Environmental > Terrestrial > Deep subsurface > Rock core/Sediment | place: Rifle, Colorado... | reverse complement strand
CTCTAATCTCTCGGGGTAAATTCCCCGAAGCTTGCTGCGAGGAGGTTCGTCAACAGGATGTGTCGCATGATGCAACTCTCATGACGGCGCCCATTACAAGGGAGAATGAAATTACCCCTCCCGCCATTTATCCCTCCCCCTCGACGGGGGAGGGCGGGGTGGGGGTGGGGAGGGCGAAAGGGTTTTTCAGATGAAATTATTTCCGGAAGATCTGCTGTACAGTCAGGAGCATCTCTGGATCCGGGCGGAGGGCAATCTGGCCACCATCGGGATCACAGACCATGCCCAGGAGAAGTTGGGGGAGATCCTTTCGCTCGATCTTCCCGAAGCGGATTCCTATGTGGAGCGGGATGAACCCTTCGGAAGAATCGAATCGGCCAAGGCCGCGATCGAACTCATCTCGCCGGTCAGCGGGACGGTCATCAGCGTCAACGAGGATATCACGGATGACATCGGGATCATCAACAGCGATCCTCATGACACCGGATGGATGATCGTTGTGGAGCTGGATGACCTGGATGAACTGGACGATCTCCTGGATACCGGCGGGTATCAGGAATTCGTCACCCGGGAAGAGGAGATCGGCTGAAGCATGGATGTTCGAGCCCTGATAAGAGAAGAGGTCCTTGCCCAGGCGGCCTATCCGGTGGTGACAACCCCATACCGGATCAAGCTGGACGCCAATGAGAACCCGCTGGCCATTCCTCAGGAGCTCCGGGAAAGGTTTGCAGCCCTGCTTGACTCCGTGCCTCTGAACCGTTATCCCGAGGCCGGATCTGTGACACTCGCGTCCCGGTTTGCCGAGAGGTTCGGCGTGGGGGCGGATCAGGTCCTCATGGGCAACGGTTCGGATGACCTGATACAGATCCTCTGTCAGGCCCTGGCCCGTCCCGGGGCATCCGTGATGATCCCCGTTCCCACCTTTGTCATGTACCGGATTATCGCCCTCAACTTAGGCTTTCGGGTCGCGGCGGTCCCGCTCGACAAAGATTTTGATCTCGATCTTCCTGCCATGCAGGAGCAGATGGCGACGCACCCCCCCGCCCTGACCTTTTTGGCCTGGCCCAACAACCCAACCGGCAACTGCTTCAGCCGGGAGCGGATCGATGCGATATTGAAGGGCGCGTCCGGCATCGTCGTCGTCGATGAGGCCTATTGCCATTTCGCGGAGAAGACCTTTCTGACGGACCTCGACCGGCATGAGAACCTGGTCATCTTCAGGACCCTCTCCAAGGTGGGCCTGGCAGCCATGCGGATCGGCCTCCTCATCGGCCCGCCGGCCCTGATCCACGAGCTCCACAAGGTGCGGCTTCCCTACAATCTCAACGCCCTGTCGCAGGCCGCCGCCGGTTTCTATCTCGATGAGGAAGCCGCCTTTCTGAAACAGGCGGCCGAGATACGTCGTTGGCGCGGCGAGCTTTTTTTAGCCCTCGACGCACTGCCGGGCATCCACCCCCGGCCGACCGAGGCGAATTTTATTTTTTTTAGTTGCGATTTTGATCCGGATCGCGTATATAGCCAACTCGTGGATCGGGGTATCCTGATCAGGAACCTGAGCGCACCCGGAATGATGAAGGGTTATATGCGCGTCACGGTGGGAACCCGCCAAGAAAACCAGGAATTTGTGGAAGCTCTAAAGGACATCATACAGAAGTAAGGAGCGTGGTCTAACCATAGGCAACAACCGAGGGTAGTATACGGCACGAAACACGGCGCCGTACTGCCCTTTTTTTGCGCCGGTTTTTCAGAATAATTCATCAGGAAAGGAAGGTTAATTTGGAAGTAAAAGTATTCGACAACGATGTGGAAAAGGCATTGAAGATCCTCAAGAACAAGCTGTCAAAGAGCGGCCTTTTCAAGGAACTCAAACTGCGCCGGGCTTACGAGAAACCCTCGGTGAAGAAGAAGCGAAAGACCATCGAGGCGCGCCGGAGGCTGGCCAAGACCCTGCGGCGCAAGGTCTCATAAACGTCATATGGACGAAAAAAACCAGTTTGTCATTGACGCCTTGTCGATCGAAGAATCCTGGCGTATCTTCCGGATCATGGCAGAATTTGTCGAGGCCATCGATACCCTCTCCGGAGTCAAGCATGCCGTGAGCATCTTCGGCTCGGCCAGGACCACGCCCGATGATCCTAACTACCAGAAGGCGGAGACCCTGGCCCGGCTGCTTGCCCGGAAGGGCTTCAGCATCATCACGGGCGGCGGCCCCGGCATCATGGAGGCGGCCAACAAAGGGGCCGCGGAAGCCGGAGGACGGTCCGTGGGGATGAACATCCACCTGCCCTTCGAGCAGAAGCCGAATTCTTACGCAAACATCAACATTGACTACCGGTATTTTTTCATCCGCAAAGTGATGTTCGTCAAGTACGCCATGGCCTATGTCGTCCTGCCCGGCGGCTTCGGCACGATCGACGAACTCTTCGAGGCGCTGACGCTCATCCAGACAAAGAGGATCAAGTCTTTCCCCGTCATCCTCGTGGGGAGCGAATACTGGAAAGGGCTTTTAGACTGGCTCCGAAAGACGATGCTTCGCGACAACAAGATCGCTCGGGAAGACCTGGAGCTTTTTCAGATCATCGACGATCCCGAAGAAGTCGTCAGGCACATCCAGAAATACGTCATCCTGTAAAGCGTTTTCCTTAAGGTTGGGGCTGCATGGCATCTCAGGACGACAATAAGGAGCGGGGCGCTTCGCTCGATGCGGTCCTCGCAGAGCTGAAGCGGGGAAAGAGCGTTCCCTGTTATCTCCTCTGCGGAGATGACGAGTTCAGCCTCAATGACGCCCTCGAAAAACTGGCGCAGGCCCTCATCCCTGAAGCCCAGGACCGGGAGTTCAATCTCTTTGTAACGGACGGCGAACAAGAAGATGTCGACCGTCTCTGCGAATCCCTCATCACCCCGCCACTCCTTGCCGGACGCAAGGTGGTTGTCGTCCGGAATACCCGACTTTTCCAGAGCAAGAATGTCCTCATGCCCCTTATCCGGCGGATCCGGGAACGCCTCGAAGCCGATCCCGCAAGGGCCGCAACCGATTTCCTTCACTTTCTCCAGATCACGGGCTTACAGTTGAACGACCTCAGGGAGGGCGGCTGGCGGAAGATCGATGACGAGACCTGGCGGCGGATCGTTCCTGACGACGGCGGCGAAGCGAGGGAGTCCTGGCTCCCGCGGGCTATAGAGCTCGCTGCGAGTCTTGGCAGCGTCGCGGTGAAGGAGCGGCCGGAGGAGACCGACCATCTGGAGAGCATCCTTGCCGGCGGGATGGCGGAGGAGAACTGCCTCATCCTGACGGCCGAGGCGGTAGACCGACGGAAGAAGCTCTTCAAGACGATCTCATCGGTGGGAAGAATCCTTTCGTTCACGAAGGTGAAAGGCGAGGCGAGGCAGCAACAGGCCCTGCAGGAGATGGCCGATGAGATGTTGAAACGGGCGGGGAAAAGACTCTCCCCGGGGGCCTGGTCCGCGCTCGGACAAAAAACGGGTTTCGACCTCAGGGAATCGATCGGGGCGATAGGGAAGCTGATCACGTATGCCGGAGAAAAGACGCAGATCGAGGCGGAGGATGTCGAGGCCGTGGTCGGCAGGACGAAGGAGGACACCGTCTTTGGTCTGACCGGTGCGCTCTCCGGAAGGAACCTGGTCCTTGCACTTAACACCCTGCACGAGCTCCTCGATCAGGGTCTCCATCCCCAGATGATCATGACGATGATCGTCAGGGAGATCCGTTTTCTCTTTCAGGCGAAACTCCTGATCGCCTCGGGGCGGTTGGGGGCGTTTCAGCCGAATATGGACTATGGCCGGTTTCAGAAAGCGATCCATCCCGCCGTCAAGCAGTTAAGCGGCGACGGGAAGGAGGGGATCGCCATCGCCTCCCAGCACCCCTTTGTGGTGTATCAGGCACTCAAGAATGCGGGGCGGTTTACCCGTGCGGAGCTGACCGGCTATCTCGATCTCCTGGTCCGGACCGATCTGGCGCTCAAGAGCACGGGGCAGGACCCCCGCCTTCTTCTGGAGCGGATCCTGATCGCCGTCTGCGGCTATTAGAGTTTTTTAATCCGGGCCAGCGCGGCCCTTTTCTGCTTGGAGAGGCGGCGGGCGGGGCCTTTCTTCTTCGCAGCGGCACGGCGATCTTCGTCATCCTCCTCTTCCGTCTCCGGCGGGCCGTGGGATACCGGCCCCGCGGCTATGCCGTCGAGAAGCGATGCAAAGGCGACTGAGGCAATGGCGGTCTTCCCCCGTCGGGCTGCAAAGTTCACTATCTCCCGATCGGAGGTGACGACCATAATCTCCTCGCTTCCCGACTGGAGCAGCCGCTTGATCACCTCGTCGGCCTTCTCTCCCAGGCGGGAATAGATGATGTCCAGCCCTCCCGCCCGGTCCCGCTCCTCCCGGGGCGACCCCCCCACCCATCCGTCGAAGACGACCGTGATCCGGTGCCCGCGGAGCTTTCGATAGCCGGCGAGGCTCCGGAGGAGGGCCTGCCGCCCCGCGTCGAGGCTGATCCGCTCGTATCCCCGAAGGGTGTCGGATTGACGGATCAGGTTATAGCCGTCTACGATGATGTGCATGAAATTCCTCCAGGCGACTGCCCAGATATCCCAATAGCTTGTACCTCAAAATTCTCTTGACATACAAGACCCTTCTTCATACACTCCCGCCGTGAAAAAGAAACGCCTTATCTATCATATGATATGCCCACTGGCGCTGCTTGGCTGGCTTTGGTTGCCAGCGGTAGTGCCCGCGCAGGACAGCAGGGAGCGGGACATGAACGAAATGCACCGGCTGCATCAGGACCCTAAGGCGTACATCGCCATGCTCGACGACCCGGCGCGGGACGCCTACCAGAAACCGCATGAGGTCATTGCCGCACTGAATTTGAGGGAAGGCGAAGCGATTGCGGACATCGGCGCCGGATCGGGATATTTCACCTTCCGCTTGGCCAACCATGTGGGGGGCGCCGGACGCGTCTACGCCGTCGATATCAGCCCGGACATGATTGTCCATTTGAACCGCCGCATCCGCGATCTCCGGTTGACGAACGTGGTGACGATGCTCGCTGCGCCGGACGACCCGATGTTGGCCGATTCCTCTGTTGACCGGTTCTTCATCTGCGAGACGTGGCACCATATAGAGAATCACGACCGCTATCTCGCCCTGCTAAAGAAGGCGCTCAAGCCGGGCGGTCAGCTGGTAATGATTGATTTTAAAAAGACCAAAACGCCGATGGGGCCGCCGCTGGAAATGCGGATAGCCCGTGAAGATCTGGTGAAGGAGATGGAGAAGAACGGGTTCCGTCTGGCGGTGGAGCACACCTTCCTGCCGCACCAGTACTTCCTTGTTTTCAAACTGAAGGAGTCCGGGAAATGAAGACAGCGGATGTGACCTGTATCGAATGCGAAAGCTATAAATGCAGGTATCCCAAAGTAAAGAAGTCTCCGTCTCAGGCGTGTCCGCGAAAGCAATATCCGGACGTCATGAAGCAAACACTGAAGGAAAACAGGGATGATGCAGCGGTCCAACAGATCAATGCGGCCTGTATGGAGGTCCTCAGACGTGGCCGCCATGAATCGCTGGGATACGAATGGACGAGGGTAAGGGAACTCATCGAGTACGCGAGGATTCTTCGTTACAAGCGGATCGGGATTGCCGGCTGTGTCGGTTTGATCGAGGAGTCAAAGATCCTCGGGAGAATCCTGGAGGAATCCGGATTTACGGTGATTCTTGTCAATTGCATGGCAGGGGGGGCTCTCCCGGAAAAATTCGGTCTGAAGACAAGTGGGGAAACCGCTTCCAGCGTCTTCTGCAATCCCTTCATGCAGGCTGAGGTCTTGAATCGAGAGAAAACGGAACTGAATGTCATGGTCGGGCTTTGTGTGGGGCATGACATTTTATTTATCAGGCATTCCCAGGCGGATGTCACTCCGTTGATTGTCAAAGACAGGGTGATGGGACACAACCCCGTCGCAGCGCTCTATACCAGCCAGACCTATTACAAGCCCAAGCTGTGGAATCCGGCGAGCCCCGCGCCGGCTTCACCGGTCCGGGAAAGGAAAAAGCGAGCGGTGTCCGGGATGCCTCGGCAAAAGAAGGCGCGATGATCGCAGCGGCTTCGTACCGCTCACACCCGAAACAATAAAGAAACGATATGTTTTGCTGACGATGCCGTCATCGTTTCCCTTTGGATGTGCCCATAGGGAAGTTGTCTCCATGAAGGCCGAAACGAAGCCGGCGCCCTTTCGGAACCAGGCACTCGATCCGAGCCAGAGGTTGCTCTCCGTCGGGTGTCGGACCACCACGGTCGAGCTGCCGGCGATCATAATGGAGAGGCAGTGACCCAGGGCGAATAGCAGGATCAGAAAGACACCGGCCATGACCTTCTGCTGAACCGTAATGATCGCCAGGATAGGGGCGATGAAGCCGAAGGTGCAGGAACCGGAGAGGACCCCGTAGGTCAGGCTGATCAACACGGGAACCTCCACCAGCGGACCGATCACCGCAGCAAACGCCGTCCCGTGGTTGATCCCGGAGCTCCCGACGGCCACTGCGTTGGCCGGCTCAAATTGTTGCTGGCGTTTCCTTCCGCCCTGCCTTTGCCCATACCCAGTTGATTATGGTATGGTGATGCTAAATTCCGGTCTTGGATCGGTTTCGGGCACGCAGCCGTTCCATCAGTTCCTCCGCCCTTCGCTTCGCCTCGCGTTCGCCTTCATCGACCGGCTCCGCCCACGGTTGCGTCACCTGCCAGCTGATCCGGTCGCCGAGGGGAGGTTCGGGATACGCCCCGGGATCGCCCAGCGTGTAATTGGTGAAAAATCGTTGCCCCGGAGATAACGTCCTTCCTCGGTCGGATAATCTGCATGCGGCTTTACCTTGAGCATGGATCACCTCATTCAGCCATTCGATACTCCTTGTGCCCATGATCCCATACATTGCGGTATAAGAATATACTGGATCAGACATGCGTGCCACAGAGGTCTTCACGCCGGATGGTTTCGCTCTTTTTGATCAGGTCGCGGATCTCCGGATCGTCGACGAGCCAGTGCATCAGGTTTCCCAGAAGGCTCGCCGCGTATGGGCTGCGGCCGCCGTCGGTCAGGAAATAGTTCACCCAGAGGCCCTCCTTCTTCCGACCCACCAGGCCCGCGCCTTCCAGGATCTTCAGATTCTTCGAGGCGGTGGGCTGGGCAATCCCGAGTACGGCCTGGACCTCGCACACGCACATGGTTCTCTTCTGAAGCATCTTGACAAGCTTCACGCGATTGGGATCGGAAAGCGCCTTCATGACTTTGATGAATTCCTTCATGACTGATCTCCATTATATTTCTAAAAGTAAATATAGCGACCGTCGGAGACCCTGTCAAGATAAATTTTTATAGATATTTCTTCGCTTGTTTTTCATAGGCGTTGATAAGTGTGTAAAAGTGCGGTAGCGTACCATCGAACATTAATCTCATTATTGACCATGAAAGTTCGCGACAACCAGATGAACCAGAAAGGAGATTCGGTTATAATGCGTTATCCCACCGTGTTTCAACCCTGCAGGATCGGGGACATCACCCTCAAGAACCGCCTGGCCATGTCCCAGATGACGATGAACTACGCCACGGAAGAGGGCATGGTCACGGATAAATTGATCGCCTACTACAGGGAAAGGGCGAAAGGGGGAGTCGGCCTGATCTTCGTCGAGGGGACCTACTTCACACCCGAGGGCAAGGGCTATATCCGGCAGATCGGTCTTGCCTTGCGGCAGCATGTCGAGGGGTTGAAGCGGCTGACTGACGCCGTACACGGATTGAAGAACGACACAAAGATCTTTCTCCAGATCCATCATGCCGGAGGAAGGGCCTCCTCGAAGATCACCGGGCTTCAGCCGGTAGCCCCGTCGGCCGTTCCGCCCTATCCGGGGGCGGAAACGCCGCAGGCATTGACAAGCGATCAGATCGCCGGGCTGATCGAGGCGCATGTCGAGGCGGCCGCCCGTGCCAAGGAGGCGGGATTCGACGGCGTCGATATCCACTGCGCCCACGGTTATCTCGTCCCGTCCTTCTTCTCCCCCATGACGAACCACAGGACCGACGAGTACGGTGGGGACCTGGCCGGCCGGACCCGTTTTCTGCTGGAGACGATCCGGGGGATCCGAAAACGGTTGGGAAATGCGTATCCCCTGACGATCAAGATCAGCGGGGATGAATACATCGAGGGCGGATTGGGCATCGACGAGATGATCGGCATCGCACGGCTGGCCCAGGATGCCGGCATCGACGGTCTGATCGTCTCTGCCGGGACCGTGGGCGGAAAGAAACTCGATGATTTGAACGAGGCCCACAAGGTGATGCGGACGCTTCCCATGATGACGCGAACGGCTTGTCTCGTTCCGATTGCCGCGGAATTCAAGAAGGCGCTGCATATCCCCGTCGTCACCGTGGGCCGGATCAATTCGATCGCGCTCGCCGAGGAAATCCTGTCGCAGGGGAAGGCGGATATCGCGGCGATCGGCCGCCCCCTTCTCGCCGACCCCGAGCTGCCGAAGAAGGCGGCGGAGGGCAGGGAAGAGGAGATCCGGCCCTGTATCGCCTGCAACGAAGGGTGTTACAAACGGATCCTCGGACAGCTCGATGTCCGCTGTTCGGTGAACCCGATGCTGGGGAAGGAGGCCGACCCCGCCGTCCCAAACGCCGACCCCGCCAAACGGGTGGTCGTCGTCGGCGCCGGACCCGCGGGGATGGAGGCGGCCTGCCGGACCCGGGAGCGGGGTCACGACGTCACCCTGATCGAGAAGGGCGGCCGTTTGGGCGGACAGCTTCTGCTGGCCGCGGTTCCACCGGGAAGGAAGGAGATCGAACGCTTCACGACCTATATGGGGGGATGGCTGAAACGAGGCGGCGTGAAGGTGATTCTGAACAAGGGGGTCTCCCTTTCAGACATTCGTCAACTCCGGCCCGATGCGGTTGTCCTCGCCACGGGGGCGCAGCCGTGTACGCTGGCTATCCCGGGGCTCCCGGCGGATCGGGGGGTGACGGCCTGGGATGTCCTGTCGGGAAAAACGCTTTCGGGCGGACCCTATCTGGTTGTGGGTGCGGGGCTCGTCGGTTGCGAAACGGCGGACCTCCTCAGCGACCGGGGGGAGAAGGTCACGCTCGTCGAGATGCTTCCGGAGATCGCCTGCGATGCCGATAAGGACACCAAGGCCTATTTCGACATCCGGTTTCAGAACAAGGGGGTCAGGATCTATACCGGCGCCACCCTGACCGGGATGGAGGATCGTCGGGCGATCATCCACCAGGGGCTTGAAGACATCCGGATCGAGACGGGAACGGTGGTTTTTTCCGTGGGTGCAAAACCGGATGATTTGTTGTATGAGGATTTGAAGTCCATGGGCATCGACGTGATCAAAGCGGGGGATTGCGTGAAACCTAGGAAAATTCTGGATTCCGTCGAGGAGGGTTTTCTAGCGGGAAATCGCGTTTAACACCCCCACCCCGCCCTCCCCCGTCGAGGGGGAGGGAGATAAGGAGCACCGTTGCCTCCCCCTCGACGGAGGGGTACAGGAAGGGGCAATTTCATATAACAGAAAGGAGACGGGAAGATGAGTACGAAAGAGTGGTCTGTTTCTTACTGGCATTATATGCCGGGCGCATCGAGTCCGATGCAGATGATGAAGGGCGCCATGAAGTGCATGCAATGCGGAGGGGTGCAGGAGGGCGAAACGGTTCTGATCTCCACCGATACCAATAAACTGAGGATCGCCGAAGCCCTCGGGGGCGCGGCCTACGCGGTGGGGGCGACCCCCATCATCATCATGATTCCTCCCGTCGGCGTCCACGGAGGGCAACTGCCGGAACCTATCGTTGCGGCCTTCCGGGAGGCGGATGTCTTCCTGCAGCCCTCCACCTGGTCGCAGACCCACACCCGGGCGCGCGTTGAGGCGATCAAGGCGGGCAAGCGCGGCTGCACGATGTGCGAGGTTACGGAGGATGCCCTGTGCGTGGGGGCCATCGAGGCGGATTACGAGGCCTGCGACCGGCTCGGGCGGCTCTTGGGGGCGGCCCTTGCCGTCTCGGGCGAGGTCCGCATCACGACGCCGCTGGGCACCGACATCCGGGGCGATGTGAAGGGCCGGCCGGTGCAGTACGAAACGGGTCTCTTCAAGACACCCGGGTCGTTCGCCGCATTTCCCGACAGCGAGATCAATATTTCCCCGGTCGAAGGGACGGCGGAAGGGAAGATCGTCAGCGACGTGAGCATCATGAGCGTCGGCGTGACGATCTACGACCATGTCACCCTGATCGTCAAGGGAGGGAAGGTGGTGGATGTCCAGGGAGGGATGGCCGCCGCCAAGCTCAACCAGATCCTCAAGGGGCTGAACGACGAGAAGGCCTACAATTATGCCGAATTCGGGATCGGGCTCAATCCCAAGGCGAGACTGGCGGCGACCAATCTCGAGGACCTGGGCCGCCTGGGGAACTGCCACGCCGGGATCGGCAGCAACTTCGCCATCGGGGGGAAGGTGCTGGCGCCGAACCATATCGATGCGATGTACAGGGATGCCACGGTCTATTTCGACGGGAAGGTCGTCCTCGACAACGGCGTCTGCAAAATTTGAATTTTATGAATCGGGAGGAGGAGTCATGGGTTCATCAAAAGTCTGGTATATGGACGCCCGGGCGAGGCGTTTTCTTGAATCGATGGCTATCAAGGGACGCCAGATCATCGAGCGTTCCGGCTGGCTGGACCGGTTGAAGCGGGGCGATATCGTGGCGGTGAAGACCCACATGGGCGAGGCCTATAACACTGGCTATCTGCGGCCCGTGATCATCAGCGCCGTGGTCGATCTCCTGAAGGAAAAGGGGCTGCGCCCCTTCGTTACCGATACGACGACGATGCCCTACCACCCCTGGATCAGCCGGACCCTGGCGATGGATCACCTCGAGACCGCAAACAAAAACGGCTTCAACCAGGGAACGGTCGGCTGCCCGATCGTCATAGCGGACGGCTGGCTAGGGACCGATGACGTGATCGTCGATCTGCAGGGGCGCGGGAACTACCTGAAGAAACAGTTCGTGGCCCGCGCCATTGCCGATGCCGACGCGCTCCTGTCGGTGGCCCATTTCAAAGGACACCCGGCCGGCGGATACGGCGGTTCGATCAAGAATGTCGGCGTCGGCGGGGCGAGCAAGCGGGGAAAGATGAATCTGCACGGCGCCCTGGCCGGGGACAAACCCGTGGTCGATGCAAAACTCTGCCCGGGGCGGAGTTGTGAGTGGTGGCAGGTCTGCGAGGACTGCTGCCCCGAAGGGTCCATCGAGGTGACGGATCAGGGCCTCGAGATTGACCTGGAGAGCTGCGTCTATTGTTTTGCGTGCGCCAATCTCTGCGTCAACATGGCCGGCGTCAAGAGCATCCAGCGTTTCGACCACCTCCCCGCGCTCGGGCGCCGCATCGCCGATTCGGCCCTGGCCGCCATGCTGACGAAGGAAGAGGGGAAGGCCTTCTTCCTCAATTTCGCCATGGACATCAGCCCCAATTGCGACTGTTACGGCTGGACCGACACCCCGATCGTCAACGGTCTCGGGATCCTGGCTTCATACGATCCGGTGGCGGTCGATAAGGCCTGTATCGATATGATGAATGCCGCTCCGGGCCTTCTCAATTCCGAGGCGGAGGAGTTCGGCGCCCTGGCGACGGGGGCAAAAAAACTCAATCTCATCAAGGGAAAGGACATCGAGGCCCAGGTTCACGGCGGCGCAGCCAACGGTCTGGGTTCGGCCGAATACGAGATCGAGGCGGTTTCCGTGGACCGGAGCCGGGCGGCGATCGACGCCCTATATTCCGGCGTTCGCGCGAAAAAACTAAAGGCGATGTACGCAAACAACCACCCCCTCAAAGGGCTGGACACGGCTTCTTTCGGACTGCCGACCGAAGGGGTGGCCGACCCCCGTTATCCGAAAAAATAGCCGGGATCGGCGGCAATTTTACCATACCAATGAAACGATTTTTTGGGTTAGGTGCGTGCTTTTTGGAAAAATCATAAGGAGGAAACGATGGTTCATGTCATAGCCACAATTCGCGTAAAGCCAGGGTGTATGCCGCAGTTTTTGGAAATATTCAAAAGCAATATTCCGACCGTCCTTAAGGAAACAGGAGCCGTGGAATACCGGCCGACGGTGGATCTTGACACCGGCCTGCCGCGGCAGGTTCTCGATGCCGACACGATCGTCCTGATCGAAAAGTGGAGCTCGCTCGATGCCCTGCGCAACCATCTGGTGACCCCCCACATGTTGGCCTATCGGGAAAAGGTCAAGGATATCGTGACCGGCACCTCTCTCAGGATCCTGCAAGATGCATGATCCAACCGTTGTAACTGTCAGAAACTGATCAGCAGCTTGATCGCCATGATGACCATGGCGATCACAAGGACGATCCGGATGACCTTTTCGCCCCGTCGAACGGAGATCTTTGCCGCCCACCATCCCCCGGTCGCGTTCCCGGCGGCCAGGACGAATCCCAGCGTCCAGTCGATATTCCCCGTCATGGCAAAGACGGCCATCGCGGGGATGGTATAAATGAAGAAAACGGCCGCCTTGTGCATGTTGATCCGGACGAGGTCCATGTTCATGAGGTGTCTCAAAGCTGCGATCATGAAGAACCCGATCCCCACCTGGTGGAGTCCCCCGATAAACCCGATCACGAGCATGACGGGATAGATCAGCCATCCGCCCGATGTTTCTCCGATCCGGTTCGCGGATTTGGGGAAGAGGACCGTCGCGACCATGACGAGGATGAAGATGCCGAGTACCTTTTGAAAAAGGAGGCTGTCCATTTTTACGGCCATGACGGCCCCGAGGACCGCCCCCGGAAGGGCGCATGCGGCGAGCCTCATGCTGGTTTTGAGGTCCGAGTAGTTCTCCCGCCTGAAAGAAATGACCGTGGCGATGCACTGGATGAATACGGCCAGGCGATTGGTCCCGTTGGCCAGAGGGCTGTCCAGCCCGAGGAAGATGAGCATGGGCAGGGTGATGGCCGACCCTCCCCCGGCCATCACGTTGAGAACCCCGGCGACGATTCCGACAACGTAGAGCAGAAGTATGACGGGGATCTGTTCCATAAGATTCAGGTCTTGCGAAACAGGTACAACCGTTTTTCAAAGGGAATGAAACCGCATTGCATGTAAAATGCATCCGCGGTATTGGTATACAGAAATACCCGTTCCACATCCCCGGAAGCCTCGATAAGCCTTTGCAGGATAGCCTTCCCGATACCTCTTCCCTGATAGCGGGGGTCCACGGCCATGTAGTTGATGTATGCAATACTATGATAGTCCGTGAGCGCTCGACCGAAGCCAATGACCTTATCGCCGTCTTTGGCCGTCACATAAGCGTTCGAACCCGAAATCGCACCGGCCACTTTCGACAGCGGCAGTTCAGTGAAACCTGCAGATTGGAAAAGTGACCGGATCTCTTCGGGTCGGAATGCACCGTTCAATGTGTATTCAATGGAATCGTTCATGGCAGATTAAGATTTTTGACTGGTTCTCCCGCCGATCGAATACCCGCCGTCGACGATCAGATACTGTCCCGTCACAAATGATGCATCCCTGCCGGCCATGAAGGAGACGACGGCCGCGATCTCCTCCGGCTCCCCGGGCCTTCCCAGTAAACCGTATCCCTTATTTTTTTCCCTGAGTTCCTCGGGGGAGATCCCCTGCGCCGCCGCCCTTTGAAAATGGAAATTCGTCAGCGTGAAGGAGGGGCAGACGGCATTCACGCGAATGCCGTCTTTTCCATAGGTGGCGGCGAGACTTCGGGTCAGGCTAAGGACGCCGAATTTGGTCGCATCGTACAGGGGCATGTTCGTTCGGCCGGTAAGGGCTGTCGTCGATCCGATCAGGACGATGGCACCCGATCGCTGTTCGATCATCTTCGGGAGGACCGCCTTACAGGAAAAACCCACCCCTTTGAGATTGACCCCCAGGATTTTATCCCAATCCGCTTCGGTCGACTCAAGGAGGGTGCCGAAAACCCGCACACCGGCGTTCGCAACGAGGACATCGATGCGACCAAAGGCATCACAAGCCGACTCGGCAAAATGCCGGCATTGATCTTCCGCCGAGACATCCGCATGGACAAAGACGGCCTCCGCCCCCTTGGATTTGAAGCTAACCGCCCGCAGGGCGGAGCTTCCCGGCAAGGAAGATGCCTCTTTTTTATTGCGCCCCTTAAGCCCGCCTTCAAGGCGGGGCTTGCGGGAAGCGCCCCCGGTCAAGATCGCCACCGTCTCCTGACCGTCTTCATCGTTCTGGTCCACGACAACGACCCGGGCGCCCTCCCTTGCGAAACGGACGGCGCAGGCCCTTCCGATTCCGGAGCCGGCGCCGGTGATCACAACAACGGGATGTTCAACGCTCATCGCACGCGCTTCCTGCTATTTCAACATCTACTTCAGCATCTCTGGGGGCAACTTGGCCCCTTTCTCCTTCCAGTATTTCAGCGCTCCCGGGTGGAGCATGAGGCCCATCTTCGCCACCGGACCAAAAACCGGTCCCGACTCTCCCCAGAGTTTCATAACCTTCGTAAGCATCTCCCTGTTCTTCGGTTCCTGGGTGACCTTGAGGGCGTCGTAGACAGCCTGGTCGGGCATACCTGCCTTAGCGACCCAGTACTGGCCCCAGAAGAAGGCCTTTCGGGGCTTGTCGCCGTTCTCCCCAGGTGCGGTATTGGGGGCGATGACCTTAGGATCCATATAGGGGAGGCCCTTTACCATCCTCCCCTCTTCGTCTTTTGTCGGCTCGATCAGCCTGAGCGGCGTGGAACGGGCCAGCTCGGTAAAGGATGGGGTGAAAGGGCTTCCGGGCGCCAGAGCCGCATCGATGTGGCCGTCCTTAACCCCCTGGGCGGCCCCCTCGGGATTCAGGAAGACAAGCTTCACCTTGTCTTCGATGCCGAGGGCCTTGAACATGCTCTTGGCGATCAAAACCCCGATCCCGCCCGGGGCGCCGACGTTCACCTTCTTTCCCGCCAGATCGCTGAAGGTTTTGATCGACGATTTAGCCGGCGCAATCACGCAGACCGCCTGGTCTCCCATGAAGATCATCGCCCGCATGTCTTTATAGACCTTCTGGCCTTCGAAAAGACCCGTTCCCGTGAGGGCTTCCTGAATGACGTTGGTATGGGCCCAGGTGGTGTCAAACTCTCCGCCGATCATACGCCTTACATTTTCTATCCCACCCCCCGATGCAGCGGCCGTATAGAAATACTTGTCCTTGTACTCTTCATTGATCAGTTGCACCGCCGCCCCCACGCCGATCCGCCAGAGGCCCCCCATCGGGCCGCTTCCCCAGACATACTTCTGGACCTCTGCGGCGTTCGCTCCGGAGACGATGCCCAGCAACAGCACGCCGATCCAAACCATGGTCATCTTACGTGTTTTCATACAGACCTCCTATTATTGGTGTGATGGTTCATTCTTTGGACGCTCCGGAAGCAACGGGCGCCCGCTTTCCCGGCGAGACCTTCTGCAGGACGATCACCAGGGCGAGGAGCACGATCCCTATAATATCGGTAGTCCACCCTTCATCCAGAAGGAGCAGAGCCGATGCAAGCAGGCAGACCCGCTCGAAAAGGGTGGTCGGCCTTAACAGATATCCCGTGAGCGCCCCGCCCCAGGAGATCAGGGCGATGATCGACGCGAAAACGGTCGAAATAAAACCATAGTTCCACCCCACGTTGAGAATCGACGTGTAGATGAAAAGAAACGGCATGAGGTAGATCCAGGAGGCGAGCCGGCACGCCTCCCATCCGGTTTTGAACGGATCGCTCTTGGCGATCGCGGAGGCGGCAATGGCGGCGAGCGCCACGGGCGGTGTGACATTGGACTGGACCGCCACCCAGAGGGCGATCATATGGGCGGTCAGAGGCTCGACACCCATCTTGACCATAGCGGGAACGCCCAGAATCACCAGGATGACGTAAGACGGGGTCGTCGGGAGTCCCATACCGATAAAGAGACCGGCGATGATGATCAATAAAACGAGGGAGAAGAGATACCCCCCGGAGAGGTAGATGATGAACTGGGAAAAGTAGTTCGGGAGCCCAGTCAGGCTGCAGACCCCCATGACGATCCCCAGGACGCCGACGATCGATCCCACCGAGACGGCGCCCCGCGCGCCTTCCGACAGGGCCTCGACGATCTTGGCGAACCCCATCCCCGTATCCTTTCTGAACCAGCTCACGATGATCGTCGCGATGATCGTATAAAAGGCGGCGATAAACGGTGTCATGTCGAAGGCCAAAAGAACGATGAGAATGGGAATGGGGAGGAGGAGGTGAATTTTTCGGAGGACGTCCCCGAATTTCGGGAGCTCAGAAGCGGGCAGTCCTTTCAAGTTCTGTTTGACCGCTTCGAGGCGGATGATGACCGCCACCGAGGCGTAGTAGAGGATCGCCGGGATCGCGGCGATCTTGATGACCGTGATGTAGGGAGTTCCCGATATTTCCGCCAGGAGAAAGGCCGCGGCCCCCATCACCGGCGGCATCAGTTGGCCGCCAGTCGATGTGGCGGCCTCCACGGCGCCCGCGAAATGGGGCTTGTAGCCCATCCGCTTCATCAGGGGGATCGTGTAGACGCCGTCGACGACCACGTTGGCTACGGCGCTTCCCGAGACTGTTCCGAAGAGGGCGCTCGTAATGACCGAGGCCAGGGCCGGCCCGCCGGTCACCCGCCCGGTGATGGCATAGGCCAGATCGACGAAGGCCTTTCCGCAGCCCGACACCTCCATGAAGGCCCCCAGGATGACGAAGATCAGGATGTAAGAGGCGAAGATGTTGGTCATGGTCCCCAGGATCCCGTCCCCGGTGAGGAAGAGGCTCTCGGCGATCCGGGCCAGGGAGAACCCCGAGTGGCCGAGCCCCAGGGGAAAGTAGGGGCCGAAGTAGGCATAGATGAGAAGCACGACCCCGATGGCCGGGATGATATTTCCCACGGTCCTTCTGGCCATTTCGAGCGAGAGGAGGATGATCCCCCAGCCCAGGACGGCATCGATCGTATTGACCCCGCTGCCCATCCGTTCGGCCAGCACGGGAAACTCGACGATGTAGTAGATGATGATGCCCGTCATCACGAGGATGAAGAGGATGTCAAAAACGCTCATCCGATTCTGGGGAGACCTCGGTCCGGCCTTGAAGAGGGTGAAACTGATGACGAAGGTTCCGAGGAAATAGAATCCCACGTGGGTCTCCTGTGAAACGAGGCCGAAGAAGGTGGTGTAGAGAAAATAGAGGCTGTAAACGGCGCAGAAGACCTTCAGGGAAATATCGAACCCGCCCGACAGTTTTCGCTTCCCGGCGCCCTCGCCGAAAAGGCCCTCATCCTGTAGAAACTTAACAACCTTTCCGAAAACACCCATTCAGATCTCCTGATAACGGGTCATGTTGAACCTGACCTGCCCCGTTAAACCCTCTTTGCGTGCGCAGGAACGATACATGGACCGGCCGGCCCGAATCGCACCGGGCCGGCCATCCCGATATTTTCTCCGTCTTATCCAGGGGAAAGGCAGCCCCTCACATTATCAAGGGCGACTTTTCTCAGCGGTGTGCATTGGTTTTGCCGGCGCCTCCGAGAGGATGCGGCAACATTTATCTGTAAAACTCTTTCTCGTCAAGCGGGAACTTCAGAGGAACGCCCCGGTCCGCCGAGAGACCCATCGCCATCGTCAGGACCAGGTTGCGATGACCGTCCCACGCCGTTGCATGGGGCGTATCGACGCCTTTATAAATACGGGTAAACCAGGAATTGGTCTCTTCACGCATCGGTCCCCACAGCTGTCCGAAGGCGATATCGCCGGGCGGATAGCTGGTGAGGAATTCGACGTGGCGTTCATATTCGGGGTGATAGCCCTCCGGCCGGTAACCGGCCCACTGCGGTTTTTCCGAGGCGAGGACCAGGTCGCGATGGGTGTCGTCCACCGTGATCACCCCTTTGGTGCCGACGATCCCGATCTCCACATCGACATATCCAGGCTGTGGGTGCCGGAAACGACCATGGGCTGCAGGTTGACCCTCTCGGTGGTGCGGCGCAGCGTGGCGAGGGGGACCATCCGGTTCATGAAGGCCCGGGTCGTGACCGTGGTCACGTCCCCGATCTCCCCGGTGCGAAGCTTTTCTTTGATGACCAGAAACCGTCTCCGGAACCGGTTGGTGTAGCCGATCACGGTATCGACGCCGCTCTTTTGAATGGCGTCATACACCCGTCTCGAATCCCTGACATCCGTCGCAAGGGGTTTTTCGATGAAGAGACGATGCCCCTGCTCCACGGCGGCCAGGATGGGCGCCACATGGTTGTTCTCGTCGGTGGCGATGATCGCCGCGTTCACCTCGCTTCGCTTGAGCAGCTCCAGGTAGTCGGTGGTGTAGAAATCCGCCCCGGCATCCTCGGCCAGTTTCTTGGCAAGACCCTCGTTGATATCGCAGACGCCGAGCCATCCCACTCCCGGGTAATCCTTGGCGAGGACCGCCCGGATTCTGCCGATCGTTCCGGATCCCACCACGGCCAAGCCGATTTCTTTGCGCTTTCCCTCATCTGCTTTCATACTCGTCCTCCGCTTGAACTCAAGGTCTCCTTGCATGGAATGAAAGAACGAAAGATATTCAGCGGATCCTATTTAAGCCTGTTCAATACTGTTTTAGTTTAATAATTACTATTACTTACAAATGTTAAAAAGCGAAGTTAACTCAAATTTGCTGCATTTCCGAGGGATCAATCGTCGGAAAGTCAATATTT
>Ga0208373_1002728_pt1 | contig 18781 bp, 20 predicted proteins | sample RifOxyC2_FD_184036 | JGI IMG/M metagenome (GOLD analysis project Ga0208373, IMG submission 184036) | Soil microbial communities from Rifle, Colorado - Rifle Oxygen_injection C2 (SPAdes) | ecosystem: Environmental > Terrestrial > Deep subsurface > Rock core/Sediment | place: Rifle, Colorado... | reverse complement strand
TAGCAAAAGACATTGATGTTGCGCCCAGAAGAGTTAATGAAATTATTCATGGCTCCAGAGCTATTAGTGCTAATACAGCCTTACGTCTAGCTAAATATTTTAATACTTCAGCACAATTTTGGCTTAATCTCCAATCACATTATGAGTTATCTATCGAAAGTGATGATATGAGCAAAGTCTTGAAAAATAATGTTAAAGTATTTGAATTTGCTAGCTAGAGCTGAAATTTTTCTTGCGCGATTCACAATTTTATTTATAAACATAAATAAAAAGGCCGGACTCCTGGGGGTCCGGCCTTGACAGGTTGTTACCCTTGATTAGGGAAGATGTGCTCAATCTCATTGAGCGTCATATTCTCATCAAGACCACGTCGCCTCAAGGCTTCGTGGATTTTTTTGGAGGAGAGCTTGCCCCATCCGCACGTGTCAGCTAGTCGCTGACGGTACTCTGCTCGGTTAGAAACGATGGTGAGCAACTCCGGAAAAGAAGTTGCTTCTCGAAGAGTGATTCTGTTCTGCATGGCCACAGAGAGCTCGTTGAGAAATTCTCTGTACACCGCATCGTGTCCTAACTCTCTCACGCGAGCAATGAATTCATTGCGGCGTTTCATGAGCGGTGATGGTGTGTTGCTTGGAAGTGGCAATACAATTCCGTCTAGCTTTTCTTCTTTGAAAAGCTGCAGAGCTCTTAAAAGCTCTTCGACGGAATCGCCGGATCGTGCTTCCTTCTGGATAAGCTCGTGTGCACAAACATAAAGCTTCGCCAGGCGAAGTAACAATGGATCGGGACCGTTATGATACCGACTCCGAAGTCTGGTGTTCGCAGACATCGCAAATTCTCCTGCTTAAAAAGTACAAGCACCTTTCCGTGGTGTTGGCACGGCGGTTTCCCTGTTCGAACTACGTTAGTATTAGTAACATAGCTGCACCCGAACAAGTAGTTAGTTCATTTGAAGTAACAAAAAAATATAGCAAATACTTAGTATTTTGTCAATACTTTTGTATAAAAATGCAATGTTTTGTCTGACATTAGCTTAAATAAAGTATTTAGAACAAAGCCTCCGCCGAAGGCGGGGTTTCTGGTCGTTTCTTTTTTTATTAGACATTTTTGTATAAAGTGTTAGAATTGAAAGGAGTAGGCATATACTTTTTATATGAAATATTTTGTTAGTAATAATTTATTTTACATTTATGAAGAAAGCAATATTGGGGCAAATTATAGAAGAAAACTCACATTTAAATCAATTAATTCAGAGATTGAAAAATTTAGAATTTCAAATGAGGTCTGTTATTGATCAAGGTGCAAAAATTAGTATAAACGCAGAAATTGAAGAGGTAAAAAAACAACTATCAGAAAATGGTAGTGATCAAAAAAGAGCGGAGCTAATAAAAAAAATTGAAAATATAACAGGAAGAAGGTTATTAACTTATTTTTCGATACACGGTAGTATATCTGATCGAGATGCACGAATTATAGAAGATTTTTTATTATCAAATAATATTAATAAAGTTGATATATTAATTGATAGTCCTGGCGGATTTACAGATTCTGCAGAAAAAATGATTAAAATTTGTAGAATAAGAACAGGTAACGACGAAGTGTTTGATTTTAGGACAATTATATCAAACCAAGCAAAAAGTGCTGCAACCCTATTTGCGTTAGGCTCAAGTAAAATATTAATGTGCAAAAGTGCTGAGCTTGGTCCAGTTGACCCACAAATATTAGTATATGCTCCAAATGGGGATAAGATTAGGGATTCGGCTCATCAAATATTCTACGGCTCACAAAAATATCAAGAAAAGGCTAATAAATTGTTTAAATTTTTTAATAACGGGGATCTTTTGCTATTATCGAAATATGATCCGATTGCAATAAAAAGAGCAGAAGTCGCCATTAAACATACAAACGATATTATACACAAAAGAATATATACCAACCCGCACCTTAAGAAGAATTATGGAAACAAAGAAGATGATATTAAACGTGATTTGGAATTATTTACAGAACACGAAATATCATATTCTCATGGAAGGCCAATATATTTTGAAGATATATCAGAATTTGGTTATTGTAGAAATAAATTTATTCAAAAATTAGACGAGCATTTTTTGATTGATGAAAAAAAAGAAAGTGGCCAAGTCGCCACTTTAGAAAATATGCTATGGGAGCTAACAATAAGATCTTTGGAAGTTGTGAGGCCAAGCTCTGAACCAATACAAGATAATAATGGGAACATAATTGGTTTTAATCAAGTCGCCGTAAAATTATTTGAATCTTCAAACGGCCTAATACTCACGAAAGATATTATAAACTAAAACCAAAAGATTTATTTGTTGTTTTTTTGTCTACCAATCTAATAGCTCTTTCTGTTGTGTCAACACTAATAGTATCAACATTACCACTGGGCTGTTTTTTGTAAGTTGGATAAGCACTGTATGTTGGCTGATTTTTTGAGATTCTATTTATTTTCTGTATTATTTTTAACATATGTGAAAATAAATTATTATACTATATAATGCATTATTACTATATACTAATTATGAATTTTATTCAATAGTATATTAAAATACCCATTTACCGAGGGTTTTTGTTTTTTCTTTAAATATGCTAAAATATACTATGTTTAAAGCAAAATAAAAACTAACTATGGCTAAAAAAAGAGCAAAATTGGGTAAAAATAGACGTGAGTTACTAGAGGATGATGATTATATTAGTCATTGGGAGTTAGCACCAGAAACCAAACGCGGCATTGCGATTGTGGTGATATTTTTAATCTCTTTTTTAGGTTTATTATCGATGTTTGAAGCGGCTGGTGCTTTTGGTCATTATTTCTCCTCTTTTTTGGCTTATTTATTTGGTTGGGCCGATTGGCTTTTTTTAATTTTACTTTTATTTTTAGGCTATGCTTTATTGAATAGCGAAAAATATTTGCTCAAGCTTAGCAATTATTTTGGTTTAGCTTTAGTACTAGCCTCTTTTTGTGCTTTATTTGATTTTTTTGTTGGTGCAGCTGAATACCAAGACGTAGTTTCTCTGGGTAGTGGTGGTGGTGCTTTAGGCTATGGTCTAGGCAAGCTCGCCCAGCAATTTTTAGGTTTTTGGGGCGCACTCGTTGCTCTCTTGGCTTTATTGACCATTGGTATTTTACTAGGCTTTAATACTTCTTTTAGGGCTATGGTAGATAGAGCTAAGGCCTTGGGTATCTTAAAAGAAAAGCTTTTGCCTAGCGGTGGTGAAGAAGATGTGCCGGAAGAAATCAGTGAAGAAGAAGAGTTTAGTACTGAAGAAAACAGCCAAGAAGAAGTCGCTATACTCGTCCACAAAGCAGAGGCTAGTCAAGAAGAAGTAGTTGAGCAAGCAGTAGCTAAAAAGCCACGTAAGATTATCGTGCCACTCGAGCTTCTGACTTACTCCAATTCCAAACCAATGTCCGGTGATATCGACGCCAACATGGCCAAGATCAAAAAGACTTTAGAAAACTTTGGCATCGAAGTAGAGATGTCGGATGTCAATGTCGGACCAACAGTCACCCAGTATACTTTGCGTCCAGCCGAAGGTGTAAAGCTGGCTCATATTTTGACTCTACAAAATGATTTAGCTCTAGCTTTAGCTGCGCACCCCTTGAGAATTGAAGCCCCTATTCCTGGAAAATCTTTAGTGGGCATTGAGGTACCAAATCAGACCGTCTCAATCGTAAAGTTGAGAGAAATTTTAGAAAGTGATGAATATCGTAAACGTAAAAATAATTTATTTATTTCTCTTGGTAAAGATGTCGCCGGCACACCGAAGCTAGCTAACTTAGGCAACATGCCACATTTATTAATCGCCGGGGCGACTGGCTCGGGAAAATCTGTTTGTGTCAATAATATTATTTTAAGTTTGATTTATGAAAACTCACCCGACGAATTAAAGTTTATTTTAGTTGACCCCAAGCGCGTGGAACTTTCAGTTTATAATAATATTCCCTATTTACTCACACCAGTCATCAATGAGCCAGACAAAACTATCAATGCTTTACGTTGGGCTGTCTCGGAAATGGAGCAACGCTATAAGCTTTTACAAGCTGCTAACAAAAGAAATTTAGAGAGCTATAACAGTGCGGTGATTGTCAATAAACTACCATATATCGTGATCATCATCGACGAGTTAGCTGACTTGATGCAAACCGCCGCTAAAGAAGTAGAGGGGGCTATTATTCGTTTGGCGCAAATGGCTCGTGCCGTCGGTATTCATTTAGTTTTAGCCACCCAAAGACCATCGACTAACGTTATCACTGGTTTGATCAAAGCCAATATTACTTCGCGTATTGCTTTTTCGGTCGCTTCAAATATTGACTCTCGTACAATTATTGATTCGGCTGGGGCAGAAAAACTGCTAGGCAAAGGTGATATGTTGTTTATGACCGCTGAACTCACTCACCCCGGCCGTATTCAAGGCGCTTATGTGTCAGATGAAGAAATTAGTGCCGTGATTGACTATATCAAATCTCAAGGTGGTGAGCCAGAATATGATCCAAAGATAGTAGAAAAGATTGGTCACTCACATGGCGTCATGGGCTCAAGCTCCGGTGGCAATGACTACGAAGATGATTTGACCATGGAGGCTAAAGAGGCGGTGATTAAAGCCGGCAAAGCTTCGGCCACGCTTTTGCAAAGACGTTTGCGCGTCGGCTATGCGCGAGCTGCCAGACTACTAGATATTTTGGAAGAAATGGGTGTAGTGGGCCCTGGTGATGGTGCCAAACCCAGAGAAGTTTTAGTTTCCCAAGATGAGCTAGAAGAAAATTTTTCGACTGAATTAGACGAAACAGATTTAGGTGAAGTTAACGACGAAGAAAGTTTGCTAGATGAAGAAGATGATTTAGCAGAAGAGGTGCAAGCTAGAAAATTTTAAGTACACCATGGTAAATTTTCAAAGAAAAACAATCAGCCAAGGACAAACAGTTAACAATCGTTTGAAACAAAGTAGACAAGAGCAGGGCTTGAGCTTGGAGCAAGTTTCGGCCGCTACTAAAATTCAAATTAAATACCTAGAACATTTAGAAGTTGGTGATTATCAAGCCTTGCCTGGTGAAATTTATATTCGCACCTGGCTTAAGCTTTACGCAGACTTTTTAGCTTTACCGAGTCGCGAATTATTAAGTGACTATAAAAAAGAAAAAGTAGTGGGTGATCAATTTAAAGATGAAGAATTAAAAAAAGAAAATAAATTTGCTAAATATTTAGGCCCGCACCTTGTCAGAAAAATACTCTTAGCTGCAGTTGTGTTATTAGCCTTGAGCTATTTGGTCTGGGAAATAAATAATATTATTTCTCCACCGAAAGTAGAAATTTTTTCTCCTAGCGCTGATTTAAAAACTGGTGCCAGCTCGGTAGATATTGAGGGTAAGAGCGAGCCAGAAGTGCAATTGTTTATTAACAATGAATTAGTCTTATTAGATGAACAAGGAAATTTTAAAACTAATGTAGCCTTAAGCATCGGCTTGAATAATTTAGAAATAAATGCTAAAAAGAAGCATAGTAAAACACAGACGATTTATTTAAATATTTTACGCGAAGAAGTAGCGGGATTTATACAAACTAATTAATTAGATATTCAGCAAAATCAGGCCTTTTGCTCAAGAAAGAAAGAATCATATGGCAAACGAAAACAAAGAAGCTAAAAAACAAACAACAAAAATTAATACGGCTACTGAAAATGCGATCAATCAGATTCGTAGTCGCTTTGGCGAAGGCTCGATCATGAAATTGGGTGAAGCCAAGGCGATGAATGTCGAGGTAGTTTCAACTGGCTGTCTCTCACTAGACATTGCTTTGGGAGTCGGCGGTATACCAAAAGGTAGAATAGTTGAAATTTATGGACCAGAAGCTTCTGGTAAAACCACCCTAGCTCAACATATTGTCGCCGAAGTGCAAAAACAAGGTGGAGTAGCTGCTTTTGTGGATGCGGAGCACGCTCTTGATCCTGACTACGCCAAAAGAATCGGTGTCAATATCGATGACTTGTTTATTTCTCAGCCAGATACTGGTGAGCAAGCTTTAGAAATCGTCGAGACCTTGGTTCGCTCCGGCGGCATCGATGTGATTGTTATTGATTCGGTGGCTGCTCTAGTACCCAAGGCAGAAATCGAAGGTGAGATGGGCGCCTCACACATGGGCTTACAAGCCAGACTCATGTCTCAAGCTTTGCGTAAGCTGGCTGGTATCGTCGGTAAGAGCCATACCATCATCGTCTTTATCAATCAAATTAGGATGAAGATCGGTGTATTTTTTGGTAATCCGGAAACAACTCCGGGTGGCAATGCTTTAAAGTTTTATTCTTCTGTCCGTATCGAAGTCAGACGTTCTGCTCAAATCAAACAAGCAGAAAAAATCATCGGCAACCAAGTCAATGCTAAGGTAGTCAAAAATAAAGTCGCCGCCCCATTCAAAGGCACTACTTTTGATATCATGTACAATGAAGGTATCTCCGTGGCTGGTGATGTTTTGGATGTTGGCTTGAGTTTTGATGTCATCACCAAGTCCGGTAATTCTTATAGCTATGGTGATATCAAGCTGGGCGTTGGTCGTGAAAACGCTAAGGCTTATTTAAAAGAGAATAAACAACTATTAGCTGATATCAAGAAAAAAGTTTGGAGCGAATATAAATCTCGCGAGATCGAGTAAAAATAATGTCTACGGCAAATAAGATATTTTCGAACACTTTATGGCAGGTTATTTTAAGGGCCATTAGCATTTTAATTGGCGTTTTAAACTTGTCTTTAATTACCCGTATTTTGGGCACTACCTCTTTTGGTTTTTATACTACTATTTTTGCTTTTGCCCAGACCTTCATGATTTTAGCCGACTTAGGCTTATATTTGACTTTGCTAAGAGAGATTTCCACTGCTGAAAAAGCAGAGCAAGAGAGCAAGATAGTAAACAATATTTTTACGATTCGTTTTTTTGCGTCACTAATAGTTTTGGTTTTAGCGCCAATTGCTATCATCTTTTTCCCCTATGCCCCAGAAGTAAAAACTAATCTAATTTATTTTATTTTGACTTTCTTTTTACAAAGTTTAGTTTCTACTCTAGCCGCTGTTTTTGCTAAAAAACTAGCTATGCCACTAGTTGCTATTGCCGACTTATTAAATAAAAGTGTTTATTGTTTTATTTTGTTTTATTTATTTTTTAATACTGGCAGTTTACGTAGTGTTTTAGCTTGGCATTCTTTCACTCAAGCCTTAGGCGTGATTTTGCTGATTATATTTTTACGTAAATTTGTCAAATTACATTTTGCTTTTGACTTTTCCTATTGGCGAAAAGTTTTTATTACTACTTGGCCGCTAGCCTTGACCACGGTTTTGAATTTAGTTTATTTTAAAGCCGACACTTTAGTTTTATCAGCTTATGCTCCAGCTGAAGTGGTAGGATTATACGGCGCGCCATATCGAGTATTAGAAGTTTTAGCTACTTTTCCGCACATGTTTATGAGTTTGATTGTGCCTTTGTTTACGGCACATTATTTACAAAAGAATTGGGAGCAACTACAAATTTTAAGTCAGCATGTTTTTGATTTTTTTGTGATTTTAAGTGGTTTGATTTTAGTCAACATTTGGCTAGTGAGTAAACCTTTGATGATTTTATTAGCTGGTCGTGATTATGCTGGCTCTGGGCCATTGTTAAATATTTTGATCATCGCCACCGTGGCTATTTATTTTGGTACTTTTTTTAGCTACCTTGTCGTTGCTATCAACAAGCAAAAAGAAATGGTCAAGTATTTTTTTATCGCAGCAATAGTTGGCCTAAGTACTTATTTTATCTTTATCCCTAAATACGGAGCACCCGCTGCCGCTTGGCTAACAGTTTTGGTAGAGCTTTTACTTTGGTTTTTTGCTTATTTAGTTATTAAAAAACACTTGCCTTTAAAATTTTTTTCACCAGTTTTTTTCAAAACTGTTTTAGCCAGCTGCTTGGCTTTTATTTTAGGGAAATTTGTTTTTAGCTATTCTTTTATTTTGTCTATTATAGTAGCTAGCTTGGTTTACGTGATAGTTTTATACGTCACCCGCGGCATCAGTAAAGAGCTATTAAAAAAAATACTAACTAAAACTGACTAATGATAAATTTCTTATTAATTCCTCTTATCATTTTATTTTTTGCACTTGCTTGGCGCAGCCGTATTTTAGCTTTAGCTGTTTTAATTGTTTTACTGCCCAGCTATGGCTGGCGCTTTAATTTCTTTGGCTTACCGAGCTCATTACTTGAGCTGATGTTTTTAGTTTTATTTGCTGTCTGGTTTTTCGACCGTAGGGAGACCCCGCTCCGCGGGGTTCTCGCCTTGCCAAAAAACTGGCGTCTATGGCTCGCTGCTTGGTTAGCGGTTTCTCTCATGGCTTTAATGTATCATTTTAATTTCAGCTCTTTAGGCTTATGGCGTGCTTATTTTCTCGAACCAATTTTATTTAGTTTTTTAGTGTTAGATTTAGCTCGCCTAGATTCGGCGAAGCTGGCTAAGGGCAAAAAAAATCGAGCTATTATTTTTAACAGCTTCGCTGTTTTAATTTTATTTTTAAGCGTCGTTGCCCTTTATCAGTATTTTACGGACTGGAGACTACCCGCAGCCTATAATTATCCCAACATCAAAAGATTAACCGCTGTTTTTTCTTATCCTAATGCCGTCACTTTATTAGTAGCGCCACTCCTCGCCTTTTTATTCGCTTATATTTTTGAATTAAAAAATACGCTCTCTTCCTGGAACAGAGGGGCTATTCTATTAAACGTTTTGGCTGGCACTTGGCTAGTCTTGATGACTAAAAGCGAAGCGGCGATTTTAGCCTTAGCTTGTGCTCTATTTATTTTTGTTTTCTTTAAACTAAAAACTAAGTGGCAGCAAGGTTTTTTCTTGGGTCTAGCTTTATATTTAGTTTTCTTTTCGGCCTTAAAAAACTATTTCCTCACCGCCTTTAATGATTTGTTTCATCCGGCGGTTAGTCATTTCACTAGCTCACTAGCTATCCGTGGCTTACAGTGGCAAGAAACTCTATTGATGTTAAAAGAGCATTGGTTTTTTGGAGCGGGCTTAAATGGCTACCAGACATTGTTTGCCCAATATCATCAAATCACTTGGCTGGAAATATTTTTATATCCTCATAATATTTTTCTAAATTTTTGGGTGGAGCTGGGAATTTTAGGTTTATTATTATTTTTAGTTTTTATTTATTTAATAACTAAAGATTTAAAACAATTATTTTTAGCCAAACATTATTTAGCTTGGCCCTTAAGTTTGTCTTGGTTAGTTGTCTTTGTGCAGGGTCTAGTCGATGCGCCTTATTTTAAAAACGATTTGAGCTTATTATTTTTCTTGCTTTTAAGCCTGACCATTGTCAGCACGCAAGATGAACAGAATTAAATTATCGATTATTTTATTTATTTTAGGCCTCACCTGTCTGGTGGGCGCTTTAGTCTTAGCCCGCTCCGACGAAGCCATAGCGAGGCGAGCCAAGACCAGTAATAATTTATTAGTCGAACAAAAACAAGTTGTAGTAGTAAAAAAAATAGTCACTTCTACGCCAGCAATTATCGAGCCTAAAGTAGAGGAGCCAAAGTCATTGAGTTTTATTTTTACTGGTGATATTATGCTGGCTCGGCACGTAGATTTTTTGAGTAAAAAAAGCAAAGATGAAGCTTACCCTTTTTTAAAAATCAAAGATTTTTTGAATTCAGCGGATATTACTATTGGTAATTTAGAAGGTCCGATAGTGAAAAATTATTTTATTGTGCCAAATAATAGCACGCGTTTTTCTTTTGCACCAAATAAAGCCGAAGTTTTAGCGCAAGTCGGTTTTGACTATTTATCACAAGCCAATAATCACACTAACGACGCCGCTTTTGATTCGGAAACCGAAACTAAAAAATATTTAGCACAAAATAATATTATTGGTTTTGGACAAAACCGAAACTCTGGTCAAGATAAGGCCACTAAAATATCAAAAAATAATCAGCAAATAAATTTATTTGGTCTTTATACTTTTGGTGTTGATTTTAATAGAGCCAAAGCTTTAAAAAACATCAGTGAGCAAACACAGGACGGTGTTTTAGATATTGTTTTTGTGCACTGGGGAGCCGAGTATCAGACTAAACATAATGCGGCGCAAGAAAAACTCGCTCACGAGCTGATAGATGCTGGCGTGGATCTAATAATCGGTCATCACCCACATGTTGGCCAAGATTTTGAGCAATACAAAGACAAATATATTTTTTATTCTTTAGGAAATTTTGTTTTTGACCAGTATTTTTCCGCTGAAGTGCAACAAGGTTTGGTGCTAAAATTAGTTTTAGACAAAGCACAAAACAAAATAGAATTATATCCAGTCAAAATAAAATTAGCCCAAGCCGAGCTAATAGAAAATGAGGCAGAAGATAAAGTTAGTGAGACTCTGTTTTTTGATTTTGACTAAAAGCCAAGATCAAGCTAAAAAGAATAATACCAAAAACATGAAGCATATTTTGTGCCCAAATGTTTGAGATCATCAGAGCTATTAGACTAGCGATGCAAGCTAAATTTAAAGCTTGTTTTTTCGACTGCAAGGAGACCCCGCTTTGCGGGGTAGACTGCTTAAATAAGTTTTTGATTAAATTTAGCCAGATAAATAAGTAAAAAATGCTAGCTATTAAGCCAAATTTAGCAATAAGCTCCAGATAGCCCCAATCAAAATGTCTGGTGTTTATAGTTTGTCCGACGTTATTGATAAAGTTGATGTTAAGACCAAGACCTTGTCCTACAAGAGGTGAACTTTGAATGTTTTGCCAAATTGGTTTAAGTAATTGCAAGCGATTATTAGCACTTGGATCACTGGCTATCTGCGTGATACCTGGTAGCCTCAAGCCCAATATATTTAGACCAAGATTTTTGCCAGCGCTGACGCTTAAATTAATAGCAAAAAAGATCAAAATAAAACTAAACAAAGTGATAACACAGACTTTAAACCAAGTAAAAAATTTAGTCTGATATTTTAAAACTACCAGGCCGACTAATAAAGCTAATAAATAAGCGCGGGAAATATTTAAAGCTAAAATAATATTAGCTAAACTTAAAAATAATAAGATTATTTTATCTTTTGTTTTTAAATATAGATAAATTAAAAATAAAATAGCTGGTATTAATAACAAGTGCTCAGGAAAAACAAGGCGCCAAAAGCCAGAATCTAAATAAGTGACTTTGGCGAGAGCAAAGTCTCTAAGCCAGTTGTAATACGGTGAGTGCAAAAGCGCCACGCCTTGATGAAATAAAACTAGATTAAAAATTGACCAGAGGCTTGAGCCTAAAATAAAAATAAACAGTAAATTTAATAAATTTTTGCCAGCATCTTGAGCTCGCAAAAATTCTCTAGCCGGAAAAATAAGTAAGAAAAAACTAAAAGGCAATAAATCTTGGGCAATAAAAAATAAAGCATGCTGATTTTTCCAGCCCCAGTAAACACTAAAGCTTAAGAATAATAAAGCTACTAAAAATACTAATAAATTATTTTTATTTTCTCTCCAAAAGACTTTGCTCAACGCTTCTCCGCTGTAGGCGGAGAAGTAGAGGATTAAAGACTCTAAAATTAAGATAGTTCTTAGTGACAAGCTAAAAGCTTGAAAAAACAAACCAGCCCCGCCTAAAACAAATTCTAATAATAAGTAATACCAAGCCCAAAGTTTGTTTTTGCTAAACAAGAAAGCTAAAGTTAAGACATTGGTCAAAACAAATAAAGCTTGTAATAAGCTATTATCTCGTATTAAAAAAGAGGCTAATCTTAGGGCAAAAAAGCCAATACTTAGCCATAAGAGCTGGTGCCAGTTTATCTTGGCTTTTATCGGAGAAAGTGATAACATAAGTTTAAGCTTATTTTAACATTATTTACTGGAAGTGTGCCAGAGTTGGTTTATTGGGACGCTCTCGAAAAGCGTTGTCTCGCAAGGGACCGAAGGTTCGAATCCTTCCACTTCCGCCAATTTATACCATGGTTCCTAGTAGACTAGGAACTAGGAACTTTTTATGATATAATATTTAAGATAAGTATGATTACGTCACAAAGAATATTGAGCTATATCAAAAGCAATGGACAAGCCACGGGTAGTGAATTGGCTGATGTTTTTGATATCTCGGATCGGGCGATTAGAAAGCAACTAAGCAAATTGTTTGAAAATGGCGAAATTTATAAGATCGGAAAACCACCAAAAGTTTATTATTTGATAGCTAAGGATAGTCAGGATAAGCTAGTGGTCGTGGGTGTAGCCGAAAAAACTAGAAAACAAATTGAGCAAAAGTTTTTAATCATCACGCCGGTTGGCGAAAAAAAAGAAGGTTTTGAAGGTTTTGCGTATTGGTGTGAGAAAAATAATTTACCTATTAAAAAAACTGCAACAGAATATTTAAACACAGTTGCTAAATATGATAAATATAAAAAGGGTGGACTAATTGATGGCTCCAGCAAATTGAAAAATACTTTAGACAAGATAAATTTGGACAAGACCTATTATCTGGATTTTTATAGTATTGAAAGATTTGGCAAAACTAGATTAGGGCAATTATTGCTTTATGCAAAACAAAGCCAGAATAAGGTTTTGATGAAAGAAATAATTACAGAAATTAAACCCAAGATTGATGAGCTTATAAAAAAATTTAAAATTGATGGGCTTGGTTTTGTTCCGCCGACTGTTAAAAGGGAGATGCAGTTTATGAAAGTTTTGGAAAAAGGACTCCATGAGGATGTTCGAAAAGTGAAAATTAGCAAAGTTAAAACCATGATAGCTGTCCCGCAAAAAACCTTGAACAAACTAGCAGATAGAATCGAAAATGCTAAAAATACAATTGTGGTGGAGGAAAACGCTAGTTTTAATAATATTTTACTAATTGACGATGCAGTTGGCTCTGGCGCAACTCTTAATGAGACGGCTAGGAAAATTAGAGCCAAAAAGATTTGCAAAGGCAAGATTATTGGACTTGCCTTAACGGGTAGTTTTAAGGGTTTTGATGTAATAAGCGAGGTTTAATTATATGAAAAATGCCAAAAAAGTTATCGAATCTTTATTAGCCGGCACTGGTGTCACGCTCAACGGTGACAAGCCATACGATCCACAAATTCACAACGAAGAGTTTTACAGCGCTGTCCTGCGTGGTGGCTCACTAGCTCTTGGTGAGGCTTATATGGATGGCTGGTGGGACTGTGAAAAACTGGATCAGTTTTTTTACAAAGTATTATCAGCTGATTTGGACGAGCGGATTAAAAAGAATTGGGACATTATGTTAAAAATTGCTTGGAATTTTATTGCCAATCCCAGTCGTAAAGCCAAAGCCTTTGAAACCGGTGGCGGACACTACAACATCGGTAATGATTTGTACACCAAGATGCTAGACAAACGCATGACCTATACTTGTGGCTATTGGCAAACTGCTCAAAATCTAGATGAAGCACAAGAGGCAAAATTAGACTTAGTGTGTCGCAAAATTGCTTTGAAGGCAGGAGACAAGGTTCTAGACATTGGCTCTGGTTGGGCTAGCTTTATGGGTTATGCAGCTGAGAAATATAATGTAAGCGCTGTTGGGGTGACTGTTTCCAAAGAGCAAGCCGCTCTAGCTAGTGAGCGCTATAAAGACTATGCCGTAGAAACTAGACTGCAAGACTATCGTGATATCAATGAGCAGTTTGATCATTTGGTTTCCTTAGGCATGTTTGAACATGTGGGCTATAGAAATTATCGCACTTTTATGAAAGTAGCACATAAAGCCTTGAAAGATAAGGGCTTATTTTTGCTACACACTATTGCGGGTAATCACTCAGTCAAAAAAACTGACTCCTGGATTGATAAATATATTTTTCCTGGTAGCATGTTGCCCTCGATGGCGCAAATTGGTAAGGCTGTGGAAGATTTGTTTGTGATCGAAGATGTTCATAATTTTGGGGCTGATTATGACAAAACTCTGATGGCTTGGTTTGCAAATTTTGATCAAGCTTGGCCAGGTTTGAAAGAAAAATATTCAGCCCGCTTTTATCGCATGTGGAAATATTATTTACTTTCTTGTGCGGCTGGTTTTCGGGCACGACGCATGCAGCTTTGGCAAATAGTTTTGTCTAAACGTGGCGTAGCAGGTGGCTATCAGACAGTGAGATGATAAATTAATCGAATTGGTTTTATTTTTTTGAGCCTGCTATAATATTAAATATAAAAGTAAATTATAAAAATATGGAGTTTGACTATACTATAAGTACAAGCAAAAGTTTTGATGTAACAGTTCAAGGCGTAGAAGCTGAAATTGCCAAAGTCGGTATGCGGGTTTTGTATGTTCATGATGTGCAAAAAGATTTAGCAGAGAAAGGGTTTCATCGAGAGCCAGTTAAAATTATTGAATTTTGTAATGCTAAATATGCCAATGAATTTTTGAAAGCGGATATTAAAATTAGCCTTTGTATGCCCTGCAAAATCAATGTCTACACTAAAGACGGGCAGACTTTTATTTCTGGCATGCGGCCGATCGTTTTACCACAATTTTTTCCACAAGCAAATTTAGGTGAACAGGCTTTAGAAATTGACCGCATTATTCAAAGTATTATTAATAATGTGAAATAGTTTATGAAAGGATTTTGTCAAAACATCGAAAAAGCTACTTTAGAAAATACTAATTTTCGTAAAATTTTATACTCTGGCCAGCATAGTCAATTAGTCTTAATGTCTTTAAAGCCTTTAGAAGAAATTGGCCTGGAAGTGCACGCAGAAAATGATCAGTTTTTCCGTTTTGAAGCGGGTATAGGCAAATGTATCATTGACGGCAATGAATATGAGCTCAAAGACGGTGTAGCTGTGATAGTCCCGGCTGGGGCAGAGCATAATATTATCAATACTTCAGCCACGGAAGATTTAAAAATGTATACTATTTATTCACCTGCTCACCACAAAGATCAAATAGTGCGTGCAACTAAACAAGAGGCTATAGACAATGAAGCAGATTTTGATGGTCAAACAACCGAGAACTAGCTATGAAAAAAATAGTTTTAACTGGCGGATCTTGTAGCGGTAAAACTTCTATTGCTTATTTATTAGAGCAGGCTTTTCCTGGTGAAGTGGTGGTCGTCAAAGAAGTGGCGACTACTTTATTAAAAGGAGATTTTCCCGTGCCACCAGCTGATCATGCTGATTTTGAAACTTGGCAAACATATTTTGAACAGGCGATTTTACCAGTCCAAATTGCTTTAGAAGATGCGCATGCGATGCTCGCTGGGCCAGAAGTAAAATTAATGATTTGTGATCGTGGCCTATTAGATGTCGATGCTTATGTGCCTGGTTGTAGCGCCGAGATTTTACAGCGCCACGGTTTGACTAGTACTAGTGCCCTAGATCGTTATGATTTGGTTATTCATTTAGTATCTTTAGCAGTCGCTGATCCAGAGAAATATGGTCAGATTGGCAATGAGTATCGTTTTGAGACTTTAGAGCGGGCGACGCAATTAGAGCATCGTTGTCAGGTGGCCTGGCAAAAACATCCAAATCGCATTATCATCGATGAAGCAGATTGGTCAAAAAAGACTAATCAAGTCATCGAGTTAGTACGTGAATTTTTAGCTCGCCTAGATTCGGCGAAGCTGGATAAATAATTTTTTTAAAGAAAGCCCCGCGACGCGGGGCTTTCTGGCTTTATATAAAAGCTAGATAAAATGCTTTATAGCTGATATAATTTAGTCATATTAGTTTTAATGCTTAAAGAATGACAGGAGACCAGAGCACAACACAAATAGCACTCTTTCACAAACAAGAGATCAGAAAAACTATTCATAATAATGAGTGGTGGTTTGTGATTGTCGACGTGATTGCTGTGTTGACTGGCTCCATTCAACCAGATGGGTACTTAAAAGACATGCGTAGGCGTGATGTAGAATTGAATAAAGGGTGGGGGCAAATTGCCACCCCCCTTGTCATAGCTACAACTGGTGGTCAACAAAAGTTAAATTGTGCTAATGCTGAAGGAATTTTACGCATTATCCAATCAATCCCTTCACCCAAAGCCGAACCATTCAAACGCTGGTTAGCTAGGGTTGGTTATGAGCGAATGCAAGAGATTGAAGACCCAGAATTAGCGACCAAAAGAACGAGATTTTTATACAAAGCCAAGGGTTATCCTGACGCTTGGGTTGCCAAGAGAATGCGGGGTATCGAGGTGCGCGAAACTTTGACTGATGAGTGGCAAAAACGAGGCCTTAAAGAGCAAAAAGAATACGAAATATTAACTGCCGAAATATCCAAAGCTACTTTTGATATGACACCGAGTCAGTATAAAAAATATAAAAACCTGAAGAGAGAAAATTTGCGCGACCACATGGATGATTTGGAATTGATTTTCACGATGCTCGGTGAGGCTTCCACTACGGAAATTACCAAAGTAAAAAATGCACAAGGTTTTCCGGCAAACAGAGAAGCCTCAAAAAAAGGTGGTAGGGTGGCTGGTGATGCGAGAAAAAAATTAGAGAGAGAAACAGGAAAAAAAGTTGTCAGTAAAAATAATTTTCTCCCACCCAAAAAGAAAATTAAGAGAATTATTTAAAATATCCTTATGTTTTGGAAATTATATTTAACAGCCTTAGTGATTTTTATGCTGATCGACATGTTTTGGCTAGGCTTAGTTGCTAAAAATTTTTATCAGCAACAGCTTGGTTTTTTGATGAAAGCAAAAGCCAATTTATTAGCGGCTTTGATATTTTATTTTGTTTTTATGTTTGGTCTAGTAGTTTTTGTGATTGTTCCGGGAGTAGCCAAAGAGTCAGTCACAGACGTGATTATGTATGGTGCTTTGTTTGGTCTGGTGGGCTACTCTACTTACGATTTGAGTAATCTAGCGACTTTAAAAAATTGGCCTGTTTTAGTCACGCTAGTTGATATGCTTTGGGGCACCATGGCTTCTAGCCTAGTCGCTTTGCTCACTTGTTTAATCGCTTTAAAGTTTTTTTAATATATATCCCAAATAGTATTTCCCGCGTCGCGGGAAATAGCTAGGAGAAATATCGCGTGGTAATAGAGTATAATTATTATGTCAGGAAAAGTAGATAAAATTATCAAAGATTATGGCCCCTATCTAAATGATATTTGGCGTCGTGTTTATTATATTGCTATTTTTTTTATTATTTTATTTATCATTGGTTTTTTCTCGGCTGGCTATGTGATTAAGTTTTTCATCACCGCCTTTCATCTCAAAGATGTTGTGATTGCTGTCACTTCACCGCTACAATTTTTAGATGTTTCGGTTGACATTGCTTTATTTTTAGCTATTTTTGTGACCACTCCTTTTGCGCTTTATCAGTTTTACGCTTTTTTGAAGCCAGCAGTTTCCAAGAAAGAATTTAAAGCTTTATTTTGGACTTTGCCCCTATCTTTTTTCTTATTTGCCCTTGGTTTTGCCTATGGCTTTTTTACGCTTTATTGGGGCTTACAGATGCTCGCTAGTTTGAATGTTTCTTTTGGCTTACAAAATATTTGGGACATTGGTTTGTTTTTATCACAACTCGCTATCACCGCGGCTTTACTAGGGGTAATTTTTCAGTTTCCGATTATTATGTCTATTTTTTTAAAGTTTCAACTTGTCGACCGAGAGTTTTTAGTCAAAAAAAGGCGAGTAGCCTATGTCTTTATCATCATCATTGTTTCTTTACTTCCACCGACAGATGGAGTATCATTATTGATAATGTCGGTGCCTTTGGTGGCTTTATATGAATTAACTATTTTGTATGATCGCCTTACTAATAAGCATTATAATTTTAATAAATAATTTTTAAAACTATGTTTGGACTAGGTACAAAAGAGCTTATCATCATCGCCATTATCTTAGTATTATTGTTTGGCGCTAAAAAAATTCCCGAGTTGGCCAATGGCATTGGTCAAGCAGTCAAAAATTTACGCCGTGGTTTTGGTGGCAATGCCGATGATCAAAATCAGGATAATAAAAAGAAATGAAATTCAGCTTAGCACAGATGAGTTGGCGTAAAGTTGGACTTTACTATGCCTCTGTTTTGTCAGTCGTGATGTTTATCAGTGGCTGGCTGGCTGCTACTTTACCAGAACATTTTGTGGCTAATATTTTGGTTTTACCGATATATTTTTATATTTGGGAAGCTACTTGGCGCTCAAGAAAAAAATAGTTTTGAAAGTTGAAGATTATATGTTATAATTTAGTTAAAGATTTTTTAATTAAGTTATAATTTATTAATTTTGAATGCCCGTCTTTTCTCTAAAAAATTTTTTCGGTTCAAAACCAAAACAACAAAAGAAAAATAATTTTTCGGTTGTTAAAAATTCTCCACAAATTAGTATAGACAAAGTGAACGACCATAAACGTCGTTTGTTTTTGAAATCTTTAGGTGTACTTGGACTTGGTGCACTTGGGGCTACTATGCTTCCGAAAAAAACTCATGCCTTAGTGATGGGTGGCACGCCAGCTACTAGTGTAGTAGGCCTCAAGGACGCTGATAATTTACGTATTACGCCAGCTAAAACCGGCCAGTTTCCCACAACTTTGACTGATCCGGGTGGAAATTTTAAAATTGCTATTTCAGAAGCAGTGGTTCCAGTGGGCTTGAAAAATGTGGCTGGCACCACTATCAATCCTGCCACCCAAGAAACTTTGGCTGCTCTAGCTACAGCTACAACCACTTTAAATACTACTAGTGCTACTTTGGCGACCGAAGATAGTTTGATTTTATTAAGGAGAATAGTGAAATTACTGGAAAGCAATGCGGTGGTTGATACTAGTAGGAGACAGAGAATTGTAGTTGACT
>Ga0208373_1002727_pt1 | contig 18796 bp, 23 predicted proteins | sample RifOxyC2_FD_184036 | JGI IMG/M metagenome (GOLD analysis project Ga0208373, IMG submission 184036) | Soil microbial communities from Rifle, Colorado - Rifle Oxygen_injection C2 (SPAdes) | ecosystem: Environmental > Terrestrial > Deep subsurface > Rock core/Sediment | place: Rifle, Colorado... | reverse complement strand
ATTGAAAGAGTGTTTTGCTTTTTATCAAGAGATATTTTGCAAAATAGTAACTTTCAAACTGTTAGAGAAGCAATGGATAGAATTTCAAACTATTTTGAAAAGGAGGGAAGTATTATGGTTTAGTGTAGTTAAACAAGTTTAATGTCTTTCATGCTTTCTTTTATTGCAGGGATTCTTTTTTGTAGAGTTTCCCAGATTCTATTCAAGCTTACTTCATAATACGCGTGAGTTATGAAATCCCTAAACCTTGAAATTTCAAACCAATCAACCTGCTTATTCTTTATCTTTAATGAGCGAGGAACGTTCTTTACTGCTTCACCCATTATCTCTAATCTTCTCGCAACTGCATCTTGAAGCTGTTTATCTTTCATAAACTGCTCTTGCGTAACTCCATTAAGATATTCCTCTATTTGTTTAATGCTTTCTCTAATATCATTAAGAAATAGCTTATAATCTCTTTTCATAGTATCTGCACCTCGTCATTTAGAATACTCTCTCTTATCTCCTTCCTGATTAGGTTATATTCAACCAAATCCACTTTTCTTTTTACTTCTTTTTCCAAATTTGCCTGTAGCCTGATTAAATCAAAGAGGTCTGCACTATTATCTATCTCGATTAAAATATCGACATCGCTTCTCTTTTTCTGCTCTCCTCTAGCATAGCTTCCAAATATTCCCGCCTTCGTTACATTAAACTTCTTTAGGACAGGGACTATTTTCTTCTTTATCTGTTCTATTTCTTTCATGATTAGATTAGCTGTTTCCATTTTATAAGCCTTGTGATTGTAAAATCTGCCGATTATGCCTTTCTCGTTCTTCCAACGCCTTCATTATTATCCTCATCCATTCAGGCTTCTCCCTATTGACTCCCTTAACCCTCTTAGTTATTTCTTCTTCATCTTCCATAAAACCGCATGGCTCCTCTGCTATTAAATAGTGCTTATTTTTTTCATTTTTCATGAAAACTCCATATTTTAGGGGATAATAAACCACGTGGGTACAAAAAAGATGTCTAAAAAAACGTTTTTAAAAACGTTTTTTTTTCTAGATTTAGTTACTTTTCCATAGTAGTATCATTATCGAAAGGTTTAAATAGGGATTGTTTGTAGAAAAAGCATGACAAAGGCATTAGAGTTTGAAGGAGAACAACTTTTTTCTGCTCCTAGATTTGGTCAGCTTAGATATGATTCTCTTGGAAAAGAAATTATAAAGCAAGTAAATGCTAAGTTTACTGGAACTCCTGCTGAAATAAAAAGGGATTATATTGTAGGCAAAAATCAGCCAATAAGAGCATCAAATCCATTTATTCAGTTTGCTGTAGATAGAGCAGGTATAGAAGGCAAACATGATATAAGGGTATATACTCCAGAACAAGCAGAATTATTGTTAGCTAAAAAGAGATTGCCTGAAATGGGGCAAGTTTATTATGATTTGGGATTGTGCCTTGATTTTTCTGGCAAGAATCACGGCTTGGCAGTAAAGTTGTTTGAGCAATTACCAACAGAGCTTAGAAACTTGGAGAGATTACCTGCAGTTATGTTAGGTCTTAATCCTACAAGAGCAGGAAATGATGTTTCTTTTGGTTATGATGAACATTCAGTTATGAGAACTGCAAGAATATTGGTTGAACAAACAGGTAATTTTGATGAGCATGATGCTCAATTAGTTCTATCTGGCTTACCCTCAAAGTTGGCTGGTGGAACAAGAAAGATGTATACTGCTACACAGAAGAAACCTTCTGTTGAAAATTTAGGTATTTTGAGGTTGTTCTTGAACAGGTACCACAACTTGAGCTCGAACATCGAGGATCTTGCTGGCTCGGGCGAGGATGGTCGGGTAGGTCTTTGGAGCGGCGGAGCCGCCGACGCAAAACTTGTTGAAGATTATCAGCAACAGAGAAATGCGAACTTTGCAGGATTAAAAGCATCTGTTGAAGCTAGACAAAAAGATGATTTAGCATTATTGGAAAGAACAAAAAAGGAGTTGAGATTGTAAAATGAGCAACGTCGTTGGTCAATATGATTCCGCACCTGCAATAAAGCAGCCATCAATTACTCCCTATTTGATTAGAGGACCAAATGCGGAGAGATTCTTAGAAGATTTTAACAGAGTAGTTGATGCCCAATATCGAGGCAATAAAAATCTTAAGGTTTTAGCATTAAGAGATGTCGAAGGAGTCCCAACTGTTGTTGGTTCTAACCCTCTGATATTACCAATTGTACACTCTTTAGTTTCTCCTGCAAGAAGAGTAGGATTACCAGAAGATTTGCAGAGAACTTTGAATGATGGAGATACTTTAGGAATAAGAGGAAATCATTATGTAGATTTAGGTGTAGTTTTGGACTTTACAGGGAGAAATCACGACATGGCTGTTGACTTTTATGAGCAGTTACCTAAAGAACTTAGAAATCTTGACCTTCACCCCTCTGTTGTTGTAGGATATGGATTAAAGAACTCTGATAATGGCAAGTTAGGACTTGGATTAGTTCATGCTGAAGGAACACAAGTTAGACCTGCAAGAATATTAGCAAATGGAGATTGGAATTTTAGCGATGCAGATGTTCCTCTAGATACGGGATTGCCTTCAAAGTTATCAGGTGGAAATAGAAAACTTTGGACTACAACACAAAAAGCTCATTCTGTTGATAATCTTGGACTTTCGAGGTTGTACTTGTACTGGTACCTCGGCTTGAACTCGAACGACGAGAATCTTGCTCTCTCGCTCGAGAATGGTCGGGTAGTTTTGTTCTAAGTGCCGAAGGCACCGCTTTTTTAAAATTAGAGTTTATAGTATTTTATAAGTTTCATTAAAATGCGAACTCTAAAAAGAAAGTAATAAAAACTCTAATTTTCTTTTAAGAGTCCTGACTATGCTTTTAGCATAGTTGGGCTACAAGCTCTTTGCTTACGGCTCTTGAAAAGGAGTTATAAAATACAATCATAACATTAAGTACTGAAAAGGAAATATGAAGTGATGGTGATTTGAAGAGTAAAGGGCTACACCTTTCGAGGTTGTACTTGAACAGGAACCTCAACTTGAACTCGAACAACGAGAATCTTGCTAACTCGAACGAGAATGGTCGAATAGCTCAATGCGAGTATAGTCAGGAAATTATAATGAAGACATACAACAACCTTTACGATTCTCTTTGTTCAATGGGAAATCTTACTCTTGCATGGAGAAACGCAAGAAAAGAAAAAACGTTAAATGAGGATATTATCGAATTTGAAGAAAATATAGAAAGAAATCTATTGGATTTACATCATGAATTAAAAAATAAGACATACAAGCCAAAACCATTAACGACTTTTGTTTTAAGAGACCCTAAAACAAGAGTCATATCAAAATCTCATTTTAGGGATAGAGTTGTTCATCATGTTATAATTTTGATAGTTGGGGATATATTTGAGAGCAGATTCATTTATGATTCGTGTGCTAATCAGAAGAAGAAAGGTACCTTGTTTGCATTGAAAAGATTTGATAAATTCTTGAGAAAAGTTACAAATAATTTTACAGGTGTTGCTTTTTGCTTGAAAGCAGATATAAAACAATATTTTAATGAGATTGACCATGAAATACTATTAAATATAATCAAAAATAAAATAGCTGATAAGAATGTTATTTGGCTTATTCAGCAAATTCTTAATAATACTGCAGTCCATCGGGGAGGGGGGGGCGAACGACCAAAAAGTATGCCTTTGGGAAATCTAACATCTCAATTTTTTGCTAATGTTTATCTTGATAAATTTGACAAGTTTGTTAAACATGAATTAAGAGCAAAATATTATATTAGATATGTTGATGATTTTGTTATTTTGCATAAATCAAGAAAGCAATTATTAGAATGGAAAGTTAAAATTGATGAATTTCTTGAGAATGAACTTAGGATTAAACTGCATCCACAAAAATCAAGGATTATTACACTTAAACGAGGTGTTGATTTTGTAGGATTTAGAAATTTCTATAAGAATAGATTATTGAGAAAGAGAAATATTAAAAGCATGTTCAGAAAAATAAGAGCTTATAAAAATGGAAAGATGAGTTTTGAAAGAATATTTGAAATCTATAAGGGTTGGGAAGCATACGCAAAATGGTCTAATAGCTATAAGTTAAGAAACAAGGCTAAAAGGGCAATAGTAGATGCCTTATGGAATAAGGTATAGCCTTATTCAGAGCCTGCTTTTTCTCGTTTTTTAGAAAAATCTTCGTCGATAAACGCTGAACTCCACCCGCTAAACATCTAAGGGTAAAAGGATATTTTTAATTTCGATTTGCTCTCGCCTTGAAGTTCCTCGCTTCACTGCGGACTTCAATCCATCGGCAAACGAAATGGCCCCGAAGGGCACTGGACAATACTGTCACACTTAGCCCTTATTACTATTTCCTAAGAAGTCGTTTTTATCGACGTAGTAATCAAATCATGCAAGTTAATAAAACTTTCTGTCAAACTTTATAAAGTTGAGAAATCTAAATAAATGATGACTGAACTTATTACGGATAAAAAAGAGATTGATAAAATAATTGAAGAAAAGATTAAAGGGAAGAAGCTTATTTTTACGAAGCACTATTATATCGGAATAGATAAAAGAGGAATTGAGGATAGTAAAGTAAAAGAAATTTTCCCACAATTTGACAAGGTGTTTACGATTGAAAAAGATACTATGAAATTTGGCGATGTTGGTTATGAACTTTTTTATCAGCTTAGCAATAATCTAACTTTTTCAATAGCCACCATCCCAAAAGATAAAGACGTTTTAATTATTCACGCAGTAGAATATAAGAGAAATCTCAATAGTAGATTTAAGATGAAGTAATTGAGATTTGTTTTTGACTTGGGAGTTGAACGTTATAAGGAACAACTATTGACTTTTTTCCAAACTTCAAAATAAATGCCATCTCATACCCATTTCTTAGAGGTCTGAAGGATAGTGAGCCTTCAGTTGCATTGCCTAATATACTCGAATTAAGCCCTAAAGATTCTATATATTCAGAAGCATGAAGTAGTTCAGCATTCACTACCTTATTTTCAGTATTAACATCCAGAATAACATTCAAAATTCTCACGCTTCCAACAATTACGTCCTTATCAGTCTTACCAGCAATCATTAGCCTATCAGACATCTCATCATAGTAAACTTCGTATTTTCTTACCATGATTAATCTAATATCTTCGATTTTATAAGCCTTGTGATTGTAAAATCTATGGTTTTATACCTCTTATCCTTTTGGTCTGACAATACACTGGTATAAAGTTTAAGGTTTTCATTAGTAATGAACACTATTGTGCATTAGTAATGCACACTTTTTAGGGTTTCTATTGTCAATAGAAACTATCTTCTATTGTGGATAGAAGTTTTTGTTCATTGCTAATGCATACTATTTTCCAATGAACCTTTCCATTGGTAATGGAAACTTAATGCAATAAGTCTCCACTGGTGATGGAAACCCATTAAAGCCCTTTCAGTATTAAGGCGTTACAATTTTTGTAACACTTTAGTCGAAAAGTGATACAATTTATGTAACACTTTTAAGTGCAGTGTTATCGTTATTTATACAGTTGTTTAACTTATTTAAACGGTTACGATTGTTTTGTTCTTCCAATGCTTTCATTATTATCCTCATCCATTCAGGCTTCTCAACAACTATCTCTGCCTTAATTTCTTGCATTATTTCCTTGATGTTTTCTTCATATTCAGGTTCGTTTTCCATAAAACTCCATATTTTAATGGATTATAAACCACGTGGGTACAAAAAAGATGTCTAAAAAAACGTTTTTTAAAACGTTTTTTCTGTCTAGATTTAGTTACTTTTCCATAGTAGTATCAATATCGAAAGGTTTAAATAGGGATTCTTTGTAGAAAAAGCATGGAAAAAGGATTAGTAGAACTAGCAAGACCAGTTATTGAAATGCCTAAATCAGTTCCTCTTGTTGGGAGATTGGGTGGAGAAATTGGAAAAGCTAGAGTTGAAGCAGTGAGAAAATATGCTCAGAAATTTGGCGGAGAAAATAGCACATTAGCCCCATTCAAATATCAAGGTGGAGAAGTTACAAATTCTAATTTATATGGTTTAATTTTAATGCACGATATATTAAGCGAAGATGGTGCCAAAATTGCAGGACTTGCAGGTTTGGAAGCTGCACAAAGAGCTTATGACGCAGATAATTCTATAGGTTTAAACGGAAGGGGAGTTTATAGGGATTTAGGAATAGTTTTGAGAAGCGGAAGTGTAGGAAGAAATTCTGCTCTTGTTCCAACTCTTATTGATGAGCTTAAAGGTATTGATAAAAGAATGGCTAAATTAGACGTTCCAGTTATAATTCCAGTAAGTTCTTTAGTATTGGAACCAAATGCAAAGATGCCTGACGGATATGCCTTACATATTAAGAATCATGTAGATGAAACACTTATTGAAGCACCTCAATTAGTTGCCAAAAATCATGGTCTTAAATTCAGCAGAACAGATGCAAAAGGATTACCAATATTTAGTGAACAGGGCAATAGAACACTTTACACTTCAAAAGATGCTCTTTCGAGGTTGTACTTGTACAGGAGCCTCGACTTGAGCTCGAACATCGGGATTCTTGCTGGCTCGTACGAGTATGGTCGGGTAGATTTTGAACTTGGCGGAGCCAACGCAGAAAATTTTATAAGATTGGCAAGAGCAAAAGTAAATGCGAACCTTGGAGAACTTCAGGCTCAATATGATGCTCAACTAAAAGCAGGAAATGCTAAACTTGAATTAGTTAGAAAGGAGTTAAGACTTTAAAATGGCAGGAATAACTGGACAATTTGATTGGCAGACATCTGAAGTAGTTCCAGCTTATGTAAAAGGAAAAGACGCAAAGGCGATTTTTGAAGCTACTGAAGGGATAAGAACTGGAACAATGGGTTATGATGAAGCAACTCAGACTTTTTATGGTTCCACCCCATTTGTTGCTGGAAGAATTGACACGCAAGTCAGACCTTTAGGTTTAAGAGTTGCTACTCTCAGAGATTTAAGCAGACCCGAAGTTATGAGGTTGATTAAAAACAATCATTATTCAGATACTCCTGCTTTAGTATTAAGAAGCACAGACGACACACATTCAAAAAACTCTACTCTTATAAAGCAAATTGCTGAAGAAGCAGAAAAGAGAAATGTAAAACTTCCAGTTATGGTAACTGGTTTTGATGTTGCTAAAAGTCCAGAAGATAAAAATGGATACGGGATAATTCTAGTTCCGAGAGATGATTTTGCAGTTGTCAATGATGAAAGATTAGACTCAAAATATCATGGAAAATCATTTTCAGATGTTGATGAATTAGGACTTCCAAATTTTGATGAAAATGGAAGCAGAACTTGGTATGCTAGAAACAAGGGACTTTCGAGGTTGTACTTGAACAGGGTCCTCGACTTGTACTCGGACGGCGGGAGTCTTGCTAACTCGAGCGACAGTGGTCGGGTAGTTCTTGTTCGTGCCGAAGGCACCGCAAAAAAGTAATTAGACTATTTTTCTATCTTCTAAAAAGCGAACTCTCAAAACACAATAAATAAAAACCTTGTTTTTCTTTTAAGAGTCCTGGCTATGCTTTTAGCATAGTTGGGCTACAAGCTCTTTGCTTACGCTCAAAAGAGTATAAAATACAATCACGACATTAAGTACTGAAAGGGAAATATGAAGTGATGGTGACTTGAAGAGTAAAGGGCTACACCTTTCGAGGTTGTACTTGAACAGGAACCTCAACTTGAACTCGAACAACGAGAATCTTGCTAACTCGAACGACAATGGTCGAATAGCTCAATGCGAGTATAGCCAGGATAATAAAATGAAGACATACAATAACCTTTACGATTCTCTTTGTTCAATGGGAAATCTTACTCTTGCTTGGAGAAACGCAAGAAAAGAAAAGACGTTAAATGAGGATATTATTGATTTTGAAAGAGAGATTGAAAGAAATTTATTAGATTTGCATTATGAACTGAAAAATAAGACTTATAAACCAAGACCATTAACCACTTTTGTTTTGAGAGACCCTAAAACAAGAGTAATATCAAAATCTCATTTTAGAGATAGAGTTGTTCATCATGCTATAATTTTGATAGTTGGTTATATATTTGAGAGCAGATTTATTTATGATTCATGTGCAAACCAAAAGAAAAAAGGGACATTGTTTGCGTTGAAGAGATTTGATAAATTTCTAAGAAAAGTTACAAATAATTTTACAGGTGTTGCTTTCTGCTTGAAAGCAGATGTAAAACAATATTTTAATGAGATTGACCATGAGATGCTATTAAATATAATCAAAAATAAAATAGCTGATGAAAATGTTATTTGGCTTATCCAGCAAATTCTTAATAATACTGCAGTCCATCGGGGGGGGGGGCGAACGACCAAAAAGTATGCCTTTGGGAAATCTAACATCTCAATTTTTTGCTAATGTTTATCTTGATAAATTTGACAAGTTTGTTAAACACAAATTAAGAGTAAAATATTATATTAGATATGTTGATGATTTTGTTATTTTGCATAAATCCAGAAAACAATTATTAGAATGGAAAACTAAAATTGATAAATTTCTTGAGGATGAGCTTATGATTAAATTGCATCCACAAAAATCAAGGATTATTACTCTTAAAAGGGGCGTTGATTTTGTAGGATTTAGAAATTACTATAAGAACAGACTATTAAGAAAAAGAAACATTAAAAGTATGTTTAGAAAAATAAGAGCTTATAAAAATGGAAAGATGAGTTTTGAAAGAATATTTGAGATTTACAAAGGTTGGGAAGCATACGCAAAATGGTCTAATAGCTATAAGTTAAGAAACAAGGCTAAAAGGGCAATAATTGATATACTATGGAATAAGGTATAGCCTTATTCAGAGGCTTCTTTTTCTCGTTTTTCCTAAAAATCTTCGTCGATAAACGCTGAACTCCACCCGCTAAAGCTGGGTGTTGTCGTTCAGCTGTTTCTAAGCAGAATTTGCAGGTTTTTCTCCACCTCATTTCTTTGGGTGGAGAAACCAAGTTTTCGGTATCGCCATATCAAGTCTTTATTTGAAACTATAAACATCCATTTGTTTGGATATTTATCATTAAGATAATTTACTTTTTCTTCGGTTTGCTTTTTCTTGCTAAGTAAAGTACCAGTTTCAATCTCTAAAGCAAAGATTTTATTGTTATATTTGAAAGTTATGTCTGCATCTACTGTTTGATGAACCTTTATTTCTTTTATTCCTTTAAGTGTTTTTAATAATCTGATAACACTCCAAACTAAAAAAGTGTGGCTTAATCCATGATTTAATATTGGTTTGACTAACGCAGTTATCAATCTCTTTTCTTTTACACAATATTGATTAGTTTGCCTATAATTATTCTTCAATAATACTCTAAATTCCTGTTTTGTTAGATTGTCTTTCTTAAAAACGGAGTGTTCATCTATTTTTAGATTCTTTGATATTTCTATTTCGTTTTCTTCCATACTTCTTTTTAATCTAAACTTCCGATTTTCCAATTCTTCGATATCATTTTTTAATTGATATTTTTCTTCTCTCTTTTTGTGTAGTCTTTCCTTATCTTTAAGCTCAATTAATTTTATCTTTGCTTCCTTTAATTTAATCCTCAAATCATCAAGATAATTATTGAATTTTTGATAATTAGAGCAGAAATAGAGATTATCTTTTAGTTTTACTATCACTTCGTTTATTTCTTCATAATTGAGAGAATCTATATCTTCTTCTATTAAATTGATAATTAGTTCTTCCCTTGCTTTTAATCTGTTTCTTCTTTCTTTTTTGTCGCTTATTCTTATTGGGATTATTTTTGTTATTTTATAGATAGAATAACCAATGATAAGCAATGTGATAATGAAAACAATAAGATATTTCCAACTAATAAGAGAATTAAAAATTAATGAGATATTTGAAGTAATCTTGTTTTTAAGTGCTTCGACTTTATCTGGAATATTAAACTTATACAAGAATATTCCAACCAAGAATAATCCTAATATAAAATGCAATAAATCCTCGTTAGTGTTCTGCTTTGATTGTTGGGACATTTTTTTCTCCTATGCCCCTCTTTTTTGCTTTTGAAGCCAAGTTTAATTGTTCTTGAAATATTTTTTCGAATTGTTTTTGAACCTTTGGATTTTGCAATAATTTGTCAAGTATCGGATCAAATGCTCTCCTTTCTTTATCTTCTGCCACCAGCTTAATTAGATTTTCTCTTAATTCGTCTATATCGGAACTAACCTCTTGTAAAGTATTATCTGATTTCTCATTTTCCTTCTTCACATTTTCAAGCTCTTCTGATTTCATTTTTAGCATTAATTCTTGTTTTTCTAATTGTGTTTTTAAATCTCCCAGTTCAGTTTGAGCAAATTTCTCATCTAATTCCTTGTTTTCCATTCCTGCCCTTGAAATGTAAACGTCTGGCATATCAGAACTAAATTTCCATCCATATCTAATACATAATTCCTGTCTGTTTAGCTTGTTAGCGTAGTAAGTTGCTGAACTATGCCTGAATAAATGAGGATGAACCCCCTTATCCAAAACTTTAATTCCCAATCTTCTTAGAAAAGCCCTGCACCCCTCATAAGTGCTATTATAAATTGCTTCATCTGTCTTTATCCCTTCTCTTATTCTCTGTTCTAAGAAATCTTTTATTGCTTCTGTTGAATATTTCCAATAAAGTGAGATTGTTCTTCCCATTGTTTTACTGTATTCCTCTTTGAAGGTTATTTTAAAGAAATTGTCCTTATTGCTGGGCTGTTTAATATCTTCATACCTAATATTAAGAAACTCCTCAATTCTCGCACCTGAATCGAAAAGAACGGCAATTAGAAACCTTTCTTGGTGAGATTTGCAGTTTTTGTATAACTTTTCTATCTCTTTTTCGCTTAGAAAGTCAGGAGTTGATTTTATATCTCTGCAATCAAACCAATCTGTTAGTTTATTTGCCTTTTCTAATCCCAATTTCCATCTTAGCATTATTTTTAATGATAATCTCATGTCAACTTTGACAGAATGAGAATAGGGTTTGTTCTTTATGCTTTTTATTTTTCCAGAAGAAATATCTTTTTCAAAATTTTCCAAGTCTTTAAGAGTTATTTTATTTAATGGAAGATTGAGATATTCTAAAGGAGTTTTAAGAGTATTGAGATATTTTAGTTGTGTTCTTTCGTTTAATCTCTTTCCTTTGTTTACTTTTCCCATCTCCAAGTCTTCAACAAAAGAAAGTAAATCTTTCTTAACTGCTTCTGGAATTTTCCAATTTTTTAGCGATTCTTTTCTTGTATCTAGACTTGTTTTATGAATATCTATCTTTTCATTCATGCTAACAGCTAGACGAGCAGGTTTTTAAAATGTTCGGTATTGTACGATGGCCCCGAAGGGATTTGAACCCTCGACACCTGGATTACTTCAATCAAGCTTTTGTCCTTGATGGAAGGACAAGGGAACTTGTTCTCTTGTAAAAGTCCAGTGCTCTAGCCAGGCTGAGCTACGAGGCCATAAATAATCAAGTTTTAGATGATTTTTAAACCTTTCATAAAACCCTTAATTGCGAAAATAAACCCGTTAATCCATAATAATTATGTATGTATGACTTATAAGCAGATTTAATATTGTAAATATCATATCATCTGTTTAAGATTTTTACTTAAAAATCTTTAATATTTATAAGATAATTAGAAGGTCTTTAAGATTGAATATTAAAAACTCTCTTCAGCCAACTTCAGAATAGCTTCTTTATGCATTGCCCCACTTGTCCTATTAACCTGTTCCTTGCTCTTGAAGAAAATCATCGTAGGAATGGACATTATATCAAATCTCTGAGCTACATCAGGAACTTTATCAACATTAACTTTGGCAAAACCTACTTTTCCCTTCAATTCCTTTGCCGCAGCCTCGAAATGAGGTGCCATTGCCTTGCAAGGCATGCACCAATCTGCCCAGAAATCAATAACCCAATTACCTTTATTGATTACAGAATCAAAATTGCTTGAATTCAACTCCATTACATTGTCGCTCATTTTTATCTCCTAAATTATTTTGCAAATCTGCCTTAATAAATCTTATGAAAAATTAATTTTAATAGTAATTAAGGTCTAAAACGTATAAGTCAGAACCTTTTTCTGCATTCGAGAGTCGACTAAAACTAAAGAATCTTTAGGCTTATATGCAATATGCCAATGAAAATCTCCAGTTTTAGAAATTATTTCTTCCGCACCACTAATCCCAAAGTATCTCAAAAGTTCATTCAAAACAATATCTTTTCTATCAAGACTTAAATCTCCTCGTACAAAACAAGCTCTTACAATATTATCTTTATTTAATTGAGTCATTCTGTCTTCAAACGCCTTTCTCTGGGCAGAATCATAAAAAGTTTCATCTGCGAAACTCTTCCTATTCCAATATCTACACGCAGCAGAAATAAGAATTGATAAATTACTTTTTTCTTCATCATTTATTTCAAGGCTTTTTACATAGTTTTCCATTAGCTCGCCTGCAAAAAGAGTTTGCTCTTTTTGTAAGTTCCATTGTTCAATATGAAATAAAGCAGTCTCAAGGGTTTTTGTATTCTTTAATATTAACGCACTACACTTTGAAAATCCATCACTCCTAAGTACTTTTCCATCTAGAGAAATCATCCCCAATCCTTGTCCGACATACAACGAATTTCTCGTATCTTCCTTGAGGCCTTCAATTTCGGGATACTGTCCTTTATACGGAAATTTTTCGTTTGGCTTTGTGTATTTCATTTTTTCTGTCATTTTATTATCCCTTCAGCCTTTAATCTAGTTATTTAAACCTTTTCTCAAGAGTTCTTTTTCCCTCTTCTCACATTCCACACAGTCCTCCCTTTCCCCCCATTGCGCACTAGTGAGAATATTCATAAATACTTTAAACAGGGATTTAGTAGGGATAGTATATATTGAGACGGGAAACAACCTATCTCCCAATATTGTAACATGAAAAGGAAAATAATCAAGCAGGGACATAACACCCTGACGCTAACTCTTCCAAGTGAATGGACAAAGAAACTTAATTTAAATGCAGGAGATGAGCTTGATATAATAGAAAAGGAACGTGCTCTAATTCTTGGTGTTGATTCAAAAATGCAGGAAAAGAAAGCCATTTTAGACATAAAAGACTTTACAATTCCTTTGCTCTGGAGATACTTCCAAGGAATATACAGGGCAGGCACAGATGAGATAAAAATAATATTTGACCCAAATAAAAAGTCCTATGATGACGCCTATCACTATTACACCACACAGTTTGAATATTCCAAATTAGGAGAAAAGATTCCTCCTAAACCTGCTCTGGCAATGATTCAGGGGGTTGTTGACAGATTCATAGGAATGGGAATAATAGAAACAGGAAAGGACTATTGCATAATAAAAGAAATGGGAGAATCAACACTAAAAGAATTTGACAATTCTCTTAAAAGAATATTCCTGGTAATCCTTCAGATGTTTGACAGAATAATTGACGCAATTGAAAAAAATGAAATAAAAGATACAGGTTTATGTAAAGAAATGCACACCATGGACCTAAATATCGACAGACTGGTGGACTATTGTTCAAGAATTCTAAATAAGGATGCACATACCTTCTCAGAATCAAAGAAAATGCTTCTATTCTCAATATTATTCCAGCTTGAACAGCTTGGAGACGAGTTCAAATACATCGGGAAGCACTTGGCAATATCAAAGAAGTCAATTAAAGATACTCTTGACTTTGCTCAGGCATCAAAAGACCACTTCGAATTATTCTATGGTTTATTCTATAATTTCAGCAGAGATCAGGCAGTAAAGATAGGTAAAAATGACCTTGCAGTTTATAGCCTTCATTTCAGAGAAAAAGAAAAATTCCAGGGCGAAAGCAGAAGCATAGCAAGGCATTTAATGATGATTAATAAGATGACACTATGTCTCTCAGAATTAAGAATAGAAATGGAATTCTAGAATTCCATTAGCAGGTTAAATACTGATCTGGATGAGGATGTGATTGTAACCCTTCATCGTTTTCAAAGACTAATTGAGACATCAAATTATATGCTTTGTGCAATAATGGAGAAGAATATTTTTCATGCCCTTCAGACTCTGCTTCGCAAACTTCCCTGCCCAATTTTTCTACCAATTCTGGATACATCATCTGAAATCTTTGAAAATGAGACCTTTTTCTTCTATCTTCTGCCCAAGAATTTCCATCTGTCATAAAGTGAGCATAAAAGTTATTTTTTCTCTTTCTGAATTCCTCTAAAGTCGCAAACTTCCTTTGAGCCACAATTCCTTGCATCTCTTCAATGGTTTCATGTTTTCCTGTCTCTTTTGTCATATTTACCTCACTATTTTGTAATATATAAACCTTTCGTTTATTCACTACTATATAGTTACTACTAAATGTCTATTCTAACTCCCTAATTATGTATATAATTCCCTATTCTCCCTAGTGAGGATATACTGGAAAGATTTATATATTCATTTTATCGCGCATATATAATGAAACGAAGAATAATCAAGCAAGGACATAATACTCTCACAGTAACTCTTCCCAGCAAATGGGTTCAATTATTCAATCTCAAACCAGGGGACGAAATAGAAATAAATGAGAGAGAAAATGGACTTTTCCTTTCAACGGAAAAGCATGATGATGAATTAAAAACTGAAGTGGACATAACAGGATTTGACATTGCCACAATATGGAAATATATAATGTCCGTTTATAGGGAAGGATATGATGAAGTCAAAATAATCTTCGATCCCATGAAGAAATATGACCACCCGAGAAGGTTTTTCACATCAGAATCAACAGACATAAGATACGGCAAAAACGCAGACCATACTCCCTATGAAGTTCTTAGAGTAATGGCTTCACGTTTCATAGGATTTGAAATTATAGAACACCATAAAAATTATTGTATTCTAAAAAATATGGCTGTTCTAACAAGTAAAGAATTCGACCCCTCACTGAGAAGAGTATTTCTTCTTCTTCAGCAAATGGGAGAAGAAACCCTGGAGTCTTTGAAGAAGAACGACTCTAAAATAGTTGCCCACATGAGAGATATAGACATAAATGTAGATAAATTCGTAGACTATTGTGTTCGTGTTTTAAACAAAACAGGATTTAAGGACGTTAAAAAAGCACATCTTCTCTTTTCAGTTCTTTATCTTCTAGAGCTTTTGGGAGACGAATTCAAAAATCTCTCAGGGCATCTTCTCAGGAATATGCATAAGAGCCCATCAAAGGAAATTATAGAACTTGCTGAAAAATCTCTGAAGCAAGTAAATGACTTTTACAATTTATACTATAATTTCTCAAGAGAAAATCTTATAGCCATTTCAGATGATAATCTGATAATAAGACTTCACAAAGAAAACAGAGCAAAGAAAGGAGAAAAGCTTTCAGTCGAAGAATATCAAATTATGAGTCACCTAGCCCGAGTAGGAAGATACGTAAAGGCACTTATAGAACTAAGAATAGAAATGGAATTTTAAAATTCCATTTCTCAGCATTCCTGAATTTTCTTATCCAAGCATTTCCTGCAGAATTTAATTCCTACACCTTTAGCCTCTTCCTCATTTCCAAACCTTGACATTAAATCAGAAACCATTTTTGTAAATACTGGCTGTTTATATCCACAACGGGCAGTGTACAGCTGATCGTAAAATCCCCCATTGCTCGGCCTATCCACATAACTCATTGCTGAATGTATTTTCCCAACAGCTTTCTTTTTGCTCATATGCCAGTACCAAAAATAATCTCCTAGTTTGCCAGGTTTTACCATAAAATTAGAGATAAATGAGAGTATTTATTATTTTCTTTATTTCAAAGTTGCTTCAAGATTTTTGCCATCTATTTCTAAAAAAGCTTTCTTTCCATTAAACTCATAAAATCTTTCAGGTATTCCATTTCCATTTAAATCTTGAACAACTATTTCACGTGACATTAATCTTACTTTGTCTATATCTGCTTTAGCCTTGGTAGTTTGAACATCATTATAAGTTATAAGCCCAAATACCCCAACTATTCCTAATACACATGCCATTTGTACATAGTTTACCATAATAATCTTCATCAGTAAATCATTTATAAATATTATTGTCTTTTAGTTTAACTTGATTATCCAATTCTAGGATAATCCTCAAGTGCTTCTATGCCTCCGATTAAAGGCAAATAATCAGAATAAAACTGAGGGCTCGGTCCATTAACATCTCCAACATAGCACTCATCAACCCTTCTTACTTTTCCTGAAACTTCCCTAAGTGGAATTCTTCCTGCAGTCATTTTATAATTTCCTATTCTTTTTATTCCAATTGAAATTGCAGTTTCCCCATCCAAGAATGCTCTTGCCGCTTCCCTTCCAACTTCGTATGCCTCCTCAGCATCAACCTTAGAACATTCATATACTCTCTGCAGATGTTGAGCACTAAGAGGAGTTTCTTTTATCTTTAAATAGGGTTTTGATTCAACTTTCAATTGTTCCTTTACTCTCGCAGCAATAAAATTAGCATAATTAAACGCCCCTGCTCTTGCATGTTCAACATGTTCATGCTCATCCAATATCTCCCCCCCACTATTATATATCTTGGGCAATGGAGTTCCTCTTGCATCAACCAATTCTTCACCACAAACAACAAAAGCATATCCCTGCTCACAAAGAAGATTATCTACAGCATTCAATAGCTCTTTATCATTGTATGCTCTTTCCCTTACCAAAAACAAATGAGGTGCATAATTTTTTCTTATTTCTGCATTTTTATTAAGTTTAGCAAATGCAGAACCCAGCACTAGCCATCCTGTGTCTCTTCCCTGAGTTTGATATACAACAACTGGTGCAGTTGAATATACTTCTCTTCCATCCTGCATTATTTTTGGAGAAAATCCTTTCATATCTTGCTCCAGTCTTCTTATTGCCTTCGAATTAAACAAACATGCAGAACCCCATCCAGGAGTATGGTCATTTTTAGGAAGGTCATTATCAATAGTTTTAGCAATATGAATCGTTCTGCATGACTTTATCGCAGAAAGAGTATTTGCAGAATCGTTTCCGCCTATGTACATTATTCCCTCTGCTCCCAGATATCTTATATTTTCTTCGAGCTTTCTTATTTTTTCCATATCTCCTTCTTTTTTAGAACTTAATTTTATTCTGCATGTTCCCAAGAAAGCTCCAGGTATTCCCTTTATTTTTGAACTATCAAAATCGCTCAAATCAATAATATTCCCTTCAACTTCTCTATTCAGTCCTCCTCCCTCAATTCCATTTCTCATACCTAAAATCTCAACCTTTCCTTCTTTTAATCCATCAATAGCCCCAGCTAAAGAATAATTTATTACCGGAGTTGGTCCTCCACCCTGTCCTATTAATACTCTTGTCATTTTCTTATACTAATCAGATGTTTTTCTCCCGTATTTATAATCATCTGTATTAAAATGATTATTTTTCTGATTCATCATAAATATCCCAACAAATCCTCAATATAACTCTTTTCAATAGTGGCATATTTTTAATATATGCACACTATTCTTTCACTTTCCCCGGGCATTTTAACTTCGTTTATAACCCTAAATAAAAAATAGTTATCTCAATCAGACGAATTATACTACATCAGATAATAATCTTTTTCTATTTAATTTTATTAATATGCAGATAATCAATATTCTATATTTGTAAACCTAGCTATCTAAAAGGCATTAACTTATGGTTCACAGTTATCTATAAATATAAGCTTATCCTCGATAATAAATGCTAAAAGACGAGCTTTTGTCAATTTTATCCCAGAAAGGATATTCAGAAAGAGTAATAAAATCATTTGAAAAAGTTAAGAGGGAAGAGTTTGCACCAGAAAATCTCGCCCCCTATGCATATGAAGACATTCCCTTACCCATTTGGACTGGAGCGACAATTTCCCAACCTTCAACAATTGCGTTCATGCTCGACCTTCTGGATGCAAGACAAGGACAAAATATCCTTGAGCTAGGTTCAGGTTCAGGCTATGTTCTCGCCCTTCTCTCAGAGATTATAAAAGATGGCAAAATATCTGGAGTTGAGATAAACAAAAAACTTGCCCTTAATTCAAGAAAAATACTCTCAAAAAATTCAATCATTCAAGTAATCATCCGTTCAGGTTCAAATGGACTTCCAGAGTCCGCCCCATATGATAGAATCATTGTAAGTTTCTCCTGTCACGATAGATATTTCCCTGACCTTCTCGTGGACCAATTAAAGGATCCAGGTATTTTAGTTGTTCCAATAAAACAGTCCATATTTCAATTCAAAAAAGAAAACGGCAAAGTCACCTCACAGGAATTCCCTGGCTTCGCCTTTGTCCCCATGGTTCAAAAAGAAGGTTGATAAATAAGGTATTAACTTATACAATTAAATAGCCAAACAAAATAATTATCTGTTCTCAGTAGAATTCATCAGATTAAGATATCTATTTATCCTCCTTGTCTTGAAGAATCTCGCGCTTTTAAAACCCGAATACTTTTAGCATATTTTATTCCAAGTTCAGTTCCCTGTTCTACTTCATTAACAAGTTGGTTTGGGGTATATCCTCTAGCACCCACATAAAATATTGGCTCATCTGCTCTTTTAGAAGCCCATTCTTTCATTTGCTCAATCATCGTCGGATCGGGAGTATATTGCTCACTCATATTTTATCCTTATTATCTTAATATCTTGACTTCGCCATCTGGCTACCGCTAAATCTGTAAACCTCTAAGTACCGCCAGTTGGGTTTTTTATACCCAATCGGGAGGTTTTTCGCTGAATTCCTTCAAAGAATCACCTAAGATTTCCCGAATC
>Ga0208373_1002726_pt1 | contig 18824 bp, 12 predicted proteins | sample RifOxyC2_FD_184036 | JGI IMG/M metagenome (GOLD analysis project Ga0208373, IMG submission 184036) | Soil microbial communities from Rifle, Colorado - Rifle Oxygen_injection C2 (SPAdes) | ecosystem: Environmental > Terrestrial > Deep subsurface > Rock core/Sediment | place: Rifle, Colorado... | reverse complement strand
TTTTAATTGAGCCTAAAATACCGGAAAATATATGGCACATAGATTTTGATAAAGCGAAAAAGCTTATTGCCGTGGGAGAAGAGGCGGCGCAAAACCGCCTGCTGGAAATTAAAGCAAGGCTTTTTTTGTAAGAACCGTTTTTATTCTATATCTACCCTTGCCAATAAAGCTGCGGCTGCATTAGGATGATTTGCGACTCTTGCTAAAGCATTCTTTTCTACGCCAAGGGTCTTAATTACTTTAGCTATTTCATCTAATAAAGATGGAGAAGAATTTACTGCCGTAAGAATAAAAATAAAAGGATCATCTTTTTGATTGGCATCATATGAAAATGCTTCTTTTATTACTGCTGCAAAAACTTTGTCATTAAACCTTGATAATATAGAAGGAATTTGGATGCCAGGCTCAGATAGACCACCTAAGAATATTTTAAAACTGCTGTTTTTCCCATTTATTTTTTCCATTAATTTATCCAAAACAGATCCTTTATCATATTTTACTAAGTCCGCAAGATTGATAAATAGTTTATGGCCGATTTGTTCTGGGCTTTCTAGCGCCGTATCTGCCAACCTGTCTAAAGAGGAAGCCTTATATAATTTGCCTAAAACCTCGTCTGCTGTTGCAAGTAACTCTGCCCTAACCTTATCTCCGTGACGGGAGGCTTCTTGTTTTCTTTCCTCTTTTACTCTTATCGCGGCCAACATTAAGCCTTCCATTTGTTTACTAGTTGCTGCTTTTGCTATTTCTTTTAACGGTCGAGGTTCTACGCTGATTAAAATATCCTGAAGCTGTCTGGCTTGTTCCCCTGGAAAGGCTTCTGCCAGTTTTAATACATGGGAAACAACAAAATCCGGAATAAGTGAATAAATATAACTTATTGCGCTTTTTTGTGGGATACCAGTTTTACCTGATAGCATGTCAACCCACAGAGAATGGGCGAAAGTTCGTTTTAGTTTTGCCAGTTTTTCCTTTTCTTTTTCAGATCCTATAGATTCAATCTTTTTGCAAAAATCAACTAAACCACTAGAAGCAATAACATCCACAGCTATTTTTGAAAAAGCTTCCTGAAAAAGCCCTTCTAATAATGCTGAGTAAAGATTGTTTTGTCTCTCACCATAAAATTCTTGTTGTTTGGGAGCATCTAAATTTCTTCCCGAAAGAATTGTAAATATATCTGTCCAATCTTTATTTTTAATGGCCCTCCTTAATCTGTACTCTTGCGAAAAAAGGAGTTTATTAGAGACAACAGAAGAGGCTACTTCTGAAGTGTGGTAATCTTTCCTAAGCTCCAGTTTGTCTGAAATGATGCCAAGTGCGTCAAGAAGCGCGAGCATTATTTCATGGCTGTCTTTTGCTTCATTTGTACTCTTTAGCGCTAAGAGTTTTTGGGCATATGAAACTAACTTTTCAAGTGGCAGTTTATTAGCTCGTTCGTCTATATTTATATTGGCTGCTAAGGCGTCTAAAGTTTGTTGTATTCCTATTTGTTTAGCTGTGCTTAGATAGTCTGTTGTAGATATCGCAAGTAGAGGCGCAAAAATCGGAATGGAATCTCCTGTAGCTGTGACCATTGATGGGAAGGCGAACCTCGATTCAACTCTTTTTAAAAGATTTTTTGGCATGCTGTCTAAAGCATTGCATCCGCGACTGACCCATCTATAAGCATTATTCAATTTTCCAGCAACTGTTCTATCTGTCATTTTTTATACCCCCATGTTATATATTCCTTTCGACATATTTTTTGAAAATTTCACTTTTTTTGTTTTTTCCTTTATAATATAGAGCAAGGAGTAAAATCATGAAAAACTTAAAAGGGACAAAAACGGAACATAATTTATTGGCATCATTTGCGGGCGAGTCACAGGCAAGGAATAGATATACATATTTTGCATCTGTCGCAAAAAAAGCGGGCTATGAACAAATTGCCGCCATTTTTTTAGATACGGCCGATAACGAGAAAGAACATGCGAAAAGGTTTTTTCGATTTTTGCAGGGGGGCGAGGTTCAAATTACAGCCACATATCCCGCAGGGGCGATAGGAGATACAGCTTCTAACCTTGAAGCTGCCGCTAACGGAGAAAAGTTGGAATGGACGGTGCTTTATGTTGACGCGGCAAAAATTGCAAAAGAAGAAGGGTTTGATGATATAGCAACAATATTTACGGAAATAGCGGAAGTTGAAGAACAACACGAAAAACGGTATAGAAAACTTCTTGAAAATGTGAAGAGCGGGAAAGTTTTTAAAAAAGATTCTTCTGCTGTAAAATGGCGTTGCCGCAATTGCGGTTATGTTCATGAAGGGGCAGAAGCACCAAAAGCATGCCCTGCCTGCGCGCACCCGCAAGCGTATTATGAGGTTTTGGCGGAAAATTATTGAGCTAACGCTTAATATCAATGACCAATAACCAATATCCAATGTCCAATGGAAAAAAAATATTAAAAGAGATAAAAGAGCTTCATTCTCTGGAAAAAGAGAAGATTGCGGCTAGGCTTGCAGATTTTAAAAAAGTTTTTAAGAAAAATAGCGAAGACGAGCTTTTTTATGAGCTCGTTTTTTGTTTGTTGACTCCACAATCAAAGGCAAAAAGCTGTTGGGGGGCAATAGAAAATCTCAAGGCAAAAAATCTGCTGAAAAATCCTCACGATAAGAAAATTGCAAAAGAGCTTCAAAGAAAAGTCCGTTTTCATAATAACAAAGCAAAGTATGTAGTTGCGGCAAGAGAACTTTTCTTAAAAAATGGAAAGGTTGATATTAAATCAAAACTCCTAGAATTTAAAGATACAAAAATAGCGAGAGATTGGCTTGTAGAAAATATTAAGGGGATGGGGCTTAAAGAGGGGAGTCATTTCTTGAGGAATATTGGGTTTGGAAAACATATAGCAATCTTGGATCGGCACATTTTAAAGAACTTAAAACTGCTTGGGATAATAAAAGAGATACCAAAGAGCTTAACTCAAAACGTTTATTTTGAAATAGAAGAAAAGATGAGCCGGTTTGCGGACAAAATCGGCATCCCGCTCGACCATCTTGATCTTCTCTTCTGGCGCAAAGAGACGGGGGAATATTTTAAGTAGTATAATGTACTTCGATCGCCCTTGGCGGGCATGGCCTTATGCATAATTCGCATGCTATGCATTTTTCGGCGTCAAAATCCACTTTCATAGTTTTTCTATCTGAAATATAAAGAGCCTCTGTGGGGCAAATGCTTACGCATGCTCCACATTGGATGCATTTATCCCAGTTGACTTTTATATCTTTTGACAAAGACTCAATTTTAACACCCTGGTCTTTTAAATATTTTATTCCGTCATCTATTTTCTTCTTATCCCCCATAAGTTCAAGAACCATAATCCCCTCGGAATCAGGCGTTATACTGGCTTTTAGTATGTTAAACTCAAGGTCGTACTCTTTTATAAGTTTGTATACAATCGGTCTGTCTATGAGATCTTTTGGGAAATTGATTACTATTTTTCTTGATGTCATTTTACTTTTCCTCCTTTACAGGGCGCTCGTTTAAAGGTTTGAATTTTGGCGCGTTATCGCGGCTTGGCAAATCGGCAACCTTTTGCGTAAGAGAAAAAGTTCCTTTCTTGATCAAATCTTTTAAAGTGTTTGCGATCTCGAGCGCCCGCGAGTAGCTGGAAATTCCGGAAGTTGCAACTTTTTTGCCTTTAATTTCTATAGAACCGCTTTTCAACTGTTCATAGTTAACTTCACCCAATACTTCCGGTTTGCCGTTTGGATACGCGTCGCTGTAATCGACAACAGCCGCTGTAATCTCTGCATCCTTTACAGTTGTGTATTTTAGTATTTCCTCATTTAAGATAGGAATTGGTATTCCTATACCTACAGCAAGAGTTGTCCCGTATCCTATAAAACTTACCCCTTTTAAATATCGTGGACTCATCTGTTTTAAGTCTCCAATAACGGCAAGTGTCCCTGCAGGGCGTTTTGGCGTTCCATTATCAAGCCTTGGGGCATGAGGGTTGTGCTGTGTCCCTTGCCAGGCGACATATCCTTCAGCTCCGCCCAAAAAGATTCTTGTTCCGATTCCTATAGTCTTATAAAAAGGATCGTTCAAGAGAGGGGAGAGCTGGCCCGCACTACAGTAGTTTGCATTGCCAAGGTTTGGTTTTAGTGTCCCAAGATATGTATAAATTGTTTTATTTGATAAATTGACTGCTACATTGTAGTTTTGATAGGCATTTCGCGAGTTAAACAATACCGCTTCGTTTAAGTCCTTTATGTTTATCAGTGTGTCAAGATGTTTTCTTGGATAGCAATCTGTTCCGTATGCTTCCACATGAAGTTTTACATCTTTACCGGATACTAATTCTTCTATTACATGCCCTCCTCCATACGCAAATTCTCCAGGATGTATTTTGTTTAGTGGGTCGTCTTTTGCTGTTGCTGTTGCTCCAATATAAAGGTCGACAGCCGCCCAGCCTGTGTAGGCTGGAACATTGTTTAAAAGAGCAATTCCGCCTCCTGCTTTTATTTTTGGCTTTGTATGCCCAAAGTTAAAATAAGCACCAGATGAACACATAGGACCAAAGGTTCCTGTTGTTACTACATCCACTTCCTGAGCTGCTTTTTCCAATCCTTTTTTATCGACAATATCAATAATCTCCTCAGCCGTAACCACGACCACTTTCCCGCTTTTAATTTTTTCATTTATTTCTTCTATTGTTTTTGCCACGATTTTTCTCCTTTTTAAAGTGAATATAAAAACATTATATGTATAAATATGTATTTTGCCAACATGTTTTTAAATGTAACTTTAAAAAAATCATGTGAAATTTTTTAAATTAGTGTCCGAAGGTTGTCAAACTTTGATAGTAGTTATTTTTTTTAAACAAAATAAAGAGGGGGGTGCTTGAGAGAGAAAAAAATAATTTAAAACCATTTTGAGTTTATGTTTTTTTCGTATCAAAGCTTTGAGAAGGTTTAAAATAAGGTTTGCAAGCCGACAGATTAAAATATAAAGAAAGGCAGGAGATACAAAATGACACCAGTGTTGACAAAAAGCAATATTGTGACAGGTAAAGAACGAGATGTGTTAATGTCAAGGAGTATTTTGCATAGGCTAGCGGCAAATAGTGAAAGTTTTTGGGCATATAAGGCAGGCTTGGTTTATAATGCGGCAAAAATGTCATTAGGCTTGGGAAAAGGCATTGGAACTTTAATAGACCCCAGTGTTGGAAGAGAAGAGTTGTATAAGGGGAAAATAATAAGTCTTTCAGAAGCTAGAAACAAAAGAGAAATGAGGACAATAAAAGATGGAAGGCTAGAAAGAGTTGTTTGGTTTGAAGATGTAATGGATGGTTTTTTTCAAAAACTATCTACCGATTCTCTAAAGGAATGGCTAGGGGGCAAAGCCTGGTCTTTGGTTTTTATGAAAGCTTTAGGATTAAAGGTTCCTGAATTTTTTGTTTTACCTACTTATCAATGTGGAAAATGTGAGCTTATAAAAGATGATGATGGGAATGTGATTGCTAGGAAGCTAATTGAAAAACAGAAAAGGGATATAAAGGATGGATTGGAAAAACTTGAAAGAGCGACTGGTCTAAAATTTGGGCTTCATGAATCTCGAAAATCACCTTCTTTTTTTCAAGAAGAATTTTTTACTATAAGACAAATAAAAAAACTGTGTAAAGTTCTTAAGAAAAATATAGACTTTAGTAGTGTCGAATTTGAAAATTCTGGCAATACCATCGAGTGGCTAAATGAAGCTTTGACAAAAGACCTTTATGGCCTTTGTGGTTCACAAAATAGAGTTGCGCACATAATTAAGGAGCTTAGGGAAGGAGGAGGTCTTGGTACTTTAGTCTCTGCAACGGCAGGGTATAGAGATAAAGAATTATCTACTTTAGATGTAGCTCAACAACGCAAAAGATTGTGGTTAAGCAGGATAATCATTGAAGAGATTGCAGAGGAATTTTCTCCAAAGATTTGTCCCAAAAAAAATGAGCCTTTGACCACTTCTGGAAGATCAGGAGCAAAAATTTCTTTGCCCGGGATGTTAAGAACAATATTAAATATGGGGCTTTATAAAGAGTTGGTTGATGTCCTTGTTGCAAATGCTTTGGAAATAGGGGATGAAGCTTTGGCTTACAGTCATTTTGATTCTTACGCTACCCTTTTGGAACAGATGGGAGACGATGTTTTTGGTTGCAGCCGCAAAGTCGCGGAAGCAAGGCAAGAAGCCTTTGATGAAAAGAAAAGTATTTTTCATCTTGAAAGAGCAAAAATTGCAGGGAGAGAAGCTGTCACCACCTTAAAAAATCAGTTCAAAATTGTAGCTGCTTATGAAGCTTTATATTCTAACGCAAAAGTAGAGTTGCCCAAAGATCATAATGAGCAAGCTTATCTGGTAGCAGAGAGTGTTTTTTCTTCTTGGAATTCTCCACGCGCTGAAGTTTTGAAAAAAGCAAAAAGAATCCCTGAAAGATTGGGGACAGCAGTTATCTTTGTAAAGATAGCTCCTGGAAATAGTGGTGGAGGGACAGGTGTTATCTACAGCAGGCATTCAAATACCGGCAAAGGGATAACAGGAGACATGTTGTTTAATGCGCAAGGGGAGGCAGTTGTTTCTGGAAAAAGTAATACTACTTCTTTAAATAGATTGAAAAAAAGCGAAGATCCGAAGCTTCGAGCCTTACATGATGAAATAGTTTCTGGAGTTAAACTTCTTGAAAGAGAAGGCAAGGCTCCGCAAGATGTTGAAATTACTGTAGTTCGGGACAGAAGGGGGAGGATGAAGCTTTATTATTTGCAAACACGTAAAGCTCAAATGTCCGCAAAAGGATTTGTAGAAAGTGCTTTGAGTATGGTTGAGGAGGGAATAATTACAGAAGAAGAGGCAATTATGATGATTGAAGAACCTGAAAAAATGAAAGAGTTTGTATTGCCTATTTTTGATGAAGCAGATCTTGCAAAGGCAAGAAAGGGAGACGGGGGGCGGAGGTTATTGGCAAAAGGGGTTCCTGCCGCCTTTGGGGCAGGTTGTGGTGCAGTATATTTAGATTCAGATGAATTGGCAGCTAAAAAAGCTGAAAACAAAAAGATTAAAGGTGTTTTAGTGGCAGAAGAAACTTCGCAAGATAACGTTGCAGGTATGTTAGCATCAGAAGCTATTGTTACATCTACAGGAAGCAGGCTTTGTCATGCTTCGGTTATAGCCAATATGTATGGGATCCCTTGTGTTGTAGCAGTTCTTGACCTAGAGTTTGCTGTAAAAGATGGGAAAAAAGGGTTTGTATTTAACGGTGAGTTTTTTGAAGAGGGTACAGTTATAAGTGTAAACGCAAAAGAGGGAGAGGTATTTTTAGGTGAAATAAAAACTGTAATCCCTGATAAATTGGATGAAAGGACAATAGCCTTTAGAGATATGGCAGCCAGACATAAAAGACTTAAGATTTATGCTAATACAGAAATGGCTACAGCCCAATTTGCCTCGGACTTGGGAGCAGAAGGAGTTGGATTGCAACGGACAGAACATCAGTTTTTAGGGCCTGATAGATTGGTGGTAGCTCAGCAAGCTATCATAAAATGCTGGCAATACTATTTTGATTCAAATGATTCATCTGAGAAAAAAGAAATATTTCAGAGTCTTTCCATGCTTATGGATACCTTGGGGCAGCAGCAGGAAGAGGATAATGGCATAATGTATGGCCCATATAATGGGCGTTGGGTTACTACCAGGCTTTTTGATGCTCCACTGGAAGAGTTTTTTGTAAAAATTTCTGAAAAACAAAGGGCAAGCTTAGCAACGACTTTGAACATGTCTCGAGAAAAGCTGGATTTTCTCCTTAAGAAAATAATGGGAGCAAAGGAAGGAGAGCGAGGATTTAGAGGCGCCAGGATGGGAGTGCTTTTCCCAATCATATATGAGACTCAAGTTCGAGCAAGTTTTAATAAAATTGCCTCTTTAATAAAAGATGGTAAGGATCCTAAAGTAAAAATAGAGATTCCTGTTGTTACTGTTCCGCAAGAGGTTAGAATCATTAAAGATATGATACTAAAAATAAGAGATGAAGTAGCAATAAAGGAGGATGTAGATTTTAGCGGGCATTATAAAATAGGGATTATGGTTGAAACTCCAAGCTCAATGGATGGAGAGGTTGCAAGAGAAATAGTTGAGATTTTAGGTGAAGATGGGTTTGGTGGAGTTGGTTCAAATGATGGAATCGGAGGCTTCTATTATGTTAGTAGAAATGAAGCTCCAAAAACATTTTTGGGTAAGTACGTAGAGCTTCTAATGTATCCTCATGGAACCGGGGATCCATTTCGCTCTGTTATGCCAGCAGTTGTAAATGGCATAAGAAGATTCGCTGATATTGCAAAATCTATTTCTCGTTCTTTTGAAATGCTTTTATGTGGGGAGCATGGTGCAGATCCTTATTCAATAGGAGTTCTTGATGGAATAGAAAGTGTAGATGCTGTTAGCGTTTCTCCTTTTAATATTTTAACAGCTATTCTTGCAGCAGCTCAAGCGGCAATTCGTAGGGAAAAAACCGCAAAAATGCCACTTTCTCAAGCTTTAATGATGGGAAGTGTTCTTGAAAAAAAGAAAAGAGAAGTTAAAAAAACATGACATCACCGATTTCGCTTAACATCGGCGGAGGGTATAAAATTTTAAGATGGCTGCCTCCCGGGCCATATACTCGTTTTATTGGTACGCTGGTCCCGGGGAATGCAACAAAAGAACTTGTGAGGTCATTGGCAACCGCGGGGATGCATATTGCAAGAATTAATTTTTCCCACGTGTTAACGGATCAAGATAGAGCCAAGGTAGTTAACCTGGTGCAAACAATTAAAGAAGTAGAAGCTGAAAGGTGCATACCAATTGGGATAATGTTGGATACGCAGGGGCCTGAGTTTAGAATTAGACGTTACGAGGGTAATGTAGAATTAAAAGAAGGGGGCAACCTTGTTATTGTCCCGGGAGAAGGGGCAACTTCTGCTGAAAAAGTTTATATAAGGATACCTCATGGTTATACCAAACTTTATGACGAATTGACCAGTCAAAGCAGTCTTGCTCCTGTACATATTTTAATAGAAGATGGCAAAATTGAACTTGAAATTTTAAGTATTAACCCTGAACATGGAATTGTTTGTAAGGTAATCAGGGGAGGTCTTCTTATTGGAAATAAAGGTCTTAATTTTGCTAAATGCGCGCTTAATGTGCCTGCCGTTACGGTCGCTGACCTTTCTTCTGTTGATTTTGCGTTTGAGATGGGAGGCTTTAGCAGGGGCTTTCAATATTTAGCTCAATCTTTTACAACCGGAATCGGCGCAATTAATTTCATGAGAGATTATATGCTTGCAAAAGGAACAGAAGATCAGTTGTTGTATCAAGGCGCAAAAATAGAGGAGCTTTTTGGCGTAAGAAATATGGAAGAGATTGTTTCTGGCTCGTATTTTGTCATGGTTGCGCAGGGAGATTTAGACGCGGCAGTTGGTGCTGATGGCTTGGCAGCTGTAAGGCGCAGGATTATGAGCCTTGGAAGAATATATGGCACTCCTGTTATAATAGCAACCGGTGTTTTTGAGGGGACAATAAACGGTTTTAGACCAAGCCGGTCTGATTCAGTTAATTTTGCAGATGCGCTTTATGGCGGAGCTTCTGCTATTATGTTTTCAGGGGAAATTACGTCAAGTGCCGACCCTGTTTCTGTCATGAGAAGCGCGGTCGCTCATGCTAAATCTACGGAAGAAGATCCCTTTAGATTGCAAGATTTTGCTCGTTATAGAGAAGCTGCGCAGCAGTTGCATCTCGAAAGAATCAGGGAATTTCACAGATCAGGGAAAAGCCCTCAAGCTGTTCCTCATCTTTCTACAGAAGAGTTGATTTTTGCAGCGCTTGGTTCTGCTGAAAGGATGGGATCCGTAGCATTGGTTCCATGTACCATAAATGGAAATAGCATCAGGTTTGCCCATAAGGGTTTTTCAACAATTCCGGTTGTTGGAATAACAGCTTCAGAACGGGCTTTTTATAGGATGCTGCTTTATGGAGGTGCTTATCCTGTTTTAGTAGATAGAATTCCTCAAGATGCCAGTGAGTTTTTTGAATTGGTAAAAGGGGTTGTGACAACTCTTAAATTTGCCGAAGCGGGACAAAGAGTTGATGTAACAGTAGCTTACCCTGATCCAACAAAGTTTGATGTCAATATGTCTACTTTTATAAATTTGTAGCAGGGAATTACAGAAACGCGCATCCCTATTTATTTAAGGTTTTTACCTTCCTAGCCAAAAACCTAACCGTTTCTGCAACATTCTCCGTCTCTGTTATTCCCGTCACCATCGCAACCCTCCTTGCCCCAGCCTCCAAAACCTGGTCAATATTATCCTTATTTATTCCACCCATTACAGTAAAAGGGATTTTTAAGCAGGGAGCAATTTCTTTAATAGCTGCTACCCCTAAAAAAATTGAAAGCTTCTCTTTTGTTTTTGTTTGAAATATAGGACCGAGGTTTACGTAAGAGGCCCCGTTTTCCTGCGCAAAAAGAGCTTCTTTTAAATTGTGAGCCGAAACACCGATAATCAGTTCAGGTGCTTTTTCTCGCGCTTCAATAAGAGGCAGATCACCCTGGCCTAAATGAACTCCGTCTGCGTTGAACTTTAAGGCAAGGTCGACCGAATCGTTTATAATAAGCAAGGCATTATATTTTTCAGTAATTTCCCTGAATTTTTGAGCGTGTCTTTCGGGCTCCTGTTTATCCCTTAACTGGACGATTTTGGCTCCACCAGCCAAAACTTCTTGTAAAACAAAAATCGGACTTCTGCCTTTGCAAAAAGAAGGAGTAATAACAGGATAAATATCGGTTTTAAGAACCCTTTTTTCCAGAAGGGCTAGCTTATCGCGTTTTGGCATCTTTCACATAAAGTGGCATGTTCATTGTTTTGCCCGACACTCTCTTTCACCTGCCAGCATCTTTCGCATTTCTGACCAGGGGCAGAAGAGACAACAACATTAAAATCGCCTTCTGTTAGTTCTATTTTTGATACGATAAAAAAAACTTCCAAAGTCTTTTCATAAGCCTTAAGAAGCGCTAACTCTTTATCTTTTGCAGAAATAGAAACCATTGCCGCAACTGACGATGCGATCTTCTTCTCTTTTCTAGCCTCTTCTACTATTTTATAAACCTTTTCTCGTATTTCAAAAAGTTTTTCCCACTCTTCTTTTGGGGCTAAATTTTCAAGTTCTTTCTTACCCCTCGGCAAATCTGTTAGAAAGATGCTTTTAAACATTGGACATTGGACATTGGACATTGGAAATTGATTATAGTATCTATAAATATCCTCTGCCGTAAAGCTCAAAATCGGTGCCATAAGCTTAAGGAGTGTAAGAAGTATCTCGTTGATTGCTGTTTGTGCCGAGCTTCTATTGTTTGAGCCTTTTTTGTCGCAATAAAGCCTGTCTTTTGACATGTCAAGATAATGGGCGCTTAAGTCTGTTACGCAAAAATCGTATATTGAATGATAGACAATATGCGGTTCGTATTTTTCATAAGCCGCATTTACTTTTTTGATCAATTCATTGAGTTTTATCAAAATCCATTTATCAAGTTCTTCTAAATCTTTTAAATCCAAAGACTTTTCAAAATCAGACAAATTACTCAATAAAAATCGACAAGTATTTCTAATCTTTAGGTAGGCATCCTGAACCTGCTTTAAAATCTTATCAGACGCGGCCATATCGTTTCTAAAATCGGTCGAGGCTACCCAAAGGCGCAAAACATCAGCGCCGTATTTTTTAATTACTTCTAATGGGTCAATGACATTCCCCAAAGATTTGCTCATCTTCTTCCCTTTATCGTCGATTGTAAACCCATGGGTCAATACCGCATTAAACGGGGCTCTCCCTTTTGTTCCTACGGAGGTTAGAAGGGATGATTGAAACCATCCCCTGTGCTGATCAGAACCTTCAAGGTACAAATCGGCCGGCCATGATAATCTTGTTTCAAGGACTGCCGCATGCGAAGAGCCGGATTCAAACCAGACATCAAGAATATCTGTCTCTTTTTTAAACTCAGAACTGCCGCATTCGCATCTTAAATCTTTCGGCAAAAAATCTTTTGGTTCGTATTTAAACCATCCATCTGTTCCTTCTTTTCTTATAAGAGCTTCTGTCGCTTTGTTGAATTCTCCGCCAAAATGGACTTTTTTGCATTTTGCGCAATAAAAGGCTGGAATTGGAACTCCCCATGAACGCTGGCGAGATATGCACCAATCGGGACGAGTGTCTATCATGCCGCGAATCCTGTTTTCTCCCCAGCTTGGTATCCAATTTGTATCAGCAACAGCTTTTAACGCCTTTTCTCTCATATTTTTATGTTCTACGGAGATAAACCACTGTTCTGTCGCGCGGAATATTACCGGTTTTTTGCATCTCCAGCAATGAGGATACGAGTGTTTTATAAATTCCAGCTTTAAAAGATTTCCGTCGTTTTCCAGCTTTTGGCCAATTATCTTATTTGCCTCAATAATATTTTTCCCCTTAATAAAATCAGGAACCGAATTGTCAAAATTTCCGCTTGAGTCAACCGGCATAATTATCGGCAATTTATAGTTTAAACCAACTTTGTAGTCTTCCATTCCGTGCCCCGGAGCTATGTGGACAAGTCCGGTTCCTTGTTCGAGTGTTACGTATTCATCAAGAACAAGCACGGAATCTCTTTCTATAAAAGGATGCGCGGTCGCAATGCCTTCTAAGTTTTTGCCTTTGGTTTTATCAATTATTTTGTAATCTGAAACTCCAAATTTATGCATTACCGTATTTACAAGCTCTTCTGCTATTATCCAAATTTCATCTTTTACAGAAACAAAAGCGTATTCATATTCTGGATGAGCTGCGATTGCTACGTTTGCGGGAAGAGTCCATGGAGTTGTCGTCCAGATTATAAAAAATATTGAAGCATTCATATTTGCAATAGGGGAGAAATGGCTTGCTGCTGCTGATTTCTGGTCTTTTACTTTGAATTTTACGTAGATTGAAGGAGATTTTTCATCTTCGTATTCAATTTCCGCCTCCGCAAGCGCTGTTTCGCAATTTGGGCACCAATGGATTGGCTTTAAACCCCGATAAATATAACCTTCATCCGCCAGTTTCCCGAAAGTTTCGATAATTTTTTCTTCGTATAATGGGTCAAGCGTTAAATAAGGGTTAAACCAGTCGCCTAACAGACCGAGGTTGATTGACTCTTCTCTTTGAATGTCGACAAAATTCATGGCATAATCGTGGCATTTTTTTCTAAATTCTAAAATTCCGACATCATGTTTTTTGTCTCCAAGTTCTTTTTGTAGTTGAGTTTCAATTGGCAATCCGTGACAATCCCAACCAGGGATAAAAGGAGAGTTAAACCCCGACATTGATTTATATTTAACGACTATGTCTTTTAATATCCTGTTTATCGCATGGCCCAGATGAATGTGCCCGTTTGCGTAGGGAGGCCCATCATGTAATATAAACTTGTCCTTGTCCTTATTTTTTTCAAGAAGTTTTTTGTAGATATTGTTGTCTGCCCAGAATTTTAAAAACTCCTCCTCAACCGCGGCAGAATTTGCCCGTATTGGCAGATCGGTTTTCGGGAGATTGAGAGTTTGTTTATATTCCATAGTTATATTTTAACATAATAAAATGGTTCCTTCTGACCTTCGATTTTAAGCAAACATTTGGCCGTCAATAGAATCGGCGGGGGATTCTTTTATTTCTTCTTTTTGTATTTGTATCGGTTTTCTGTAAACAAAGGGATCCTTTGTCAGTGCCTTTCTTAAAACTTCATCTGTTTCTTTTGCCAGTATAAATTCCATATCGGAAGGAAGCTCCTCTTTTATCTCGTTTAAGTCTTTTTCGTTTTCAAAAGGTATAATGACGGTTTTTATTCCCGCCCTTCTTGCTGCAAGGAGCTTTTCTTTTAATCCCCCAATTGGAAGAACCTTGCCTCTTAAGGTTATCTCTCCTGTCATTGCTATATCTTTGCGCGCCGGAATTTCACACAAAGAAGAAACAAGCGCTGTTGCCATTGCAATGCCGGCGCTTGGACCATCTTTGGGCACAGCTCCTTCCGGTACATGTATGTGAAGATCCAGCTTGCGATAAAAATTCTCATCAATTCCCAACTCATCGCATTTTGACCTGACATAACTCATGGCTGCTTTTGCTGATTCTTGCATAACCTCGCCCAAATGTCCGGTAATGGTCAGAGTTCCTCTGCCTTTCATTGTAGTTACTTCAATTGGAAGAGTATCTCCCCCGACTTCTGTCCACGCAAGCCCTGTGGTTACTCCCATCTGGTCTTCTTTTTCGGCAAGGCCGTAATGATATCTTGGCGCGCCTAGGTACTCAATAACATTGTTTTTGTTAACAACAAAAACTTTGTCTTCTTCTTTTGTTTTTATAAGCTGTGTTGCTATTTTGCGGAGGACTGTTGCTATTGTCCGTTCAAGATTACGAACTCCCGCCTCTCTTGTATAGCTTTGTATCATTTCCAAAAGAGACTCGTCTTCTATTTTTACCTGGCTCTCTTTTAATCCGTGCTTTTGTATGCCTCTTGGCAGCAAGTATTCTTTCGCAATATGCAGTTTCTCTTCTTCTGTATATCCCGACATCGTGATAATTTCCATCCTATCGTGAAGAGGGCGGGGAATTGGGTCAATTGTATTGGCTGTTGTTATAAAGAAAACGTCAGATAAATCAAACGGCAAATCTATGTAATGGTCGACAAATTCTTTGTTTTGAGCGGGATCCAATACCTCGAGCAGAGCCGCGGCGGGATCCCCTTTGAAATCCATCCCCATTTTATCCACTTCGTCCATAAGAAAGACAGGATTCGCTACTTTCCCCTTGTTTATATTTTGTATGATTCTTCCCGGAAGAGCTCCGACATATGTTCTCCTGTGACCCCTGATCTCGGCTTCATCACGGATACCGCCTAAAGAGACATGGACAAATTTTCTTCCCATAGCTTCTGCAATGCTTGAAGCTATGCTTGTCTTTCCGACACCAGGAGGACCAACAAGACAGAGTATCGAGCCTCCAATTTGCCCCGTCAGCTTAAGTACGGCAAAATATTCTATAATCCGCTCTTTTACTTTTTTCAACCCATAATGATCTTTATTCAATTTTTCTTCAACTTCCTGTATATCTATTTTGCTTTTACTTTTTTTGTTCCATGGAAGATCTATCAGCCAGTCAAGGTATGTCCTTATAACTGTTGCTTCCGCGGACATGGGGGTCATTTTTTCAAGACGATCTAATTCTTTTTTTGCTTTTTCTTTGACGTTTGCGGGAAGCTTTGCTTTTGCGATTTTCTTTTTATATTCATCAATTTCCGGCCCTACGGAAATATCTCCTTCTTCATCGTCTGCTTCTTCCCCTAATTCTTCTTTTATGGCTTTTAATTTTTCTTTAAGGTAGTATTCTTTTTGGACTTTTTCTATCTGTTTACGGACTTTCCCCTGAAGGTTTTTTTCTACTTCCAGAACTTCCAATTCTTTTTCCAATATCTGGCATAATTTTTTAAGGCGGTTCTCAACAGAGATGGTTTCAAGAATGGCCTGCTTTTCATCTACTTTTAGTGTTATGTAGGAAGCAATAAGATCGGCTAACCGGCCAGGGCGGTCAACGTTTATAATTGACATCAAAGTTTCAGGAGGAATCCGCTTGTTTAGTTTTACATATTTTTCAAAAAGTTTAATAGTATTTCTTACAAACGCTTCGGCTTCAGGGGTTAATCCGTCAGGTTCCGCGATTCGCGTTACAATTACTTTATAGTAGGGTGATTCCTGCGTAAAATTTTCTATCTTGATTCTTGAAATCCCTTCTACCAGCACTTTCGTAGTCCCATCAGGCAGTTCGAGAAGCTGAACAACTTCTGCCAAAGTTCCTATTACACAGAGGTCTTTTGGGGAAGGGTCTTCAACTTCTTCGTTCTTTTGTGATGCGAAAACAACAATTTTTTCCTTCTTTAAGGTTTCTTCCAAAGCTTTGATTGATTTACTTCGTCCAATAAAGAGAGGAACAATCATCTGCGGAAAGACAACAATATTGCGTATGGGAATTAATGGTAATTCCTCTTTCCATTCAGCTGTTTTATCCGGCTTTTCTTTGTTTATTTTTTTCCCTGAAGTCATTTATTTTGACTTTTTATTTGGGATTACTTCTTTTACTGATGATATTACCTGATCGATAAGGCCATACTTTTTTGCTTCGTCTGCTGACATGTAGAAATCTCGATCAGTATCTTTTTCTATTTTTTCAAGTGATTGGCCTGTATGAACCACGAGAATATTATTTAAAAGCTTTTTTATTCTCAAAATTTCTAGGGTTTGAATCTCAATGTCTGTTGCCTGGCCTTGAGCTCCGCCTAAGGGTTGATGGATCATAATCCTGGCATTTGGAAGGGCAAAGCGTTTCCCTTTACTGCCAGAGCATAAAAGAAGAGCGCCCATGCTTGCTGCTTGTCCTATGCAAATTGTTGTTATTGGGCTTTTTATATATTGTAAGGTATCATAAACTGCCAGTCCCGCGGTAACAACTCCTCCCGGAGAATTAACATATATATTTATATCTTTTCCCGCGTCTTCTGCCTCCAAAAATAAAAGTTGGGCAATAATAAGATTTGCAATTTCATCATCAATCGGAGTCCCAATAAAAATAATTCTTTCTTTTAAAAGCCTCGAAAAAATGTCAAAAGATCTTTCGCCTCTGCTTGTTTGTTCGATAACCATGGGGATTAATTGTGATTTTTCTTTCATATTAAAAGCCTCCTTTTAGTTATAAGTTATAGGTTATAAGTTATTAGTTAATATTAGCGTGACTTATTAAAAAATCCAAGGCTTTTCTTCTTAAAATATAATCTTCCATATATTTAAGAGCTCCCTGACTCAGCGATCTTTTATATTCTTCGACTGACTTGTTGCTACCTTGAGCCATAAGTGCTATCTCAGTGTCTAAGTCGTGGGAAGGGACTTCGAGCTTTTCAACCTGTGCGACCTTTTTTAATATGACTTTTCCCAATGCGCGTGATGTTGCCGGTTTGCGTAGGTCGCTTTTGATTTCATCTTCGGTTTTTCTGATGCTCTTTAAATAATTTTCCAAAGTCAAATTACTTCTGGATAAGGAGGTCTTGAGTTCATCAACCATTATGTCTGTTTCTGCGTCTATCAGGCTTGTAGGAAGTTCTACTTTTGTTTCTTTTGAAACAGCTTGAATTATTTGATTTTTAAGGTCGGCATCTGTGTCTTCCTTTTTCTCGTTTTCCATATTAATTTTTATATCTTCTTTGAGTTCTGAAAACGATCCGAAATTGCCTACTTTTTTTGCAAAATCATCATCCAAAGGGACCAGTTCTTTGCGCTGTATCTTTTTGATTTTTATTTTAAAGTCAACGTTTTTTCCTGCGATTTCTTTTAAGCTGTAATCTTCTGGAAATTTTATCCGGAATGATTTTTCTTCATCACAGTTAAGGCCTTCTATGCTTTTATCAAACTCTTCGTGTATAAAGTTTTTACCGAGAGGGAAGTGTTCAATGCCCCTGGGCCAGCTTTTGACTTCTGCTCCTTCTACCTTAGCTTCCAGTTCCATGAAAAGGTTGTCATCTTTTTTTGTTGATCCGTTTTCTACATCGACAAACTTTGATACACGGGTTTGAAGATCGCTGATTACTTTTGCAACCTCTTCTTCGGTAACCTCTGTTGTTTTTTTCTGAACTTTAATCCCTTTGTATTGGCCAAGAAGGACTTCAGGGTATACATCTATTTCTAATTTAAAAACAAAAGGGTTTTCTTCTTTCAAAGTTATGATTTCCACTTTGGGATAATCCACAGGATCGACATTGTTTTCTTTTAACAGAACAGGATATGCGTCGGAAATCAAATTTTGAGAGGTTCTGTCATTTACGACTTCAATGTTAAGATTTTTTTCTACAATTTCTTTTGGAGCTTTTCCTTTTCTGAACCCGGGGATGCTCATATCTTTTGCGTAGTTATTTATAACCTTTTCTCTTTCTGTCCTGAATTGGTCCCAGCTGAGTTCTACTTCCAATACTTGGGTATTACCATTTTTTTCTTGTTTAAGGGTTTTCATTATTGATATATTATACTTGATTCCTAAAAATTGCGCAATATTCAGGGTTTTGCTAGTTTTGTAATGACATAAAAATCTTCTTCAAGCGTTATATTCCCTGCCTGATCTACCTCTCCGTAATCCACATATTGACTTGAGAAAATTGTCGGTGGCTTGCTTATTTTTATTTTACGCCGGACGGCAATATTCTTTAACGAATCAAAACCTGCGGATGAAGGGGTAATCATAACTGCAGGAACAAACTCGGTAAGTTTTATTAAAGCCTGCGCAAATAGCCGATCCATGTTGTATCCGGTCCCATTATAGCCGGCATAGACATATGCTCCTTTGTTCATATAAAGAACGACCGCGTTTGCTACTTGGTTCCCTTTTGGAGCAAAAATCTGAATAAGCCCTGCGTTGGCTTCTGTTGCGTGGACATAAGGCATTTCTCTGTGAAGACCTCTTGGATTAAAACATCCGGGAACACCGACACCTGAAAAAGACTCTGTAAACAGATCTTTTTTAATTGTTATCCGAAAGATTCTTTCAGACAAGTCATCTAAAATTGGCTGCCTATCCATTTCTCTGACTGATTCCAGTATATATCTTAAACGATTCTTCACGTTGGCTGTTAAATGAAAGGATCTTTCTATTATTAAATCGGCAAATTCCTTTGCTTTTTGATAGCTATCTAAATTGTCGGCATATTGCAAAGTAATTTCTCTGCCTTCTATCTGCGTGATTTTTGCC
>Ga0208373_1002719_pt1 | contig 18856 bp, 13 predicted proteins | sample RifOxyC2_FD_184036 | JGI IMG/M metagenome (GOLD analysis project Ga0208373, IMG submission 184036) | Soil microbial communities from Rifle, Colorado - Rifle Oxygen_injection C2 (SPAdes) | ecosystem: Environmental > Terrestrial > Deep subsurface > Rock core/Sediment | place: Rifle, Colorado... | reverse complement strand
GACGATCAGGGGTGCCATGCAATTGGGAAGGAGCACGGCAAACATCATCCTAAAGGGGCCTGAACCGCAGACCCGGGATGCGGTCACATAATCCTTGTTCTTTTCCGAAAGAACCGAAGCCCGTGTCAGCCGGACATAATGGGGCAGCACCACCACGGCTATGGACAGGATGGCATTCTGGAGGCTGGGCCCCAGGATGGCCACAATGGCCAGGGCCAGCAAAAGGCTGGGCAGAGCCAGGATGATGTCCATGAGCCGCATGACCAGAACCTCATAAATGCCGCCGAAATATCCCGAGGTCACACCGAAAATAATGCCTGCGGCAAGGGACAGCGTCACCACGATCACCCCCACAAAAAGGCTGAGACGGGCCCCGTGAATCAGCCGTGACAGGATATCCCGGCCCACATCGTCGGTCCCCAGGAGGAATTTGCCGCTTCCCCCGTCCATCCATACGGGAGGCTGCAAAATAGCATCCCGGTATTGGTCAAAGGGGCTGTGAGGGGCGATATAATCCGCAAAAACGGCCAGAAAAACGGCAATGAGAATAATATAGAGCCCGACAACGGCGCCTTTGTTCTCGCTGAAATATTTCCAGAATTCCTTCAGCGGATGGGGCGGTGCTGAATTTTCCAGGGGAATGGATGTCATTTCGCTCATGTTGAATTCCTGTTCTAATGCGTATGCCGGATCCTGGGATTGATGATGCCGTATAGGACATCCACGCCCAGGTTCACAAAAATAATGAGGGTGGCGATAATCAATATCCCCCCCTGGATGGCAGGATAATCCCGGCGGCCGATGGATTCGAGTATCCATTTTCCCACGCCGGGCCAGGCGAATATGGTTTCCGTCAGAATGGCCCCGGCCAGCAGCACCCCGGTTTGGAGACCGATAACGGTAATGACGGGAATCATGGCGTTCCTCAGGGCATGGACCAGAATCACCCGGCGGTCGGACAATCCCTTAGCCCTGGCGGTCCGGACATAGTCTTCCTTCAGGACCTCAAGCATGGAAGACCGCGTCATGCGCGCAATGACGGCCAAGGGAATGGTCCCCAGAACGATGGAGGGCAGGATCAGATGGCTCAGGGCGGATTTAAAGGCGCCGGGCTCATCGGACAAAAGGGTGTCAATGAGCATGAACCCGGTTTGGGGTTCGATCCAGAAAAGCGCCGAAAGCCGACCAGACACCGGGGTCCAGCCGAGGAATACGGAAAAAAACAGGATCATCAAAAGCCCCCACCAGAAAATAGGCATGGAATAGCCCGTCAGTGAAACGGCCATGATGGTATGGTCAAAGGGCGTTCCCCGTTTAACCCCGGCAATGACCCCGGCCGGAAGCCCGAACAGGACTGCAAATATCATGGCGCAGAGAGAGAGTTCAAGGGTGGCCGGAAAAAGGGTTAAAAACTCTTCAAGAATCGGTTTTTTAGTGACATAGGATTTGCCCAGGTCCCCTTTGAAAACATTGCCGATATACCGGAAATACTGAATGGGAAGGGGTTTATCCAGACCCATCTCAGCCTTCATCTCGGCATGCCGGGCCGGGTCAATCCCCCGCTCTCCCGCGCGAAGTTCAACCGCGTCACCGGGGATGAGATGGATCAGAGAAAAGGTCAGGAGGGTCACACCGATAAAGGCCGGAAAAACATGAAAAAACCGTCGGAAAAAAAATTGAATCATAGGCGCACAGTCTCTATATTAAAGTGGCGGTGCAAGGAACAAATTTCCCCGCACCGCCGGATCAACATCGTCAAACCCTTAGTCTTTCAGGTCTACACCATAGAAAATATGTTGACCAAAAGGATCAATTTTATAATCCATTACTTTTTTGTTCAGGGGTTCAAATACGACTGAATGGGCAACGGTGACCCAGGGAGCCTGCTCTTTGAAAATAACCTGAGCCTGCTGATATAATTTTGTTCTTTCTGCCTGGTTTGACACCAGTTTTGCTTTCACGATCAAATCATTAAAAGGCTTGTAGCACCACCGGGCCCGGTTGGAGCTTTCCATAGCATCGCATCCCAGAAGGACGGCGAGAAAATTGTCCGGGTCCCCATTGTCTCCGGTCCAGCCCAGGAGAAGACTTGAGTGCTCGGCAGCCAGGGAGCGTTTCAGATATTCACCCCATTCATAGGAGACGATTTTAGCCTTAACGCCTATTTTTGACCAGTCTTCCTGGATCATCTCCGCCATTCTCTTGGCATTGGGATTATAGGGGCGTTGCACCGGCATGGCCCAAAGATCGGTTTCAAATCCATTGGCAAAACCGGCTTCAGCCAAAAGTTTTTTAGCGCCTTCCACATTGTATTCATAGTCTTTTACAGCGTCATTATAGGACCAGATGGTGGGCGGGATTGGGTTCTTGGCGATTTTCCCTGCGCCTTGATAAACAGCCTCTATAATAGCCTTTTTGTTGATGGCCATGCTCAATGCCTGACGGACCTTGACATTGGTAAAGGGTTCTTTTTGGCAGTTAAATGCAAGATAACCCACATTCAAGCCTTCTTTTTCCATAAGATTGATATTGGGGTCGGCTTTCATTGCAGGCAGGTCGGCCGGGTTTGGATAGGGCATGACATGGGCTTCACCGGCTTTCAGCTTTGCATACCGGACCGAGGCATCCGGCGTGATGGAAAATACCAGCTTGTCGATTTTAGCCCGGCCGGCCCAGTATTTATCAAAAGCCTTGTACCGGATGGTGGAGTCTTTCTGATAGGAAACAAACACAAAGGGGCCTGTCCCAATGGGTTTCTGGTCAAATTCGTCCGGGGTCTTGGCAACGAGCATTTTGTTTGCATATTCAGAAGAGCCAATGGAGGCAAATGCCATTGCAAGATTAGCAATAAATGGAGCTTCAGGATTATTCAAAGTAAAGACAACGGTGTAATCATCTTTTTTCTCAATGGATTTGATCAGTTTCCCCATATTCATCCCCTCGAAATATTCATAGGACCCGCCGGAAACTTTATTGTATGGATGATTTTTGTCAAACTGGCGGTTAAAAGAGAAAAGAACATCATCTGCATTAAAATCCCGGGTGGGTGTAAAATACGGTGTGGTGTGAAATTTAACGCCTTTTCTCAAATGAAACGTATAGGTTTTGCCGTCTTCTGATATATCCCATGATTCTGCAAGGCCGGGAATAACCTTTGTTTCCCCGCGTTCAAATTTGGCAAGCTGATCATAAATGGTGTTGGCCGTTGCATCAAATGTCGTCCCGGACGTGTAAAGTGCAGGCGTGAACCCTTCCGGACTGCCTTCCGAACAGTAAACAAGGGTTTTCTCCTTTGCATGAACGGATACGGCAAGCATACAGAAAAGCACTGCCATGACTGCAATAGATAATAATTTTCGTCTTTTCATCTTTTTCTCCCCTTTGTATTAATATTTCAGAAAACCATGGTATATTTTGATAATCCATTTAAATTACAAGATATAAATTTACAGGATTAACAAATTGCGAACATATTCATTTCTATTGATACTTGGCCTCCAAGTCAAGAAAAAACCCATACACAGGGCTTTTTTCTAAATCACGGCGTGGGCTGTTCTCTGGATGATCTCTTCCTGGAGGGCCTCCGTAAGATCCACAAAATAATCGGAATATCCGGCCACTCTCACAATCAGATCCCGGTGGGCCTGAGGATTCTTTTGGGCCTCCCTCAGGGTTTTTTCATCCACCACATTGAACTGGATATGGTGTCCGTCCATTTTAAAATAGGATCGTATCAGATGAACAACCGCCTGGATTCCCTTTTCATCCTTCAGCAGCTCCGGCAGAAATTTCTGGTTCAAAAGAGTGCCCCCGGTTTTCAGGTGATCGATTTTGGCTGCAGATTTCAGAACTGCCGTGGGGCCGCAGATATCAGCCCCTTGAACCGGGGAGATGCCTTCCGAGAAGGGAATTCCCGCTTTCCTGCCGTCGGGCAGGGCCCCTGTGATTTCACCAAAATAGACATGGCAGGTGGTGGGTAGAAGATCGATCCGGTATACGCCGCCCCTGGAATTGGGCCTCCCGGTCACGGCGTCATGGAAGGTCCGGAATACCCGTCTCAGGATATCATCGGCCGCATCATCGTCGTTTCCGTATTTGGGCGCCTTTTGTAACTGATGATGCAGGATGTCCTCTTCTTCAAAATCCTTTTCAAGGGCCGCCAGGATCTTTTCCATGGAAACCCGCTTTTGGTCATAGACGACATATTTCAATGCGGAAAGGCAATCCGTCAGGGTTCCGATACCGACTCCCTGGATATAGGACGTATTATACCTGGCCCCGCCCTGGTTATAATCCCTTGCCTTTTCGATGCAGTCTTCCGTCACCAGGGAAAGCAGGGGCACGGGCATGTGGGCTCCGTTGATCTGCTCGATGACATTGCTGCCCCGGATCTTGATAGCCGCAAAATAGTTCAGTTGCCTCTGATAGGCGTCAAAGAGGTCATCAAAGGTGTTAAACTGTTTCGGATCCCCGGTTTCAAGGCCGATTTGTTTTTTCGTTCTCGGGTCCCGGCCGTTGTGAAGGGTGATCTCAAGAATTTTGGGAAGGTTGAAATACCCGGTCAGAATATAGGCTTCTTTTCCGAAGATCCCGGCTTCAACGCAGCCGGAGGCCCCTGCCGACCGGGAATCCTCAATGCTTTTGCCGTGAAGGGTCATCTCCTGGAGGATGGCATCGGTATTAAAGACCGAAGGCTGGCCGAATCCCGTGGCAATGATCTTTAAGGCCCGTTTGATGAACCGGTCCGGGTTTTTCCGGGAGACCTGGATCATGGAGCTGGGCTGGAGCAGCCGCATTTCCTCGATGACATCCAGGACCAGGTAGGTCAGATCGTTTACCCCGTCCCGGTTATCCGGGGTGACCCCGCCCAAATTGATGAGACAGAAGTCCACATAGGTATTGCTTTCTTTGGCCGTCACCCCCACCTTGGGCGGGGCCGGATGGTTGTGAAATTTGATCCAGAAACAGGAGAGCAGTTCCTTGGCCTGTTCTTGGGTGAGGGTGCCGTTCTCCATGTCCTTTTGATAGAAGGGATACAGGTTCTGATCAAAGCGGCCGGGGTTGTAGGCATCCCATGGGTTCAGTTCCGTTATGATCCCCACATGCAAAAACCAGTAATACTGCAAGGCCTCATGAAAGCTTTCCGGTTTATGGGCCGGAACCCTGCGGCAGATCGCCGCCATTTTTTCCAACTCCATTTTTCGCCCAGGGTCTTTTTCCAAGGCCGCCAACCGGTCCAGTTCCAGGGCGTGGCGCCCGGCAAAGGAGATCAGGGCATCGGCCGCAATATCCAGGGATCTTAACACGCCCTGTTTTTCCAGGGCCCCGGGATCCTTGAAAAAATCCAGCCGGTCAAGGCAGCGGCGGATATCTGATTTCAAATCCGTAAAGCCCTTTCGATAGATCAGGTCTCCTCCGGCCGTGTGGCCCGGGGATCGTTGTTCCTGGAATTCTGTAAAAATCCCTGCATGGAAGGCATTTAACCAGGATTCGGACATGGCTGAAAATATTTTTTCCCGGATGGTCCTGCCCTTCCAGAAGGGAATGATCTTTTTTTCATAGATCTGCCGGGTTTCCCCGGACACCTTATAGGCCACCTTGGGCCTTGAATTCAGGATCTCAAGGTCTTCCAGGGAATGAAGGCAGATTTCCGGATAGGTGGGAACGGCCTTGGGTTCCGGCCCCCTTTCCCCCACGATGAGTTCGTTATCCTCGATATAGATTTTCTTGTTTTCCAGGATGTGCTTCAGACACAAGGCCCGCTGGACCGGGATAGGTTCCCCCATGGCTGCATGGGTTTCATAAAAATCCGTGACCAGTTCGGCCCGTTCATGGGAGAGGCTCACTTCTTTGGCCCTGGTCTTTGACCTGAGGCTGTCTATTCTTGGGTTCATTTTGCTTCCGCCTTTAATATCCGCCGTTGTTTATTCACTATTTTTAACCGCCAATTTTAACCACCAATGATGACCTGGAATCCATGGGATTCAAATTCTGCCTTGACTTGGGCCACCCGTTCCGGGGAGGGCGGGTTGATTTCCGCCATGGGATTTTCCAATTTTAATGCTGCATATTTTCCTTCTCCGGCCTTATGAAAGGGCAGGATATGAATCTTCCGAAAGACCGTATCTTTCTCCAGAAAAGAGATCACGGCGTCAATATTGGCCTTTGTATCCGTCATCACCGGAATTAAGGGAAAGCGCATGCAAACCCTTGCCCCCCGGTCCGATAATCGCCTTAAATTATCCAGGACAGGAAAAACCGGTTTTCCGATCAGGACTTCATGGGCCCTGGCATCCATCAGCTTAATATCATACAAAATCAGGTTTGCTTTTTCGGAAAGGCCTGAGAGAAATTTTGCATCGGCGTAGCCTGAAGTGTCCACGCAGGTATGAATTTCCCTTTCCCGGCACAGATCCAGAAGCCGGAACAGCAAATCCGGCCGGGACAGGGGTTCGCCGCCGGAAAAGGTGGCTCCGCCGCCGGACTCATCATAAAATATCCTGTCCTTTTCGATTTCCGCCATGAGCCTGGAAACCAGCCCATCCATCTCTTCTGCCTGAATTTTTCCGGGCATCTTTTGGCTTTCCGGGTTATGGCACCATGGACAACGCAGGGGGCACCCCTGAAAAAAGAGGGTGGTCCGGATGCCGGGACCGTCATGAATGGAATATCTCTGAATTTTAAAAATTGGGTCGTTCTGCATCATTCAAGATTCTTTTCCATCAAGGCATTGAATTTTGCCACATGTTCCTCGGCTATTCTTCTCGCCGTCCCGGGGTCCCTTTGTTCCACGGCTGCTGCAATCCCGCACAAATCCTTGAAATTGTCATGGAGCAAGGCCTCGCTCCAGGGCAGATATTGATGGAAATATATCTGGATATTGTCATGAATGGCCGTCAGATTGGCCTCCAGAAGCGGATTCTCTGCAATCATGGCCAGGGTCCGGTGAAATTCGGCATCCATTTTATGGAATTCCGCCCACCCGGAAGGTTTTGTTTGAATATGGGCTGCGGCATCACGCAAAATATCCATCAGCCTTTGAACATCTTTTTTATCCGCTTTTTTGGCAGCTTGCTCCGATATATGGCCTTCCATCATTTTACGGAATTCGGCCAGATGATGAAGGGAAACTTTCTGCTGGCGAATGAGAATGGCCACACTGTCGGTCATGGGTTTTGCGGTGGCGCCCTGGATTCTTGCCCCGCCGTTCACCCCTGTCCGGATGGACACAAGCCCTTTTTGCTCCAGCACCCGGAGGGCTTCCCGGATAGTCCCCCTGCTGGTATCAAACATTTCCTTCAGCTTCATTTCCGATGGAAGCGTCTCCCCCTCTTTCAGATTTCCTTCACATATGGCGGTCTGGATCTCATCCACCACATGTTGATAGGATTTCAGGGGTTTCATTTTTCTAAATTGAACATTCATTTCTTGCCTCCGGAAAATACCGTGTCAAAACCTACAATCAAACTGTAGGACAGTTTAATGATTCGTCAGGTCCATGTCAATCTATTTTTTCAGACATTTTCGTTCCGGGTTTGTCAACGCATCGGCCGCATCATTTATACGAAGAAGTCCTTCGCATCCGGCCCAGCCTCTATCCTCAAGAGCCCCTCGACCGTCTCCAACTCCTGTTCGGAAAAAACAAGGATATTGTTTTCTCTCAACAGAGCTGAAGTAACCCCCGCACCCGGGATAAGAGTTACGGAAAAGGTCCCGTCATAAATCCGGTGAACACCGCAGGAGGGGCTTTTTTCCTTTAAAACAGCCAATTTGATTCCATATTTTCGAGCGACACTGAGCGCAAATTCAGCTCCTTTGATAAAAAAGTCGGTCACATCACAGCCTTTATTATCCATGACCCTTGCCCTTCCTTTTAGTACATCCAGGCCGCTTCCATCTACGATCTGGGCCGGGGGCCGGGGAATCTTCATGCCGCCGCCAACCTCGGGACAGACCTTCACAAGCCGTCCGTCTTCTTTCCACCGGGCCAAAAGGAGGTTTTCAAGGGGCAGTCTCCGGCCGTCGTACCGGACCCGGTCTCCTGCAAGGCAAGCACTGATTAATATTTTTTCCATTGAATAACCCTATATGATTATTCGGAATTTGTAAAAATAATCATTGACAGGGATAAAATTTAATGCGATGAATTATCATTCATTTTATACTTAGTGCTGATCAGAGGATGGAATTTTTTTTAAATGATTGATCATAATTTATATAAGTTTTTATTATCATTGTTTAAAAATGGTTATAAAAAAATCGGATCAACTCCTTTTGAAATCCATAATCCTCATCATATCGAAGTGAGCAACAATTCATTCACTACTGCCACAAAAGAAACAAACCATCAATATTTTTGCAACACAAATAGCAGGAGGATAGTTTAAAAATGACCCAACTTATTTCCGACCGAAGAGACATCGAATTTGTTCTTCATGAACAGCTTGAAGCCGAGACCCTGTCCGGCCTTCACGAAAATTTTGCTGATTTTAATAAAAAAACCATAGACCTGGTGATCAGCGAAGCCAAAAATTTTGCCGTCAAAGAACTTCTGCCGGCCAACAAAGAAGGGGACCAGGTGGGCTGCAAACTTGAAAACGGAAAGGTCACCACGCCCGAATCCTTCAAGCGGCTATATAAAATATTCAATGAGGGTGAATGGCTGGCCACCACCGAAGATCCGGAATGGGGAGGCCAGGGAATGCCCAGAACCGTTGCCTCGGCAGCGGCCGAATATTTCAACGGCGCCAATTTCCCCTTTATGATGTATCCGGGCCTGACCCAGGGCGCCGGCCATCTGGTGGAAAAATTCGGTACCCCCGAACAGAAAAGCATTTACCTGAAAAATATGTTTACCGGCAAATGGACCGGCACCATGCTCTTGACTGAACCAGGGGCCGGGTCCGACGTGGGCGCCCTCACGACCAAGGCCATCCGGAACGGGGACGGCACCTTCTCCATCGTCGGTGAAAAAATATTTATTTCCGGCGGCGAGCATGATTTGGCCGAGAATATCATCCACCCGGTGCTTGCACGCATCGAAGGCGCTCCCGAAGGCACAAAGGGCATCTCCCTGTTCCTGGTGCCCAAATTCAGGGTTAACCCCGATGGAACTCCCGGCGAATTCAATGATGTCATCTGCACCGGCATCGAGCACAAGCTCGGCATCCACGGCAACAGCACCTGCTCTCTTTCCCTCGGCTCCAAAGGCAATTGCATCGGCACCCTCCTGGGCCAGGAAAACAAGGGCATGCAGGCCATGTTCCTGATGATGAACGAAGCCCGCCGCCTTGTCGGTTTCCAGGGCTTTGCCTGCGCCACCGCAGCCTATATGTATGCCCTGGATTATGCCAGAAACCGGGTCCAGGGAAAAAACATCCTTGAATTCATGAATCCCGAGGCCAAATCCGTCACCATCATCAACCACCCGGATGTCAAACGGCAGTTGATGACGATGAAGGTCTTTGTGGAAGGCATGAGATCCCTCCTGTATTTTGTCCAGTATTCCGCGGACATGGCCCTCCATGCACCCACCCAGGAAGAGAAAGACAAATACCAGGGATTTGTCGAGGTTCTTACCCCCATTGCCAAGGGCTATGTCACTGACCGCTCCTTTGAGATTTGCAGCCAGGGCATGCAGGTATACGGCGGATACGGATTTATTGAAGAATATCCCATGGCCCAGCTTTTGAGAGACTGCCGGATCACCCTGATCTATGAAGGCACCAACGGCATCCAGGCCATGGACCTCCTGGGACGGAAGCTGGGACTCAACAAGGGCAAACCCATCATGGATCTGTTCGGAGAAATGCAGAAAATGGTGGCTGCCGCAAAGGCCATTCCCCGGCTTGAAAAACAGGCCGTCAAAATCGAAGAAGCCTTGAACAAGCTCGGTGAAGTCGCCATTCACATGGGTACGGCGGCCATGTCGGAAAAAGTCCTGCATGCCTTTGCCAATGCCCATCCCTTCCAGGATGCCACAGGAGATGTCACCATGGCATGGATGCTGCTCTGGAGAGCCGTCATTGCCGCAAATAAACTGGAAGCCGCCAAGAAAAAAGATGCGCCCTTTTATGAAGGCATCATCCGGTCCCTGCAGTTCTTTGTGGAAACCCAACTCCCCATTACCCTCGGCAGATTCAAGGCCCTCATGAATGTGAGCAGTGTCGCCGTAGATATGGATGATACCATGTTCCCCAGCTAGGCAGCGGATTGATCATTATATTGAGGCGGGTTGTGCGTTTGGCGCTTCCCGCCTTTTTTTATACCGTTTTGATCCGCATCTCACACCGGGTGCAATCAAATTCAAGCTGGAACCGGCCGGACTTGTTCTCAAGGAAAAGAGGGTCTTTCCACATTTCAGGGACTGCTTTAGCCTCCCTGCGGCATTGCCCCAGGACCCTCAGAATACAATGCCTCAGTGTCATGACAACGGTTCCCGGACCCTGCCCGGAAAGCTCGAAGGCCGGATCCATGGTTTTGACTCCCCGCTTTTTATAAAATTCACGAGCCTTTGAATTGGCCACATTGGCCGTAAAATCCAGGTGGCTGGCGGGGAAGGGCAAGGCCTCCGGCCTTGGTTTTGCAGGCTCCCGGACATAATTCTCACGCCGCTTTTGGCTTAAGTTGTCCAGAAGCTCCCGCCTGATCCGGTTCAATTCCCGGGTGACCACAAAATAGGGCTTCAAAGGAAGATTCAGGGTCCTGAGATAAAAAGGAGACTCCCCCAGCCGGGCCAATTGTTTTTTCAGGGTTGCCAGGGCCAGGGCCCCATCCTTTGCCTGGATTTTTTCAGTTTCAAGCCAAACCTCGGCTTCATTCCCATCCTCATCCTTCCCCTGAAGGGCAAAGCCTTGGGGGATTTCAAAAAAACTCAGGTCCAGAGCGATGTTGCGCTCTGAAGAAGGCCTGGCCAGTTTTTTTTGAAACACATGGTCATGGTTCCGGTATATGATGGCGCCGGGAAAAAGACGGCTTTTTTTCAGATCCTGGAGACCGGCCGGGAAAATTTTATCCCCGTCAACGCTATTTACCTGGAATCCTTCCAGTTTTCCGGAGGGGTTCATAAAACAGAGACCATCCCCATTATGAAGATCATGGGCCGTGTTCACAGTAAAATACCGGGAATCCACCTGATCTATGGTTCCGATTTTCTCTCCAAGGGATTTCGGGGTATTAAGGGATTGAATCTCGCCTTTGCAGCCAGAAAGGAAATAATCGGTTTCCCCCCGGTTAAAGGTTTTTAAAGGATCGGGAACAAAAAACAGTTCAGTTTTGCCCGATGATGCGGCCCTGTACCCGGAAAATCCGGCAATAATGTCATCCAGCCTTTTCCGGTAATGGGCCGTGATGTTTTTCACATAAGCCAAATCCTTCAACCGGCCCTCAATTTTAAAGGAAGTGACACCGGCCTCGATTAAGTCATAAAGATAATCGGAACGGTTCATGTCTTTGAGGGACAAAAGGTGGCGGTCCCTTTCCAGCACATGGCCTTGGCCGTTCAGGAGGGTCCAGGAAAGGCGGCAGGGCTGCCCGCACTGCCCGCGGTTGGCGCTTCTTTTTCCAATGGCGGCGCTGAAATAGCAGCGACCGCTGTAGCAGGCGCAAAGGGCTCCGTGCACAAAGGTTTCCAGTTCCACCCCGGTATTCTGCCGGATCTCTTTGATTTCCCTGAGGGACAGCTCCCTTGCCAGAATCACCCGTTCAAATCCGGCCGATTCTAAAAACCGGACCCTATCGACCGTCCGGTTGTCCAGTTGGGTGCTGGCAAATAAGGGAATGGGCGGGAGATCCAGTTCCAGGATCCCCAGGTCCTGGATGATCAGGGCATCGGCCCCGGCATTCCACAATTGGTGAATCAGCTTTTGGACCACCTCCAACTCATGGTCAAAAATCAGGATGTTCAAGGCAATATAAATCTTTGCCTTGTAAAAATGGGCATAGGCCGCCAATTTTTCTATCTCATTGATGTCATTGCCGGCCGCAGCCCTGGCGCTGAACCCGGTAGCGCCGATATAGACGGCATCGGCCCCATGGTTGACGGCGGCCATCCCCAGTTCCCTGTTTTTTGCAGGTGACAATAATTCCAGCGTTTTAATGGTCTACTCCCTGTTCTTTAACGAATGAATAATTTTCTTCCCTGTTTTCATCCGGCGTCAATGATGGTATAATAACACAATTTTTGAATAAATGATCCGGACAGAACCTTTTTTGGATGGAAACCATCAGATGAACAGTTTCAAACCCAATGCATTGCCCCTTTTAATCGGCAGCCTTCCCATGACGGACCACACAGCCGCCCTCAAACTTGTATTCGACCATACGCCGGACATCCCCCTCTGGGTCCAACTGCCCCTTTACCGGGAAGAAGGCATGATCAGCCAGTTTCTCTCCGGTCTCCCTGGATTTGCCGAAGGAAGTGAAAAAAATCTTCTGGACACGTCCAGACCCGGCTTTGATAACGAGCTGGTCTCTTTTTTTGAGGACTATCTCTCCCTGTCTGAATCCGGCGATGACCTCTGCGGTTCACGGTTTGCCCTGTCCGGCACAAGGGGAAAAGGCTTTTTTGAATTTTTGCGGCAGGTGGATGAAAAAAAGACTCCGTTTATTGCCCTCAAAGGCCAGGTCACAGGTCCCATCACCTTTGGAACCGCAGTAAAGGATGAGAATGATAAAGACATCTTTTACCATGATCAGTTAAGGGACACCGCCATCAAAAAGCTGGCCATGAATGCAAAATGGCAAGCCAGGGAATTTTCAAAACGGGGGGCTGTTCCCATCATTTTCCTGGATGAACCGGCCCTGGCCGGATTCGGAACCTCGGCCTATATCACCATCAGCAAGGCCGACGTCATCCTCGGAATCGAGGAAATTTCCCGGGAAATTCACTCGGAAGGCGGCCTTGTCGGAGTTCATGTCTGTGCCAACACGGAATGGGACATGCTTCTGGGAGCAGATATCGATATCATCAGCTTTGATGCGTTTTCCTATTTTGACAAATTCATCCTTTATCCTGAAATGATTAAAACCTTTTTAGACCAGGGGAAGATCCTTGCCTGGGGGATTGTTCCAACGGGAAAGCCGGACCTCATTGCCGCTCAAACAGGCCCCGGCCTGACCCGGTTGCTGTACGGGCAGATGGATGAATTATCGGGAAAAACAGGGATCGGTAAGGCAACCATCCTGTCCCAATCCTTTATCACACCGAGCTGCGGCACCGGCTCCCTGGATCTTGTGTCTGCTACAAAGGTACTGGCCTTGACCCGGGAAGTGTCCGAGGCCTTCCGAAGGACCTATGCAGGACTATCGATTTTCTTGCCCTATTGATTTTCTTTAAGGGCCTCTGCTGAAAAATCCTTTGAGCGTACCTCAAGATTTTCAAAATACAGGGGATACTGTTTCATGGATTCGGCAAGGATGATCTCCCAGGGCAGATCGGAAAAGGTGCCGTGATCTTTTACATATTCCATGTGCCGGTGGCCTGATTTATCAAAGGGATGAAAGATGGAATCCCTTGTTCCGTCGAACTCCAGGGGTTTTACATTGAAATTGGTGCAAAGCTCCAGATTAAATGCCGGGGTGGCCTTGACCCATTTTTCGTTTAGAAAAATTTCCGTATATCCGTGATACACAAAGATGTCGGTTCCCATGAGGCTTCTGAGCCGTTCGGTATTCAGATGGTTCTGAACATCGGCAAAGCCGAGTCTTGCCGGAATCTTCTGACTCCTTAGACAGGCGGCCAGGACCACGGCCTTGGCCACGCAATAGCCATGGCCCCGCAGAAGAATGGTGCTGGCCTTCATGGATTCTTTTTTCGGTTCAATGCTGTAGGGGTTATACCGGAGTTTATCCCTGACTGCATAATAGATCCGAATGGCCTTTTCAGTCTCCGTTTTCCCGGATCGGCCGTGCTGTTCAGCAAAGGCCATAATAGCCGGGTGATCGCTGTCAATATAATAGGTCGGATGAAGATATTCTTCCATAAGTCACACCTGTCCTGGTTAGGTTCATAACAAGCCCTATTCTTACCCTAATATGGATTAAAAATGAACTCTTTTTAAATGCCGGGGCATTTTTCATTTGTCTCCCGGAACAAAAATGTCCCGCTGACTGAGACAGTTCCATGTCTTTGTCGGGGAAATCCGCTTCCTTTTCTTTCATACCGGGCTGCGGGAAGAACCCGGCATAATTTATGCTGTTATATTTATAATACATTCAACTTTAGAAAAGGAAGGACGCCATGGCAAAACCCTATGGACGAAAAACAAAGCTTGAAGTCGGTACTATCCTGGCGGAAAAAGACCGGGCCACGGCCTTTGAAAAACTGGCCCGAATCCCTGACGAGCAGCTCGTGGGACATCTTTTTTCCTATTTCTATAACATGGACCCCCTCATCAAATTCCGGAGCGCCTCAGCCATGGGGAGCCTTGTTGCCCGTATGGCCGAGCAAAACATGGAAAGGGCAAGGATTGTTCTGAGGCGCATCATGTGGAATCTGAATGACGAATCCGGCGGCATCGGCTGGGGCTCGCCCGAGGCCATGGGCGAAATCCTGGCCCTGAGCCCGGAATTGGCCCTAGAATTTAAATCCATTCTTTTTTCCTATCTTGATCCGGGCGGCAATTTTATTGAACACGAAATCCTGCAACAGGGGGTCTTATGGGGAATCGGCACCTATCTTGAGGCCCATCCCCGGGATCTCAACGAAAAAACAAGAGCCATGCTTTACTGTTACCTGCACTCCGAGGATCCGATAAAAAGAGCCTATGCCTTCAGAGCTCTGGGCTATGCCCGGAGCTTTCTGTGTTGCCTTGTACCTGACCCGATCAGAACCGACGACCGCCGTGTGAATCTGTTTAACGGCTGGGATTTTTCCGAAATCCGTATCTCTGATCTGGCAAAAAGCAATGACGGGGAAAAAATTTTACCTGATAAATCCTGTGGCATGCTTATTGAAACATTTCCTAGAAAAATGGGGTGAATGTATTTATATCGGAATTTAAATAACCCATACCAGCCTGATATATATGAAAGAAAAAGGCCATGCTGAAAAAAAAATGTGACATCAATCTTGTTCAAACCATTGAGCTTGCGCAGCAGATGATCGCTCTCGCGCAAACCGGGTATGAACAACGGGAGGATCCGGGATGCGGAGTTCTTTACGGGATCCTTCTGGATTCCGGCTACCGGCTTCTGGATCTTGCACAAAAAGAAAGACAGGCCCATATGCAGAAAGGCTGGTGGGAAAATTCAGACAAAAAGGAAAATAAATAAACCGGAGATTGAAGGTAATGAAACCCATCGTTGATTTAGAATGCTGCATCCTCTGTGAAATCTGTGTGCAGCTTGCTCCCCATGCCTTTAAGATCAATGACGCCGGCTATGTGGAGGTTCTTCCCCTGAATGACTACTCAGACGAAGACATCCGTGAGGCCGTCAAAAACTGTCCCAAAGATTGCATCACCTGGGAATAATCCTTTGGCCCGGAGAAGGGGAATGCTTTGGGTCAAAAAAATTCATGCCCGTCAACACGCTTTCCTGTCATAAAAATCACAAAACTCAGCCTGAATTATCAAAAAACCATTGCACCTGATACACAAATGTGTCATTTACCTCTTCAACACCCATGATCAACCAATATGATCAACCGATGTTTTATATATGGAAAATAAGAGAATGAGGGATTTGACCCAAAACCTGCTGGACCACGAAAATTTTACCCTTGTCCTGGACAGCCTGAAGCTCGGCATCATTGCCCATACCCCGGACAGAATCATCACGGTTTTCAATAAAGAGGCCGAACGAATTACCGGCTATCTTAAAGAAGAGGTCATCGGCAAAGACTGCCATATTGTTTTTGAAAGCCCTTTCTGCGGCGGCAAATGCTCTTTTTGCAACGGCCCGCCCGAGTTTTTTTCAGGGACAAAAGAATATCCCCTGAGTATCCTGGCCAAGGATGGTTCATCCCACCAGCTTGAGATGACGGTTTCCGCCATCATCAGCCAGGATCATGTGTTCAAGGGAGTCCTGGCCTCTTTCCGGGATGTCACCGAAACCTTTAATCTCTCCCTGAAAGCGGAAAATCTGTCCAGTTTTGCCGGCATCATCGGCAAGCACAAGATCATGCAGGATATCTTCCGCCAGATCAGGGATGTGGCCCTCTATAATTATCCGGTCCACATTTCCGGTGACACCGGAACGGGCAAAGAACGGGTGGCCTATGCCATTCATGATATCAGCGCTTACGGCAACGGCGCCTTTGTGCCGGTCAACTGCGGGGCCATCCCCGAAGGTATTGTGGAAAGCGAATTGTTCGGCCATGTCAAGGGCGCTTTTTCAGGCGCCATCAAGGACAGGAAGGGAAGATTTGAACTGGCCCACAAAGGGACCCTGTTTCTGGACGAAGTGGCGGATCTGCCCCTGAAAACCCAGGTCAAACTCTTAAGATTCCTCCAGGAAGGAACCTTTGAAAGAGTGGGGGGTGAAAAAAAGGTGTCCGTGGATGTCCGGATCATCAGTGCGGCCAACAAAAACCTGAAAGATGAGGTCAAGGCCGGCCGGTTCAGGGAAGACCTGTTTTACCGGCTCAATGTAATCCCCATCCACCTGCCGCCCCTGAGGCAGCGCAAAAGCGATATCCCCCTTCTGGCAACCCATTTTTTAAAGGAAGCTGAACAGGAAAGCAGTCACCCGGTTCCCGAGCTGGCTCCGGAAAGCCTGGATATCCTCATGGATTACCACTGGCCCGGAAATGTCCGGGAATTGAAAAACGTCATCCAGTTTTCCGTGGTGCGGTCCCGTGGAAATAAAATCCTACCTTCGGATCTTCCCCTGGAAATCACCCAGGGAAGGAACCTTGAAGTCAAGACCCCTGAAAAATCCTATGATCCGGCGGAGATGAGGCCCCTCAAAGGGAAACTGGATCTTGAATCGGTCAAGGCCGCCATTCAAAAGACCGGGGGCAATAAATCCAAGGCCGCCAGGGTATTGGGCGTGGGGAGGGCAACCCTTTACCGGTTCCTGACCCAGCACGACGAATTAAAACATTATGCGGACCAGGTTTGAAAAAAGCCGCCCTTTCCTGCCTCAAAAAGCTGAACGCTTTGGCCTATGAGCCGAGAATCTTCAGCTTTTTCTCTATTTCATCAAACCCGAACCGGATGGTTTCATCGGGCATGAATTCCCCCTTCAGAATGGCCATGGACAAGGGATTCTCCAGTTCCTGCTGGATGACCCGCTTCAGGGGGCGGGCCCCGAATACGGGATCATAGCCCTTCTGGGCCAGGTGATCCATGGCCTCGTCATCGAGGCGGACGGAAAGATTCCGGGATTTCAGACGGGTGTTGAGCTTTTCAATCTGGATGGCGGCAATCTCCCGGATATTCCCCAGGGTCAGGGCATGGAAGGTGATGATCTCATCGATCCGGTTCAGGAACTCGGGCCGGAAGGCCTCTTTCAGGGCCTGATCAATCCCCTGCCTCACCTCTTTGTCCTCAAGGTGGATTCCCGCTTCCTGGAGGAGCCGGGACCCCACATTGGAGGTCATGATGATGATGGTGTTTTTAAAATCTACGGTGCGGCCGTGGCCGTCCGTCATCCGGCCGTCATCCAGAACCTGGAGCAGCACATTGAACACGTCCGGGTGCGCCTTTTCAATCTCGTCGAAGAGGATCACCGAATAGGGCCGCCTCCGCACCGCTTCCGTGAGATAGCCCCCCTCATCATAGCCCACATAGCCCGGAGGAGCGCCGATGAGCCTTGCCACGGAATGTTTTTCCATGTATTCGGACATGTCCACCCGGATCATGGCCTGGCTGGAATCAAACATGAATTCGGCCAGGGATTTGGCCAGCTCGGTTTTACCGACGCCCGTGGGGCCCATGAAGATAAAGGTGCCGATGGGCCGGTCTTCGGGCTGGAGCCCGGACCGGGCCCGCCGGACGGCGTTGGATACGGCATCTATGGCCTTTTCCTGACCGATGACCCGCTTTTTGATATGATCTTCCATGAAGATGAGCTTTTCCTGCTCCCCCTTCAGCATCCGGGATACGGGGATGCCGGTCCAGGAGGAGACGACTTCAGCCACATCCGAGGCTTCCACATCTTCTTTCAGCATCCGCTTGTCTTTCTGGAGACCGTCCAGAGACTGCTTTTTACCCAGCAGGTTCCGCTGCAGTTGTTCAATGGTGCCGTACCGGATCTTGGCCACGGTTTCCAGGTCCCCGTTTCGTTCCGCCACATGGGCCTGGGTCTGGTACCGGTCGATTTCTTCCCGGATGGCGCTGATTTCCTGGATGATCTTTTTTTCCGTGTCCCAGTGAAGTTTCAAGGGACCGATGGTTTCCTGCATGACCGCAATATCTTTTTCCAGTCGTTCAAGCCGTTCCATGGAGGCCTTGTCCTTTTCCTTGATCAGGGCCTGGCGCTCGATCTGGGCCTGGGTGATTTTCCGCCGGATCTCATCAATCTCCCTAGGCATGGAATCAATCTCAATCCGCAGCCGGGAGGCGCATTCATCAATGAGATCCACGGCCTTATCCGGTAAAAACCGGTCGGCAATATACCGGTTGGACAGGGTGGCGGCGGCCACAAGGGCTGAATCCTTGATCCGGATGCCGTGGTGAACCTCATATTTTTCCTTGAGCCCCCTTAAAATGGAGATGGTATCCTCCACACTGGGTTCCTTGGCCAGGACCGGCTGGAAGCGCCGTTCAAGGGCCGCATCCTTTTCAATATATTTGCGGTATTCATTGAGCGTGGTGGCGCCCACGCACCGGAGGGTTCCCCTGGCCAGGGCAGGCTTCAGCATATTGGAGGCGTCCACGGACCCTTCGGCGGCCCCGGCCCCCACCACCGT